>Ga0265780_10003479_pt1 | contig 20688 bp, 17 predicted proteins | sample P1T30metagenome_FD_192432 | JGI IMG/M metagenome (GOLD analysis project Ga0265780, IMG submission 192432) | Plant litter microbial communities from East Loma Ridge, Irvine, California - P1 T30 | ecosystem: Environmental > Terrestrial > Plant litter > Unclassified | place: USA: California...
TAGTTCAGCACCCACTGGTTCCAGCCATTGTTGATTGCGCTCAAGTGAAAGCGCAGTTGCGCCAGCATGCCGTTGGGATCGCTGGAAAACTGCATCAGGCCGCCCAGTTCGGCGATGCCGAAAGGCGGACGCGGCGGGATCGCGCTGGCCAGGCTGCGGCGGATGCGCTCCGGCGCGACGGCGGCGGTCGGGTCGACCCTGGTCCAGCCGCGGGTGCCGAGCCAGACTTCGGCCCAGGCATGGGCGTCCGACTGGCGCACGGTCATGTAGCCGTCGACCGGGTTGGTTTCGCCACCCTGGTAGCCGGTGACCACGCGCGCCGGCACCCCGGCGGCGCGCATCAGGACGACGAACGCGCTGGAATAATGCTCGCAAAAACCGCTGCGCGTAGAGAACAGGAACTGGTCGACCGGGTCGGCGCCCAGGAGCGGCGGCTCAAGCGTGTACGAGAACGGTTCCCTGCGAAAGCGCTGCAGGACGGCATTCACGCGCTGCAGCGGGTCGCCCAGCGCCGCCAGTTCCCGCCCGGCGGCCAGCGTGCGCGGATTGCGCCCCTCCGGCAACTGCAGCCAGCGTTCAGCGTCGGCCAGCCAGGCGCCGCCCTGGAACGTGTAGTTCACGCTCGATTCGGCGTCATAGCGCAGGCGCTGATCGACCGGCGCCTGCGCCGAGAGTTCGAGTTCGGGGGTCATGCGCACGACGGCCCCGTTCACGTCGGGCATGCGCACCGGCACGTCCAGCACATACAGCCAGCGCGTGCCGAGCGGTTCGAGCGTGACGTCGTAGCGCACGCCCGTGCCGCGGGAAACCGGGCCGGCGCCGCGCGCGGATGCGGTCATCCAGGGCGCCTCGCCGCCACCCCGCCTGCGCGTCCAGGTGCGGCCATCGAAAGCACCCAGCACGATGGCGCGCCAGTACAGCTGGGACTGATCCGGGGCGGCGTCGCTGAAACGGGCGCGAAACACCACCGCTTCGGACTGCGCCAGGCTGGCGACGTTGCCGGGCGTCATATCGTCGGAGAGGCCGGTACGGCCGCTGTGCGCATCGTTCGGCAAGCCCCACAGCGGCCCCTGGACGCGCGGGAACACGACGAACATGGCCAGCGCCAGCGGCGCTGCCAGGCCCAGCACGGTGGCCGCCACCCGCACGCGCCGGCGCAGCGGCGGCACCTTGCCGGCGTACTGGAACGTCAATTGGGTCGTGACCAGCGCCAGCACCGCCACCCCGGCCATCAGCGCGGTGCCGATACTCTGCGAATAAAAGAAATTGGTCAGGGCCAGGAAGAAACACAGGAAGATCACCACGAACAAATCGCGGCGGGCATGCATCTCCAGCATTTTGAAGGCAACCAGCATCACCAGCATGGCCACGCCGGGATCCTTGCCGAAAATGGTGTGATAGGTTTGCAGCACCCCCAGCATGGCCACTGCCGCCAGCGGCAGCACCAGCAGCGACGACGGCATGCGCCGCCCGCCCAGCGTGATCATGGCACGCCAGGCCAGCGTGGCCAGGCACAGCAGCGAGACCCACGCCGGCAGGTGCAGGCTGTGCGGCGCCAGCACGAGCAAGGTACTGCCCAGCAGCAGCAAGGTGTCGGATTTGTCCCGCGACAGCAGGCTGTAGTTGCGCAGGCTGGTGCGCATGCTGTCCATCATGGCTGCACTCCCACGCTGTAGGCCGGCAGGTCGAACTGCGCCAGCGCGCGCAGGCATGTGGCCTGATGCGCCGGACCGCTGGCAGCGTCCAGGTGCAACCCGCCCAGCCGGAAGGCGTAGGGCAGGGCGGCGCGCTCGGCGTCGAGCACCCAGCGGGTCATGCGCGCCAGGCGCACTTCCACGTCGAGCCAGACGGGCAGTTGCTGGAAGTCGAGCACCACGTCATGGCGTGCACCGCCCTCGAAATGCTTGGTGGCGAGCGTGCCGCCCAGGTCCTGGTCGAGCCGGGCGATCTGGCGCCAGGCCAGGTGGCGCATCGGGTCGCCCGGCTGGTAATTGCGGATGCCGGCAAAGTCGTCGTGGCCGGGGCCGCCGCTCGCCTGCGCGCCCGGGCGCCCGGCCATGGGCAGGGGGGGCGCCAGCGCTTCCGGCGTTGGGTAGACGACCGCGTGCCCGTCCGGCGTCCAGTAGCACCAGGAAGTGAACAGGCCGAGCGGAAAGCGCGTCAGGATGCGCACGCGCGGCGCGGCCAGGATGCCGCGCACCGGTGCGGCCATGGCCAGGCGCACGGTGCTGCTTTCGCCGGCGGCGACATCGACCGTGTGCGCGGCGCCGTATTTTTTCTTGTCGGGCTGGTCGCTGTCGGCGTGGGCCGGAAAATCGACGCGCAGCGCGAAGCGGTCGCGCCGCGTGCGATTGCTGAGCAGCAGTTCGAAGCGCGCCTCGTCACCGGCGAACACATCGTGCACGCGTCCGCAGCGCAGGTGCAGGTGGGCCAGGTTGCGGTACGTCATGACCATGTCGACAATGCCGATGGCCGCGGCAATGAAAGTCAGCCCGAACCCGAGGCCGAGCTCGTAATTGATGGAGCCGACCAGCAGCACGACCAGCAGCACGAAGAACGCGCCGCCGGCCTTGTTCGGCAAGATGTAGACGCGGCGCCGGTGCAGGAAGACTTCGCCGGCTTCCACTTTGCCCGGCCGGTACAGCCACGCCGGCGCGCGCAGCCTGGCTCGTCGGTTCGCTGTGGCTTGCATGCCTGGCCTCAGACGGGCACGGACTGCTGCAGCTCGAGCAGCAAATCGCGGCTGGCGAGGGCTGCGCCGTGGCTCGATTTGAGCGGACGCAGGCGGTGGGCGCAGACCGGTCCCAGCAGGGCTTGAATATCTTCCGGGATGACGTGGTCCCGCCCTTCCATCGCGGCCCAGGCCCGGCCGGCATGCAGCAGCGCGATGGCGGCGCGGGGCGAGAGGCCCTCGGCAAACAGGCCGCTCTCGCGCGAGGCGCGCGCCAGCGACTGGACGTAGTCGATCAGCTTGCTGGAGGCGTGGATGGCGCGCAACGCCACTTGCGCCTCGGCCAGTTCAGCCGGCTGCATGGCCGCCGGCAGCGTTTTGAGCATCGCGCGCCGGTCTTCGCCCATCAGCAGGGCGCGCTCGGCAGCCGCATCCGGGTAGCCCAGCGACAGGCACATCAGGAAGCGGTCGAGCTGCGATTCGGGCAGCGGGAACGTGCCCACCTGGTGCCCCGGGTTCTGCGTGGCGATGACGAAAAACGGCGAAGGCAGGGCGCGCGTGGCGCCGTCGCTGGTCACTTGCCGTTCTTCCATCGCTTCGAGCAGGCCCGATTGAGTTTTTGGCGTGGCGCGGTTGATTTCGTCGGCCAGCAGCACCTGCGTGAAGATCGGTCCCGGATGGAACACGAAGGCGCCGCTTTCGCGCTCGAAAATCGAGATCCCGGCCACATCGGCCGGCAGCAGGTCGCTGGTGAATTGCACGCGGTTGAATTGCAGTCCCAGCGACAGCGCGAGTGCATGCGCCAGCGTGGTCTTGCCGACGCCGGGGACGTCCTCGATCAGGAGGTGTCCGTTGGCCAGCAGGCACGTCAGCGCCAGGCGCACCTGCTGCTCCTTGCCGATGACTAACTGATTGACCTGCTGGGCGACGGCGTGCATTTTTTTGAACATGGCGGCTCTTTGGCAAAACGGAACAAGGGGCAAGGCTGGCGCGCGGCGTGGTAAATTGACACATCTTTTCCACTGCATCGTGGCCACTCCCGAGAATTCTATGCGAGAACGCTACTTGCAGTGCAACAATTGTATCTGTCCTTGAGCGCAGCAATATGCCTACAGCAATTTACCGCCATCCCGACTGCGCACGCCACGACATGGGCGACTGGCATCCCGAAGCGCCGGCGCGCCTGCAGGCCATCGACGACCAGCTGATCCGGTCGCGCATCGACGACCTGGTCGAGTCGCGCCGCGCCGGGCCCGCCGGCCTGGACGCCATCCGCCGCAACCATTCCGAGATGGCGATTGCCATCGTGCGCGACCACCTGCCCACCGAAGAGGGCGACACCTATCCCATCGACGGCGACACCCTGCTGTGCACGCATAGCTACGATGCCGCGCTGGCTGCCGCCGGCGCCGCCATCGCCGCCACCGATGCAGTGCTAGCTGGCGAACTCGACAACGCCTTCTGCGCCATCCGCCCGCCCGGCCACCATGCGCGCCCTGGTTTGCCGATGGGTTTTTGCCTGTTCAACAATGTGGCCGTGGCGGCGCGCCATGCCATGGACGTGCATGGCCTCGAGCGCATCGCCATCGTCGACTTCGACGTCCATCATGGCAACGGCACCGCCGAATCCTTCCGCGACGATGCGCGCGTGCTGATGGCCAGCTTTTACCAGCACCCGCTGTTCCCCTATACCGAGCCGGAAGCGCTCTCGGCCACCCACGTGAACGTGCCGGTCAAGGCCGGCAGCGGCGGCGACGTCGTGCGCGCGCTGGTACAGGAACACTGGCTGCCGGCGCTGCATGCGCACCGGCCGCAGATGATCTTCGTCTCGGCCGGTTTCGACGCCCACCGCGACGACGAACTGGGCGGCATGAAACTGATGGAGGCCGACTACGCGTGGCTGACGCACCAGATCATGGACGTGGCGCGCCAGCATGCGGGCGGGCGCATCGTCAGCTGCCTCGAGGGCGGGTACGACCTGTCGGCGCTGGGCCGCAGCGTGGTCGCGCACGTCAAGGCGCTGGCCGATATCGACTGATCGTGTGGTGCAGAAGATCCGGCATTTTCGGTATCTGCACAATGCATTGACACTCAAAACGCCTGTGCGTACATTGGATTCGAGCCCGGCATAGGGCCGCCGCGCGCCCTCGATGGCGCGCGTTCATAAAACCACAGGAGATCACCATGCTTGACTGCAGGAACACGCTTGTCCGCCGGTTTGTCCGGCTATTCATTGCCCTCGGCCTGCTGGCCGCATCCGGCTGGGCCGGCGCCACCAACTACACCCTCTGGATCAATGGCCGCACCGGTGGCGGCGTGGTCGGCAACTACGCCAGTTTCACTTACTGGGGGCCGGACAGCACGGCCGCCGGCATCAATAAAAAATCGGTCAACTGGGATGGCTACAGCAGCATCGCTTCGCAGAACGGCAAGATCCGCGACGCGCTCGACTGTTTCTGCACGGGGAACAACTGGTGTTATATCGCGTCGCACAGCGCCGGCGACCTGATGATCGGCTATGCACTGGCAAATTACGGGTCATCGTCGCGCCTGAAAAAGAACCCGGTGGCGAACGCGTCTGGCGTCTGCGGCAACAGCGACGGCACGGCGCAGACCGGCTGGAACATCAAGTGGGTGCGCGCGGCGTCCGGCGCCGGCGGCGGCTCGGAATTGTCCGACGCCGGTTCCTGGACCACGTCCGAGCCGCTGGTGCAAGACCTGAAAACCACCACCGCGCGCGCCATGTACAACCACAACGCCACGGCCAATGTCTGGTTCTACATGTATGCCGGCGCCAAGGGCACGGCGTATTCCGGCATCCTGCCGGGGCAGGACGACGAGGCGGTGGCGTACCACAGCTCGGGCGGCGTGTCGGGCAGCGCGGGCGGATCGTACTGCAATCCGAGCGACTGGTTCTGCAACGACCTGACCCTCGGCACGGCGGCCAACGAAGGCGGCTCCACCAAGTGGAGTTATCACGCGGTGAGTTTCCGCGACGACGCCGAAGCCTACAACCATTATGCGGCGGGTAACTGGCAGGGCATCGTCGGCGTGGTGCGCGGGGCGATGGTGAACAGTGCCCTCTAAGCCGCCAGGACGGCACCGCTGGCGGCGCCTGCTGCCGGTGGCAATCGTGGTCGCGCTGCTCTTGCTGCTGCTGGCAAGCCGGTATCGCGCGCACGAGCCGGACGTGCCGGCGGTGGCGGCGGCACCGTCGACGGCGCACACGCGCCCGCTGTTCGGCAACATCGATGCGTCCGGCGCACCCTTGCCGCCGGCCACGCCCGCGCGTCGCCAGCTGGTGGAGAACTACCAGCTGGTCGAGCACACGCTGTGCAGCTACGAGCAGGCCAGCCAGTATCCGGCCGGTGCGCGTCCGATGGCGCAGAATGCCGACCAGTCCTATCCGAACCAGCCGGTCACCGAGCAGAATCCGATGCGCCTCGATGGCGGCGGCACGGACAGCCAGGTGATCCTGCAGACGTCGCAGTCGCGCGTGCACATGGCCACGGGGGAATCGGTGGCGTTTTCGCTGCGCGCGGTCGACGCGACCGGCGCCACGCTGCCGCTGGTGATCACGCGCGCGCTGGCTGCCGGCATCAGCTATGGCGCCACGCGCGCAAATGCGCAGGTGGCGCTGGCTTTCACCGACGATGGCGCGGGCGCCGATCCGGTGGCCGGGGATGGCGCCTTTGCCGGCGTGCTGGCGCCGGCGCAGACCGGGCTGGCCGCATTCGACGGCACCATCCGCACGCAGGTCACCTACAGCGTCAATGGCAAGAGCGGCAAGGTGGTGTTCGATGTCATCTATTCCCCGGTGCTGCCGGCCGTGTGGACGGGCGCAGTGCGCGAGGCGCGCGAAAACGGCTCGCTCAATTTCTACCTGAAAGCCGACATACGCATCGCCGGGCGCTACATCGTCAGCGGGCGCGTCGACGATGCCAGGGGCCAGCCGTTCGCGCTGCTGACCTTCAACGAGCTGCTGCCCACCGGGCCCGCCGAAGTGCGCCTGAGCGCATTCGGCAAGCTGCTGCGCGACGGCGAGCCGGCGCTGCCGCTGACCTTGCGCGATGTCGACGGCTACCTGCTGCGCGAAAACGCCGATCCCGACCGGGCGCTGATGCCGCGCCTCGAAGGCAATGTCGCCACCAGCAAGCGCTATCCGGCAAACAGTTTTTCCGATGCGCCGTATGAAGGGGAGGAGCGCGCGCGCTACCTCGCGGAATTCGGCAAGGATGTGAAGCTGGCACGCGACGCGCTGCTGCGCGACGACCCGCAAGCGGCCTTGCCGGCCAGTGCGTGTGCGCCGGTATCCACCCCGGTTGTTGGCGCAACGCCAACGCGCTGAGGGTCGTTCAGTATCGTTGTCCCCACGCTGTCCGTGTGGCGGTTGACGCGCGGGCAGCGCCCTCGTTAGAGTCGTTCGACGGGACTTCTGACGGAGGATGCGATGCCACGTTTGATGAAGGCGTTCTTTCTGCTGTGCCTGCTCGCCTGGTCTGGCGCTGCTGGTGCAACCAATTACAGCTTGTGGGTCAATGGCCGCACCGGTGGCGGGGTGGTCGGCAACTACGACAGCTTTACGTATTTCGGGCCATCGGCGGTGCCAGCCGGCGTCAACAAAAAATCCGCCAACTGGGATGGGCGCAGCAGTATCGCGTCGCAGAGCGGCACCTTGCGCAATGCGCTCGACTGTTTCTGCACCGGCGCCAACTGGTGCTATATCGCCACGCACAGCGCCGGCGATCTGCTGGTGGGGTACACGCTGGCCGGCTACGGCGGTTCGGCGCGGCCGGTCACCACGGCCACGCCGGATGGCGCAGGCGTGTGCGCGGCTGGAGGCGGCGCCCAGCAGACCGGCTGGAACATCAAGTGGGTGCGTTCGGCCGCAGGATCGGCTGGCGGCAGCGAGCTGGCCGATGCCGGAGCGTGGGCCGTTTCGGAGCCGCTCGTGCAGGACCAGCGCGTGGCCACGGCACGGGCAATGTACAACCACAACGATACCCACAATGTCTGGTTCTATCTGTATGCAGGCGCGCGCGGGACGTTGTATTCGTTCCTGCTGCCGGGGCAGGACGACGAGGTCGTCGCGTACCACAGCGCTGGCGGCGTCTCGGGCACTGGCGGCGGGTCGTTCTGCAACCCGCGCGACTGGTTCTGCAACGACCTGACGTATGGAGAAGGGCCGAACCAGGGCGGCAGGCCGAAGTGGGCATTTCACAGTGTGGTGTTGCGGGACGATGGCGAGGATTACCGCCACTACACGGATGGCAACTGGGGCGGCATCACTGCGCCAATGCAGCGCGATATGGCGCTGTTTGCGCAGTAGGCGGGTTCGCCAGCTTGTTTGACAGCTTGCTTGATAGCTTGTTTGACAGCTTGCTTGGCAATGAGTCTGAGAATGCGTTTGCCCGGGAACCGGCTTGCGAAGCGGTTCGCAGGCAGGGTGCGACTTTAGCCGGCGCTGCCTTCGCTGGCGCGTCTTTCGTCGGGCGTGAGGCGGTGGCCGATAATATGCACCTCCGGCATCGGCGCGCGCTCGTCGATGCGCGCGACCGATGCGGCGATGGCATTGTCGCCAGCGGCTGTCGTGCGGCTGGTCCCGCCAGGACGCAAGATCACTGTCGCGCAGACGATACCGAAAGCCAACATCAGCACCACTTCCATGTTTTTGAATAATTGCATTGCAGTCTCCTGACAGCGCGTCCACGGCGGACGCGAGGCCAGTCTGCACGGGCCGTGACGTGTGGCTATTGCTCCAAATCAAGTTCGGGTTCAGGGCTGCCGGGTTTCGTCGAACGTGGCCGTCGCCCTGGTCTGGTGGTTTTTTGCCGGTGGCGGGTGCCAGCCATCGTAAAATAGCGCCTGACCGAAGATGAGAGAGCACAGCATGTCGATACAATGGTACCCAGGCCACATGAACGCCGCCAAAAAGAAGGCGGCCGAACAGATGGAGAACACCGACCTGGTGATCGAGGTGCTCGACGCGCGCCTGCCGGAAGCAAGCTGCAACCCAATGGTCGAAGAGTTGCGCCTGTTTCGCCAGCGTCCCTGCCTCAAGATCCTGAATAAGGTCGACCTGGCCGATCCGGTCGCGACGGCTGCCTGGAGCGAGTGGTACAACGCGCAGGAAGGTGTCACCGCGTATCCGATGACCACGAAGAAGCCGGCCGACGTGGCGCGCATTCCCGAGCTGTGCCTGTCGCTGGCGCCGCACCGCGGCGTGCCGACAAAACCGCTGCGCATCATGATCATGGGCATTCCCAACGTCGGCAAATCCACGCTGATGAATGCGCTGCTGAAAAAGAAAGTCGCGAAAGTCGGCGATGAGCCGGCGGTCACCAAGATCCAGCAAAAGCTTTATCTCGGCAAGAACATCATCCTGGTGGATACCCCGGGCATGCTGTGGCCGAAAATCGCCCTTGCCAGCGACGGCCTGATGCTCGCCGCCAGCCATGCGGTGGGCTCGAATGCGCTGATCGAAGAAGAAGTGGCGGTGTTCCTGGCCGAAGTGCTGCTGGAGCAGTATCCGCATCTGCTGGCGGCACGCTACGGTTTCAATCTCGAGGGCATGGACGCGATTGCCGTCGTCGAAGGCGTGGCGGCGCGCCGGGGATTTCGCATCAAGGGTGGCGACCTGGATTTCGAGAAGGGTGCGCACACCTTCCTGCAAGATTACCGCACGGGGACGCTGGGGCGCATCAGCCTGGAAACGCCGGTCTCGCGCGCCGCACGCCTGGCCAGGCACGATGTGGAGATGGCCGAAAAAGCGCGCATCGTTGCCGAGAAAGCGGCGCTGAAAGCGGCCAACGCCGCGCGCGGCAAACGCGGCACGTAACTCAAGCTTGCACGTTGACTTCGTCCAGCTTGACGTCGTCCAGCTTGTCGTCGTGCGCGCTGTCGTGCCGCACCATCAGGCCTGCGCCGGTGCGCCAAACCGGAAGCTCGATACCGCCAGGCTGCCGAAGAAATCATCCTCGTGATAGACGCTCGCGGCGGCTTCATGCTCGGCCGCGCCGGCCGCCACCATCAGCGGCACCAGGTGGTCTTCGCGCGGATGCGCCATGCGCGCCGCTGGCGCTTCGCTCCAGCGCAATAAAGCCTGCTGGCGCTGGGCCGGCGGCAAATCGACCATCGTGTGCTGCAGCCATTGATCGAATGCGTGCGAGGCGGCGCGGCCCTGCGGCCCGAACTGGCGCAGGTTGTGGAAGGACAGGCCGCTGCCGATGATCAGCACGCCTTCATCGCGCAGCGGCGTTAGTGCGCGCCCGATGGCAATGTGCGTCTGCGGGTCGTAATCGTCGCGGATCGACAGCTGCACCACCGGCATGTCGGCTTCCGGATAGATCGGGTACAGCATCGAGAACGTGCCGTGGTCGAAGCCGCGCGCCGCGTCCAGCCGGACCGGGTGGCCGCTCGCGGCAATCAATTCCGCCACGCGCCGGGCCAGGGCGGGATCGCCCGGCGCCGGATACTGAATCTGATAAGTGTGGGCCGGAAAACCGCCGTAATCGTAGATCATGCCGGGCGCGGCGCTTGACGACACCATGAACTCGGGGCCCTCCCAGTGGCTGGTGATGACCAACACCGCTTTCGGGCGCGCGCCGACCTGGCGCTTGATGTCGACCAGCGAGTGTTCCAGCTTGTCGTAGGCGGCGCCCACCTGGTCCTTCATGAACGGCCAGGGGCCGCCGCCGTGGGAGACGAAATAGGTGGGCAGGCGCGTGGACATGGCGGCTTTCGCAGGATCGATGAAGCGCTGATCATAATCCATCGGCCGGCTTGCTGCTGGCGCCGGCCCGGCCTCTATCTGCGCACGATCGCGATCAGGGCGAACAGGCGGGCACTGCGCATCCACGCCACCGCCATCACCGCCAGCTGCGTCAACGCCAGCGCGGCGAACAGCGATCCACCTGTCACCGGCGCCACACGGATGCGCACCAGGGCGACGACTGCCGCCAATACCAGGCCCGACAATGTAATGGCCAAATAGCTGCCCAGCATGGCCAGCGGGCGCTGCGCGATCAGCATGACGCCTTCGCTCCAGGCGCGCACCGCCGACGTCTTGCGGCGGTCAGCGGCCAGTACCGCGCGGCCGGCATCGACGGTGGCATGGGCCAGGAGCAGGAACAGCCCGACGACGATGTTGCCGGCCAGGTTGGCATTTTGTGCCGTGGCCTCGAGCACGGCATTGTTGCCAAGGCTGCGCAGCGGACCAGCGGCGAACGTTCCCAGCAACACGGCCAGCCCGAGCGGGATGACGGCCCAGACCAGCATGCGCAGCAGGCGTCCGTATTCGAGCATGCCGCCGCCCAGCAGTCCGCCCAGGCCGAGCCGTTGCGGCGCGCGCGCGGCGCTGATCGTCATGCCGGACAGCAGCGGCGACAGCAGCAAGGTCAGCACCAGCGCCACCAGCGCGCCATTGCCGGCGGCCGTGTTGTAGCGCTTGAACACCTGCATCAGGTCGGCGACCGCGTTCAGGTCGAGCGCATTGGCCAGCGCGGCGGCCTGGGGCGACTGGTCGAGGCTGTCGCCCAGCATCTGCCAGATTGGCAGCGTTGCGGCCAGCGTCGGCAACAGCAGGAGCACGGCCCACAGCAGCAGCAGGCGCCATTGCAGGGCATTGCGCGCGGCACTGGTGAGCGTGCTGGAAAAGGAGGTGCTGCTGGTTGCAGCGTTCGGTTCGGCGTGTGGCTTGGCGTGTGGCGTGGTGTGCATCAGACGGTCGCGATCAGGGAAAGGATCAATTGCACGAGGGCGCCGAAGTCGCTGGCCCAACGGCGCGAGGCGCGCGGGTCGGCGTCGATGCTGCGGGCGTCATCGAGCTTGTTCACGTCGAGGTAGTGCAGGCGCTGCGGATCGAGCTGGGCCGACACGGCGCGTGCCGGCCGCGTCCAGTGAAACGTCTGCCAGTCTTCGTCGCCGCGCCACTGCACCGTTGCGCTGGTGCCATCGGCAAATTTGACCAGCAGCGTCTGCGGCACCTGCGCACCGGCGCGGCGCAGGGTGACGGTCGTCAGGTAAGGGAAGGGGCCGCTGCCGTCGTCGGCTTTCGGATGGGCCTTGCGCCAGGCCGCCCGTGCCGCGTCGATGTGCTGGGCCAGGGCTTTCGATGTCAGCTCGCGCCAGGCGCCATTTGCCTCGCTCGAGCCTGCCAGCGGCAAGGCTTCGATGCTGGAGAAATCGGCGATGCGGTCGTCGATCCGGCGCACGCTGTAGAGCTGCTGGTCGAAGGTGGCGTTGACCAGCGCAGCCTGGCCGCTGACGTCGATGAGCGTGTCGCGCAGGTCGGCCACGCTTGGATGGCGGAACTTCCAGCGCCGGTAGTATTCCTTGAAAGCGCGTGCCATGACGTCCTTGCCCAGCTGGGCCTCGAGGTCGCGCATCGCGGTCGAGGTACGCGTGTAGACCGGGCCGATGCCCTGCAGGCGATGGTGGGCGTTCGCGCCCGGCGCATCGGCCGGCTGGTCACGGGGCGCATCGAAGCGTTCCGCGTCGAATACCTTGAAGGCCGGGGCGAAGCCGACAGCTTTCCAGAAAGGTGTCGTGGCGACGATGTCCTGCTTGCGCTCGCGCAGCATGCGCGCATCCCAGAAATTGTTCAGGCCTTCGTCAAGCAGCGGTTCTTCGAATTCGTTCGAGGCCAGGATGCCGTAAAAATAGCCGTGGCCGAATTCGTGGATCGTCACCGCATCGAGCAGGTGGGCGTTCAGCGTGCCGGGCGTCGTGTCGGCGTAGGCTTCGCTGGTAAAGAAGGTCGGGTATTCCATGCCGCCCGCTTCCTCCGCGTTGAAAGGGGGGATGACGATCGTGACGGTGCGGTAGGGGTAGGGGCCGAGCGTGCGCGAAAAATACGTGAGCGCGTCTTTCGCAGCCTGCAGCGCCGGCGCGGCGCTGGCCTTGTACTCGGGCGGGTACAGCACGGTCAGCGTGACCGGCGGACTACCGGGGCCGGTCCAGCTGCCGACCAGCGGGGGCGCGCTGCGGGTATCGGCGGTCCAGGCGAAGTCGTGGACGTCGTCCTGTACGTAATGGTGGGTCAGCATGCCCGGTGCGGAGGCGACCGGTTTGCCTTGCGGCGCACCGGTGGCGCCGACGATGTAGTTGGCGGGCAGGGTCATGGTGACATCGTAGCTGCCGAAATCCGCGTAGAACTCGGAGTCGAGGTGGAATTCGTGGGCATTCCAGCGTGGCGCCGTGGCGCCGCGTTCACCCGGCAACTCCAGCACGGCAATCTTCGGGAACCACTGCGCCACCAGGTGGAATGTGCCGAAGTAACCGGTACGCGCGACGACGCGCGGCAGCTGGGTCTGGAAATCGATGTCCAGCAGCGTGGTGGCGCCGGGCGCGACAGGTGCGGGCAAGTCGAGCTTGAGCACGGTATGGTCGTGCACCGAGCCGCCATCCGGCTGCACGTACGACCAGCTCGCCTTCGCGCCGGCCTGCGTGACCGTGCGCAGGGCGATGTGGCCCCACTCGCCGTCGCGGATCTCCGCCCCCGATGGAAAGCTGCGCCCGGTCAGGCGTTTTTCGGTAAAGAAGGTGCTGTTGTTGCTCTCGAACGCATTCATGTACATGTGCAGGTAGACGCTGCGCACCGGCACCGCACTGCGGTTACGCCAGCTTAGCTGCTCCTTGCCATCGATGCGGTGCTTGACTGGATCGAGGGTGGCGTTGATGCGATAGCTTGCCACGCGGTCCGACAGGGTCGCTTCCTGCCCCGTGCGCACGCCCCCCCAGGCATTGGGCGCCGAGGCCACGCGCACGGCGGCGGCATCCGCGGCGGCCAGCGCAATGCCGTGATCGATCTCGGTACCAGGCTGGTCAATCGGCGTAATGCGCACATTTGCGCCAGCAGCCGCCGACCCGCCCTGCGCCGACGCGACCATCGCCCCGCCGCCTGCCAGCGCCAGCAGCAACCCCGCCCCGGCCATCCCGCGCCAGTGCGCGCGCCATCCTTCAAATCCCATCCGCATACTCCTCCGACCGATCGATCGATCATTCTTGATCGCATCACTATAATCCACCCGTTTAACTAAACGCCAACGTTTCCCAATCGAACACCAACACCCGCCTTTTCGCCAGCAACCAATGTCCCATCAGCTATTGCAAAACAATGAGGGTCAGAGTCGAATTTTTGAGCAATTGATCCGATTGAAAAGGTGCTGACGTGAGCCGGTTTGATTGGTTTGCTGAGGAACAATTGGCAAACAATTTGACTCTGACCCTGATTTTTGGGCTTGGTCCTGGTGGCAATGTCTGGATGCGGGCAGGTGGGGTGGTGTTGATGAACGGTTTATAATGCGGCCGTTCTGGTGCCGGCATGCGTTTTCGCGCGTGCGGTTAAACGGGAAACATGAGGAGGCGCCGCCCGCGGCGTGGTCCGACATGTGCTGCCCCTGCAACGGTGAACAAGTGCTGCCTTCTGGTTGGGTAGCTGGGCGCTTCCTTGCCCCTGCTTCCTGATTCATGGGGGCCGCGGCGAATGGCCGACTTGCGAGCCCGGATACCGGCCAGACAGGTGGAAGTGCGCCACGGCGGCTTCCTTTCGACCGGGCTTGCAGGGACGCAGGCCGGGTCTTTCCTTTTCAAGTTTCGAGTTCGATCACCATGACCCCTGCAGTTTCCGCGCGCTTTGCCGCGCCATGCCGCCCGCTTGCGCTGGCCGCCACCGTTTTCCTGTCGTTTGCCGGCGCCGCTTTCGCGCAGCAGGCGGATGTTCCTTCCGTGCTCGTCAGCGGTTCCCGCTTCGCCAGCGCGCCGTCGCTGGCGCCGATCGGCGCGACCGTCATCACTGCCGACGATATCCGCAACGCCGGCGTCACCGACGTCAACCAGGCGATCCGCAAGATCGGCGGCGTATTCGGGCGCCAAAGCCTCGATTCGTCGCCCGACTTCGCGCTCGACCTGCGTGGCTTCGGCACCAACAGCAGCGAGAACCTGGTGATCATGGTCGACGGCGTGCGCCTCAACGAAAACGAATTGGCGACCGCCGTGCTGTCGACCATCCAGATCGACACGGTCGAGCGCATCGAAATCACGCGCGGTGGCAGCAGCGTGCTGTACGGTGACGGCGCCACCGGCGGCGTGATCCAGATCATCACGCGCCGCGGCGCAACTGCAGGCACCCACGGCTCGGTGTTCGCCGAAGGCGGCCAGTTCGCCGACAAGACCCTGCGCGGCAACCTGACCCACAGCTTCGACCGCTTCGTGTTCGACGCCAGCTACGGCCGCAACACCACCGACGGCTACCGCACCAACAGCCGCTTCGACCAGCGCACCCTCGGCGCCGGCCTGGCCTGGAGTTTCGACGGCGGTCGCGCCGGCATCCGCATCGACAGCGCGCGCCAGGATTCCGGCCTGCCCGGTTCCCTGACCATCGCCCAGTTCAACGCCAACCCGCGCCAGACCCTGACGCCGTACGACGCCGGCGCGCTCGACACCGACCGCTACACCGCCTTCGTCGAACAGCGCATCGGCGCCGTCGACCTGGCCGCGGAACTGTCGCAGCGCGAGCGCACCGTCATGTCGCATTACGACTACGGCGACGGTTTCGTGTCCAACGCCACCTACAACAGCCGCCAGACGCAGTTTTCGCCACGCCTGCGTTACGTCGCCCATCCGTACGGCCTGCTCAACGAGCTGGTCACGGGCGTCGACCTGATTCGCTGGACGCGCGACACTGACGCCGACTACTCGCTGGCACACGCCCGCCAGGATGCGAAAGCCGTGTACCTGCGGGATGAACTGCGCTTCGATGCCGCCCACGACGGCCGCCTGGCGATTGGCGTGCGCCACGAAACCTTCGACAAGGATTACGCCGACAGCCTCGGCTTTGCCGCGCCGGAAAGCCGCAGCCAGGCGCAGCATGCCTGGGATATCCAGGGCAGCTACAGCGTAATTCCGCACGTGGCGCTGCACGCCAAGGCCGGGCAGAGCTACCGCGTCGCGAATGTCGACGAAAACAGCTACCGCTCCTCCGACGACATCCTCAAGGGCCAGGTCTCGCATGACCTGGAACTGGGCCTGACCCTTGGCACGCCCGAGCGCCAGCTGGCCGCGCGCGCGTTCCGCCACCGCCTCACCAACGAGATTTTCTTCGACCCCACCATTGGCTACGGCGTGAACACCAACCTCGACCCGACCCGGCGCCAGGGGTTTGAAATCGACGCGCAGATGGACGTGATGCCGCGCGTGCGCGCCAGCGCCCACCTGCAGCACGTCAGCGCCAGTTTCACCGGGGGGCCGAACGCCGGCCGCGACATGGTGCTGGTGCCGAAGAACGTGCTGTCCGCGCGCCTGGCCTGGCTGGGCGAGGGACAATCGGCGGACATCGGCGCGCAGTGGGTCGACAAGCAGCGTTACGGCGACGATTTCACCAATGGCTGCGCGGCGCGCATCGGCGGGTACACGACGTTCGACGCGCGTTACGCGCACAAGTTCGGCCCATGGGAACTGGCCGTGACCGGCGCCAACCTGGCCGATCATCGCTACTTCAGCAACGCGTTTTCGTGCCAGGGTGGCATCTACTCAAGCGATGGCCGCCAGCTGAAACTGTCGGCCCGCTACGATTTCTGATCGCTGAAGCCACACTTAAGCACAAGGAAAAACGGCGCGGGACCTCTGTTATGAAGGAAAATAATGGTAATCTCGCGATCGTTTGCTCACTGATTAGAAGGAAGTTTATGTCGCCCCTGCGTTCCCTCCGTTTCGCTCTCGCCACTGCCAGCGTCGTCGTGGCCGGCTGCTTCGCCACCCCTGCCTTTGCTTCGCTCGAGGCACCCGTCAGCGGTGTCGAATACACGACCCTGGCCGCGCCTCAGCCGGTCCCGGCCGGCAAGAAGGTCGAAGTGATCGAATTTTTCATGTACCACTGCCCCCATTGCAACGCGCTGGAACCGCAGCTGTCCGAATGGGTCAAAAAGCAGGGCGACAATATTATTTTGAAGCGCATGCACTTTCCATCGACCGGTCCCAACGATCCTGAGGCGCATCTGTACCTGACGCTCGAAGCGATGGGCAAACTGCCGGAGATGCACAGCAAGGTGTTTCATGCGGTGCACGTCGAGCGCGTGCGCCTCAATTCGGATGAGGCGATCTTGAACTGGGTCACGAAAAACGGAATCGATCGCGCCAAGTTCCTGGACGCGTGGAACTCGTTTGGCGTGCAGACCAAGCTGAAGCGCCTGGGCGCCGCTGTGACCGCGTACAAGGTCGATTTTGCCCCGGTCCTGGTTATCGATGGCAAGTACATGACGGCCCCGTCGCTGGTGCAAGCCAGCAGCAAGACCAAGGACGAGCAGCAGCTGTTCCGCGCAACGTTGCAAGTGGCCGACTTCCTGGTGGCGAAGGCAGCCAAGACCAAATGAGCGACAAGGAAGGCAAAGTCCTGAAGATCTACGACGGGTCCCGTCCACGCGACGAGGACCTGTATGAGTTGACGTGGGTCAACCAGGTCGCGTGGACGCTGGCAGTGGTATTCGGCGGCATCGTCCTCTGGCTGGCAATTGCCCTCATCAACGCCGAGAACCAGCGCTTTGCCCTGATCAGCGGGAAATGCGCCGATCCCGTGTTCAAGGGATCGTTCGACCAGAAATGCCTGGTGATGGTGCACTCGCGCGATCACTGGTGGCAGCATCTCTGGTATGCGGTAACGCACGTGGCGCCGGAGTCGCCGAAGAAGTAGGCAGGCTGATCACCAGCCTGGCGCCACCCATTTCGGCGTCTTGAATGGCCAGGCTGCCTCCGTGCAGCTGCACGGCTTTCCGTGCAATGGCCAGCCCCAGCCCGAAGCCGCCGGTGGCGCGGTCGCGGCTCCGGTCGAGGCGGTAGAAGGGCGCGAACACCTGTTCGCGTTCTTCCACCGGAATCCCCGGGCCGTCATCGTCGACGGCAATCGTCACCACCTCTCCCACCCTGGACGCTCGCAGCACCACGCGCGTGTCGGCGTAGCGGCGCGCATTCCCCAGCAGGTTGCAGACGGCACGGCTGAGCAGGCGCGGATCGGCGTCGATCGTCCCCAGGCCGGCGCCCAGCACAACCTCGATCACCACCGCAGACGCAGGCAAAGGCGCCAGCGCCGCCACGCAATCGTGCAGCAGGGCGGCCACGTCGACCTGCTCGCGCTGCAGCGCCGGCTCGCTGTCGAGCCGCGTCATGGCCAGCAGTTCCCCTACCAGGGCGTTCAGTTCGTCGACATCGCCGGCCATGGCCTTCAAACGCTTGTGCAGCACGGGATCGTCGCTGGCGTCTTCCAGCAGCGCCAGGCCGAACGCCAGGCGCGCAATTGGCGTGCGCAGTTCGTGCGATACCGAATGCAGCAGCGTCGTCTGCGCCGTCAGCAGGCTGTCGATGCGACCGGCCATGCCGTGCATGCGTTCCGCCAGCGGGTACATGGTGGCCGATGGCGCCATGCGCGCTCGCGCGTCGAGCTTGCCCGCGCCGAATGCATCGGCCACGCGCCCGAGCGCCTGCAAGCCTTGCCAGTGGCGGCGCGACCACAGCCCGATCGGCACCAGTAGCACCAGCGCCACAATCAAAAAACGCAGCGCCTCCATTTCCAGCGCCACACCCACGTCGATCGGCAACTCGCGCGCGCGCACCACCTCGGATTCGCTCCCGACATAGCGCGCGCCATCGAGGTCGACCCGGCGCAGGAAGGATTTGCCGGCCAGGTCCAGCACCACGTCACCGCGTGTCAGCGCGGCCTGGCTGGCGGCGGGCAGGGCGGCGCGCGCACTGTCGAGGCTGATCAGGTCGTAATGCGAGCCGGACACCTCGCGCACCTTGTTCAGGCGCGTCAGCCACTCGTCGACCGGCGCATTGTCGACATATTGTTCGAGCAGGAAAATCTGGGCCGCCGCCTGGCGCCGGGCCAGGTCTTCGACCGGGTCGCCGAACACGCGCGTGATGGCGACGTAGACAATCGCGCTGGCCACCGCCACCGAGATGATGACGGGAACAAAAAAGCGCAGGAAGACGCGCAGGAACAGGCGGTTCACCACACACGGCTTTCTGGGGCGGAGGGAGGGCAGGGCACCATGGCTTGCATTGTCGCATTGATTCGCTGCCGCCCAGCGGTTTTGCGGTGCTACAAATTCAGGACAAATGCCGGACATGTCGAGCATGGCGTCATGGCGGCATGCATTTTATGATTGAACTGTTCAGCGATTTTCCGTTTGCCACCCGGCGTCACAACCGGGTGGTTTTTTTGGTCACGCAAACTGGATAAATGGCAGGGCGGTTCAGCCGCGCCGTAGAATGCACCCTTCTCGAATTGTCGGTAATGCCCCACATGAACAAATTGACCGCGGTCGCCATGCTGTCCTTCCTGGCGCTGCTCAGCCAGGCTGCCAGCGCGCAGACGCCTGTGCCGGACCCCATGCCTGACGGCAGCGGCGATATGTACGCCGGCCTGGGCGTGCTGTCGGCGCCCCGCTATGCCGGAGCCGATGAACGCCGCCAGCGCCTGCTGCCGGTGCTGCAGGGGCAATGGAGCAATGGCCTGTTTGTCTCGGGCATGAGCGCCGGGCTGCACCTGTCGTCGCTGCCGCTGCTCGAATACGGCCCGCTGGTGTCCCTGCACCCGGGGCGCGACGACGGTGGCGAGGGCGCCGGTGCGGTCGGCATCGCGCGCCTGCAAGGCGTCGGCAACCTGCCGAACATGCCGCAGGCGCTGGTGCAGTACAACGCCAGGGTACTGGCCGAAGGCAATCGCCTGAACGGCCTGCCGTCGATTCCGCGCCGCCTGCAGGGGGGCGCCTTTTTGAACCTGCACGTGGCGCCGGACCTGCGCCTGACCTCGAGTGCGCTGTATGGCGCCGGCAGCGGGCACAACGGCGCGACGCTGAAAGTCGGCCTGCAAGCCATGGCGCTGGCGCCCGCGCCGCACCACACCGTCACGCTCGAAGCGGAGCTGGCGCTGGCCAACCGCCAATACAACCAGGAATTCTTTGGCATCGATAACGATCAATCCCTGCGCAGCGGCAATCCGCTGTACGCGGCCCACGGTGGCTGGCGGGATGCGCGCCTGGGCGCACGCTGGCACTGGACCTTCACGCCATCGTGGATGCTGGTGTCGTCGTTCGACGTCACGCGCCAGCTCGGTTCAACCCGCACGAGCCCGCTAGTGGAGCGCACCACCGGCGTGTCGGTGTCGACGGCGCTCGCCTTCCGGTTCTGACATGCGCCTGCCCATCCTTTCCATCACCTTTGCGATCCTGGCCCTGGCGCCGGCGCTGCGCCCGGCCATGGCGGAGGCGGGTGGGGACTGGGTGTCCTACCGCGATGCCTACCGGGCCATGGTGGTGTTCGAAAAGTATGGCGGGGCGAAATCGCTGCTGCAGCAGCATTTGCAGGTCTTGCCGCGCGTCCCTGGCGTCGACGCCGTCGGGCTGCAACTGGTGGTGTTGGGCAAAACCAGCCAGGGACGCTTCCCGCTCGACGCGACCCTGCGCACGCTGTTTCCGCTGGCGCGCGCCGCCTATGACGACAACGCCGAACTGCAACTGAGTCGGCCGGTGGGGCCCTTCACGGTACGTCCCCAGATCAGCATTGCGCTGCGCCCGGACAACAGTTACGACAGCGAGGACCTGCGCCAGGGTTGCGAGCAGGCGCTCGGGTATGCACGCCACCTGGCGCTGTTCGGTGCGCGCCGTTGCGCCGGCGTGCGGTTCGTGTTCGCCAAAGGCGGCCCGGCAGCGCCGGTCACGCTGCATGGCGGCACCGGCACGCCGTTGGCGGCAGTGCCAGGGGTGCCGTTTGCCGGAGACCGGGACGCCGGTTTTCCCGTCGTTACCTACCGTTTTGCCGGCGCCGAGCGGGTCCAGCTGGATACGGCCACCATGCCGCTGGCGATCACGCCGCTGTTCAACTAGCCGTCAGTTCCACGCCGACGGCGAGAACAGATAGCCTTCTCCCCAGACAGTCTTGATCTTGCTCGAATCGGTATCGTCGAAGCGGCGCCGCAGCTTGGAGATCGCATTGTCGATGCTGCGGTCGAGGCCGTCGAATTCGAT
>Ga0265780_10003480_pt1 | contig 20685 bp, 20 predicted proteins | sample P1T30metagenome_FD_192432 | JGI IMG/M metagenome (GOLD analysis project Ga0265780, IMG submission 192432) | Plant litter microbial communities from East Loma Ridge, Irvine, California - P1 T30 | ecosystem: Environmental > Terrestrial > Plant litter > Unclassified | place: USA: California...
CAAGGTCGACCCCGAGGGCGACATGGGCACGATCAACACCGAGCTGATCCTCGCCGACCTCGAGACCGTCGAGAAGGCGCTCGTGCGCTACGAGAAGGAGCTCCGCCTCAAGCGCGTCGAGCCGCTCACCCACGAGACCGCCGTGGCCGCCAAGGAGGCGCTGCAGCGCGGCGAGGCCCTCTCGACCTCCGGCATCGACCTCGAGCCGATCCGCGAGCTCGGGCTGCTCACTGCCAAGCCCTTCATCTACGTCTTCAACGTCGACGAGTCGATCCTCACGGACGAGGCGAAGAAGGCCGAGCTGTCGGCCCTCGTCGCGCCGGCCGAGGCCGTGTTCCTCGACGCGAAGATCGAGTCCGAGCTGATCGACCTCGACCCCGAGGACGCCGCCGAGCTGCTCGCGTCGACCGGCCAGGAGGAGTCGGGCCTCGACCAGCTCGCCCGCATCGGCTTCGAGACCCTCGGCCTGCAGACCTACCTGACGGCAGGCCCGAAGGAGACCCGCGCCTGGACCATCGGCAAGGGCTGGAAGGCCCCGCAGGCCGCGGGCGTCATCCACACCGACTTCGAGAAGGGCTTCATCAAGGCCGAGGTCATCTCGTACGCCGACCTCGTCGAGACCGGCTCCATCGCGGAGGCGCGCTCGGCCGGCAAGGCCCGCATCGAGGGCAAGGAGTACGTCATGCAGGACGGCGACGTGGTGGAGTTCCGCTTCAACAACTAGGCAGGTCAACCGATGCGGTAGACGATCCCCTCGCCGGCCTCAGCCCGGTCGGCGACGTACTTCGTGGCCCTCTCTAGGAATAGGCCGATGTAGCTGACGTCGTCCCTGAGGCGATCGTTCACGCGGCCGTTCTCGACGTACATCGCGAGCACGTCGACCTTGTCGATCATGGAGATGGTCCGAGCGACGTTCGCCACCTGGTCCGGGCACAGGACGTCGTAGTGGCTCAGGTAGCCGTTCTGCCAGCCGTCCGGATACGTGACGTTCCCGCGCACGAGGTCGAGACAGATCTCACCCGGCCCTGGATGCGGGCAGGTGAAGAGCCTCTGCAGGTCACGCCACGCCTTGTCCAGGTCGAGCCAGCGATCTCGCCAGTCGTCGTCGTCAAAGGCCTCGAACGTGTCGTTCATGTACGCCGACGGATCCTGGCGAGCGAGGTCGACATCGGAGGGACGGACCGGACGGGCGCTGTATCTGATTCCCGTGCCCCGACGATGACAGCGCACGGTCTCGGCCGACGTCCCTCGACACGGTCGCTGGGGAGGAAGAGCCTGGAAGTCTGACTGAGGAGGAGTGATCGATCGCGGCGTGGATACGACCCGACAGAACCGGTCCGGTCCCGTCGCGATGAGACAGGCAGTGACCCGGCTCGATGCCGCGACGCACAGAGTGGGCGCGGCCTGGGAGCCGCGCCCGCCCCCGGTCGTACCGTGGCGGGGTTCCCCTGAACCACCATCGAAGGAGTCCTCCGTGTCGGACGCTGCCACCACCACGCCCCGCCCCACCTCGCCGCGCACCGCGCTCGTCCTCGGCGGCGGCGGCATCACCGGCATCGCGTGGGAGGTCGGCGTGCTCTCGCGCCTGCTCGAGGCCGGCATCCCCCTCGGCGACGCCGACCTCGTGGTCGGCACCTCCGCGGGCTCGGTCGTCGGCACGACCCTGCGCCTGGGCGGGAGCGGCATCGCCGACGCCTACGCCGAACAGCTCGTCCCGGCAGGCGCGGCCCCCGAGGCCGCCCTCGACGGCGAGGACTTCATGCAGCGCATCGGCCAGGCGATCCAGGGCGCCACGAACGCCGAGGAGGCGCGGGCCCGCCTGGGTGCGTTGGCCCGGCAGGTGCCCGTCACCGGCGACGAGCCCGAGCTCGTCACGACCATGCGCGAGCGCTTCGGCGCGGACGCGGCCTGGCCCGAGGGGCAGCTCGCGATCTGCACCATCGACGCGACCGACGGCGAGTTCCGGGTGCTGACCGCCGCCTCCGGCGTGCCCCTGCACGTGGCCGTCGCGGCCAGCTGCTCGGTGCCGACGGTCTGGCCGACCGTCGAGGTCGACGGGCGCCCGACGATGGACGGCGGCGTCCGCTCCGGCACCAACGCCGACGTCGCAGACGCCGCCGAGCGCGTGCTCGTGCTGTCGTGCGGCCCTGAGCTCTCGCAGTCGCCGCTCGGCCCGACCCTGCCCGGCGTCGTCTCCACCCGCCTGGGCGCCGACCGCCCCGTCTTCGTCATCGAGGCGGACGCCGAGAGCCTCGCCGCGTTCGGCACGAACTCCCTCTCGAGCGCGAACCGCGGCCCCGCCGCCGAGGCCGGACGCCGCCAGGCCGACAGCGTCGTCGAGGCCGTGCGGGCCTTCTGGGCCGGCGCCTGACGCGGGGCTGGCCTCCCTGCGTCGTCTGGGAACCGCCTCCGAGCACCCTGCACGACCCGTCGGTCGATGCCATGCTGAGCGCGACCCCGCACCCGATCTGAGGAGGCCCCCGTGGCCAGCACCAAGAAGCTCCAGAAGACCGCGACCGCGGCACTCGACTCCGCCCTCGACGCCGTCGCCGACGTGCGCAAGGGCGTGAAGGCGCTCGCCAAGGCCGACGGCGCGAAGAAGACCAAGAAGGCGCGCAGCTCGGCCGAGGACGCCCTCGACACCGCCGCCGCCAAGATCAAGGCCGCCGAGAAGGCCACGAAGAAGGCCGTGAAGAGCGCGACGAAGGAGGCGGCCGCCAGCACGCCGGACCCGTCGCGCGAGCCTGCCCCGCAGCCGCCCACGAAGTCGCCCGAGCAGGTCGAGGCCGAGGTCGCCCAGAAGTCCGTCGTCCCGACGACGAGCGCGCCGAAGGGCCCCGACGCCGCGTACACGCCGCCGCTGCCGCACGCCGACGAGACCACCGTCACCGCCCACGACGGTTCCGAGGCGCACCTCGACCTGCACGCGCAGACCCTCGTCGCCCTGCGTGCGCTCGCGACCGACAAGGGCGTCACGGGCGTCTCGCGCCTGACGAAGGCCCAGCTGATCGAGAAGCTCCAGGCCTAGCCGCGAGATCGTCGTGAACCGGCACGAACTGCTGTCGGAACCGCCCCGGACAGCAGTTCCTGCCGGTTCACCGTGGCCGAGGTAGAACTAGGCCCCGACGAACTCCTCGACGCCGGCGACGAGGCGGTCCACGTCGCCCTGGTCGGTGTACGCGGCGAGACCGATGCGCAGCCCGGTGGTCTCGTCGTCGAGTCCCATCGCCTGCCACGCCTCGATCGCGTAGAAGTGGCCGGCGGGGGCGAGCACGTCGCGCGTGGCCAGGTGGGCTGCCAGCTCCCGCATGCTCCGCCCCTCGATCGTCACGTAGAGCGTCGGAGTCCGTCGTGCCGCCCGCGAGTGCAGGGTGAGCCCGGGCACCGCGGTGAGACGCTCCTCCAGCGCGGTGCGCAGGGCGGTCTCGTGCTCGTGGACCGTCCCGATCGAGGCGACCAGCGCCTCCCGGCGGCCGGTCGCGTCGCCGGGCGCGATGCCCGCGAGGAAGTCCACGGCGGCGGTGGCCCCCGCGAGCTGCTCGTAGGGCAGCGTGCCGAACTCGAAGCGCTCGGGCACGACGTCCGTCGACGGCAGCAGCTTGGCCGGGCGGATGCCCTCGAGCAGCTCGGGGTCGGCCCCCAGCACGCCGCAGTGCGGCCCGGCGAACTTGTAAGGCGAGCAGACGACGAAGTCCGCGCCGAGAGCGGCCCGGTCGACGACCTCGTGAGCGGCGAAGTGCACGGCGTCGACCCAGACGAGGGCGCCGACGGCGTGCGCCCGGTCGGCGATGGCCGCGACGGGCGGCTGGGTGCCGAGCAGGTTGGAGGCGGCGGTCAGGGCCACGAGGCGGGTGCGGTCGGTGATGGCCCTGGCCACCGAGGCGAGGTCGAGCTCGCCCGTGGCCGCGTCGAACTCGATCCACCGCACGGCGGCGCCGACGGCCTCGGCCGCCTGGATCCAGGGGCGGATGTTCGAGTCGTGGTCGAGGCGGCAGACGACGACCTCGTCACCGGGTCCCCAGGACGCCGAGAGGTGGCGAGAGAAGTCGTAGGTGAGCTGTGTCGCGCTGCGGCCGTGCACGACGCCGGCGGCGGGAACGCCGAGGAAGTCGGCGTAGGCCGCACGGAAGGCCTGCACGGTGGCCTCGCTGTTGCGCTCGGACAGCGTGCTCGTGCCGCGGATCGAGGTGGGGCCCGTCATCGCGCGGGCGATCGCCTCGCCGACGACCTGCGGCGTCTGCGTGCCGCCCGGTCCGTCGAAGTGGGCGATGCCGGACGAGAGGGACGGGTAGGCAGAACGGAGGGCGGCGACGTCGAGGGGCATGCACCCTGCTTACCAGGTGCTGCAGCCCTCGCCGTCGCCGCCCTCGTGGTGACGTGCTCGGCTCGGCCGTCCGGAGACGGCGCGGGCTCAGCTCGCGACGGCCTCCTGCTCGCGCTTCGGCAGGACCCAGCCGGGACGCACGAAGTGGCAGGTGTAGCCGTTGGGGAGCTTCTCGAGGTAGTCCTGGTGCTCCTCCTCGGCCTCCCAGAAGTCGCCGACGGCCTCGACCTCGGTGACGACCTTGCCGGGCCAGAGGCCGGAGGCGTCGACGTCGGCGATGGTGTCGAGCGCGGTCGCGCGCTGCTCGTCGGAGGTGTAGAAGATCGCCGAGCGGTAGCTGTCGCCGATGTCGTTGCCCTGGCGGTCTTTCGTCGACGGGTCGTGGATCTGGAAGAAGAACTCGAGCAGGTCGCGGTAGCTGATCACCGACGGGTCGAAGACGATCTCGACGGCCTCGGCGTGGCCGGCGTGGTTGCGGTAGGTGGCGTTCGGCGTGTGGCCGCCCGAGTATCCGACCCGGCTCGAGACGATGCCGGGTCGACGACGGAGGAGCTGCTGCGCGCCCCAGAAGCAGCCGCCGGCGAGGACGGCTCGCTCGGTGGTCGTGCCGGTGGTGGAGGAGGCGTCGGGTGCGATGTCGTTCATGGAGGCGAATCTACGCCTGACGTCCGACAGCCCCGTGTGGCCGGGCCGAGAGCGGGCTGTGCACGGAGGGTGCTCGGTGCGCGTCGTGCACTCTGCGCCGAGGAGGTTGCGTCACGGTGCGCGCCCGGCGAGGATCGACCCATGGAGTCCTTCATCATCGCCCTGATCATCCTCGGAGCCGTCGTGGTGATCGTGGGCATCGTGATCGCCCTCGTCTCGCCCGTGGCGTCCGCGGTGCTCGAGCGCCGCGCCGCCGCCAAGGGCCGCGTCACGCCGGCCACGGCGTACCGCACGCACCGCTGAGCGCGCCGTGGCCCGTGCCGGTCGGTCGCCGACCCCGCCGAGGGGTCGAGTGGTGCCCCGGGAGCGCAGCCCTGCCGTGAAGCTCATCGACGCTCCGCGAGGCACCTGACCCGGGGGTTCACGACGTCCCGGCTCGTCTCAACGCTACGACGCACCGGCGCAGCAGGCGAATCGCAAAACCCCAGGTCACAGGGCTCAAAATTCCTAGACTCCCTAGCTTCACGGCCCGACCAGCGCTTTCCGGGCGACACGCCCGAGCGGTCGCTTGTCCGTTCTGCGCACTGTCGAGCGGTCCTCAGGGACGCGAGGCGCGCCTCCTCGGGTCGTCGGCCCTGGGATGATCGTCGGATGAGCCTCATCCGACTGCACGACGTCTCCGTCCGCTTCGAGAACGCCCCCGTGCTGCGCGAGGCGTTCTTCCGTCTCGAGCAGGGCGACCGGGTCGGCCTGATCGGCCGCAACGGCTCGGGCAAGTCGACGCTGCTCAAGCTCGTGCTCGAGCAGGTGCAGCCCGACGAGGGCACGGTGACCGTCGAGCCGGGCACGCGCATCGGCTACTTCTCGCAGTTCAGCGAGCTCGACGGGGCGTCCACGGTCACCGAGGTGCTGCAGGGCCTCTTCGAGGGCGTCCGCGCGATGGAGGCGGAGCTCGCCGAGATCGACGCGGCCATCGCCGTCGTCGCCGTCGACCCCGACCAGGGAGACGAGCTGACCCGTCTGATCGAGCGCCAGGCCGAGCTCTTCGCCGAGATGGACCGCCAGGACGGCTGGGACTACCCGCGGCACATCGACACGGCCCTCACCACCCTCGGCTTCACCGAGGAGCACCGCGCGCTGCCCATCGACGACCTGTCGGGCGGGTGGCGCAACCGGGCCGCGCTCGCGAAGATCCTGCTCGAGCAGCCCGACGTGCTCCTGCTCGACGAGCCCACGAACTTCCTCGACGTGGCCGGCGTCGAGTGGCTCGAGCAGTGGTTCCGCGACTTCCGCGGCGCCGCGGTCGTCGTCTCGCACGACCGGCAGTTCCTCGACGCGGTCGTCACGCGCATCGTCGAGGTCGAGGCGTTCCACCTGCACGAGTACCCGGGCGACTTCGGCGAGTACGTCGTGCAGAAGCAGTTCCGCCTCAAGACCATCGAGCAGCAGTTCGCCCACGAGTCCGAGCTGCTCGCCTTCGAGTCCGAGGGCATCTCCGACCGCAGGGAGGCGGCGAAGGTCGCCAAGGCCGCGAAGGCAGGAGGCGCGGGCGGCCTCACGAAGGAGCTCGCGAAGATCAAGAAGCAGCGCACCCCCCGCCCGGTCGACCAGATCATCACCGAGATCTACGGCGGCCTGCACGTCAAGGACGTGCTCTGCCGCGTCGAGGGGCTGGGCAAGTCGTACGGCGACCGGACGCTCTTCGACGACGTCTCGTTCGAGCTGCGCAAGCGCGATCGCATCGTCGTCTCGGGCTCGAACGGCAGCGGCAAGAGCACGCTGCTGCAGGTGCTCGCGGGGGAGGAGCGGGCCGACCGCGGGCGCGTCGACTGGGCCGCCGGCGCCCGGGTCGTCTCGTACGACCAGGTGCTCGCCGACCTCGACGACCAGGACACCGTCACCCACGCCGTCAACGCGATGCCGGACAGTCTGGCCCTGACGGCGACGCGCAAGTCGGTGGCGCGGTTCCTCACCATGTTCCAGTTCTCCGAGGCCGACGTGAAGCAGCGCATCGGCGCGCTGAGCGGCGGCCAGCGGGCCCGGGTCGCGATGGCTCAGTGCCTGCTCTCGGGCGCCTCCGTGCTGCTGCTCGACGAGCCGACCAACCACCTCGACCTCGCGAGCACGCAGGTGATGGAGCGCGCTCTCGTGCACTTCCCCGGCGCGGTCGTCGTCGTCAGCCACGACCGGTTCTTCAGCGAGAAGGTCGGCAACCGCAGGATCGTCTTCGGGGCCGAGGGCGCGGCCGTCGGCGAGCTCGAGGTCGGCGCCGCCTGAGCCCGGCTCGCGGCGCCCGGGCCGGCGTCGGCTCCGCGGGTCGACGGCCCGCACGGAGGTGCGGGGGTGTTGACTGGGCGGCGCTGCGCCAGTCAGGTCTGTCGTGGAGGAGGACCCTCCCGCGAGCACCGACCGAGAAGCGAGGCCGTCATGGCCCACCCCGCACCGAACGCCCCCGTCACCCGACATCCCGAGAGCGCGGACCAGGAGGCGCCGGACACCGCCGAGGCCGACCTCCGGAACGCGCAGGTGGTCGACACGGGCATGCCCCTCCTCGAGGAGCGCGCCCCCACCGACGCGGCGACCGAGATCCTGTCGCGGATGCGCCGGGTGCGGGACGCCGACATCGCCTTCGCCCTCCAGCTGCGTCAACAGCTCGACCTCAGCGGCAACGACCTCGCCGCGGTCACGCTCATCCAGCACTGCGAGTCGAAGGGCACCAACGCCCACGCCAAGGACATCGCGCACCAGCTCGGGGTGACCAGCGCGGCGGCGACGATCATCGTCGACCGGCTCGTGGCCCTCGGGCACGTCGAGAGGCACCCCGACCCGAACGACGGTCGGCAGCGCCTCCTCAGCCTCACGCCGGGCACCTGCGAGCTGCTCGAGGGCGCCACGCGCGACGCCGACCGCGCCCTCGCCGAGCTCGCCGCCACCCTGTCGAGTCGCGAGCGCACGCGCCTGTCGACGCTGCTCGACTCGGTCGCCGCGATCCTCGACGCCGGACCGGGCGCCTCCTAGGCCGCCTGCCGGGCCTCGCCGAGCGGGTTGTCCGCAATGCGAAGTCCTTCGCTCGATTAGCTTTGTGCATTAGGCACAGGGGCGCACCGGGCATAGCTTCGGGGTACCGGATCTTCTCCTCCGGTGCTCTTCGCCGATACGCCGCCAACACCCTGGTGGTCCTTCGCAGGGCACTGTGCACCCGGTTGACGCGAGGCCAGCTACGCCTCAGATCACGGTCGTGTCATCATGACGACGCTCGATCCCGTCCAGACCGCCGTTCGTTCCCCCCGCCTCCTCCGTGAGGCGCCCGCGACGGCGAACCTCCACCGACGCTCCGCCCCCGGCGCGAGCAGCTACGTCACCGCGCCCGGTGCCGTTCCCGTCCGCATCGGCTCCTACCGCCGCAGCTCCCGCCCCGCGCGTCCCGTCCGCGTCGTCGCCGACGTGACGTACAGCGACTTCTTCGCCGCGCCCCGCGCCTAGCGCCACGACGCCCGCCCTCGGGCAGGCGTCCCCCCTCGGCTCCGAGCCCACCGGCTCGTCCGACCACCGGCACCGCCGGCGGCCTCGCCCGATCCGCCATCCCGGCCCGGCGCGACCCCTCCTCCCCCCTCACCCGAGAGGCACCACCGTGACCCAGACCCCGTTCACGCCCGTCACCGCCGTCGACCACCAGTCGATCGCGACCGAGGCCATCGACATCGTCAGCCTGATCTCCGCCCAGGACGCCGCATGACCGCGGCCGAGCTGGCAGCCCTGCCGCCCGAGGCGCTCGTCGACCTCGTCCGGCGCGTCCTCCGCGACCCGGCCGCGCACTAGCTGTCACTGGCCCGGCGCCTGCCTCCGCGTCGGCCCCGCCGACCTCCGCCGGCGCCCCGGCTCGCCTCGGCCGCCGGTCGCCGCCCACCGGCCGCGTCAGTCGGCGAACAGCGCTCCGACCGGCTCGCGCTTCTCCGCCTGGAACGCGTCCTCGACGCGACCGAGCGCCCAGTAGGCGCTGAGCGACAGCGACGACCGCTCGAGGCCCCAGACGTCGTGCAGGACGACCCGCGCCTCCTTCATCGCCCCTCGCTCGCCGTGCGCGAAGACCCGCACGGCCGACGTCGGCGGCTGCAGGGCCCGCAGGGCCGCGAGCAGCGCCGTGCCGGGACGGCTGCCCGCGCGGTGCAGCCAGCGCAGCTCGACGCCGTCGGGCCGGGCGAGCTCGAGCTCGTCCTCGGGGCCCTCGACCTCGAGCAGGGCCAGCCCTCGCGCGTCGGGGGCCATGCCCTCGAGAGCCGAGGCCACGGCGGGCACGGCCGAGTCGTCGCCGAGCAGCAGGTCGGGAACGGCGGGGTCGTCGGACGGGCTCCAGAGCCCGCCGGGGCTCGACATCTGCAGCAGGTCGCCGGGCCGCGCCGCCAGGGCCCACGGCCCGGCGACGCCCTCGTCGCCGTGCACGACGAAGTCGATCGCGATCGTCCGCGCCGCGGCGTCGACCGACCGGATCGTGTACGTGCGGCGCACGGGCAGCTGGTCGGGGGCCAGGCGCCCGCGCAGCTCGTCGAGGTCGAACGGCGGCCGCAGCCCGAGCTCGGGCCTCGGCGGCAACAGCAGCTTGACGTAGCGGTCGGTCGCCGCGAGCTGGTCGGCGCCCGCCTCGACGAAGCTCGCGAAGGCGTCGCCGCCGAGGTGGACCCGCACGAGGTGCGGCGACAGGCGCTCGGTGCGCTCGACCACGAAGACGTGCTGGGCACGCACCGGGCGAGCAGGGGCCCCGGCCCGCCCTCCGTCCACCGAGGAGGCGGCGGCGTCGGTCACGCGCGGCTGCCCGGTCAGCTCTGGGTCGCCTTCTCGAGCAGCGGCACGAGCTGGTCGAGGGCGTACTGGCGCGAGAGCGCGCTGCTCAGCGAGTACGCGGCCGAGACGTCGCCGTCGATGACGAGGTCGTGGCCGGCCTGCACCGCGGGGAGCGCCTTCCACTGAGGGGCGTCGGTGATCTCGGTCGTGTCGATGTAGATCGGGAACGCGACGATCACGTCGGCGTCGATCACGTCGAGCTGCTCGGACGAGATCGTCACCGAGAACCCGCCCGAGTTCGGGTCGAGCGCGGCGATCGCCGGGTTCTGCTCGAAGCCGAGCTCCTCGAGCAGGTCGACGCGCTCGCTGCCCTCGACGTACGCGCCCCAGCCCTCGCTGGTCTTCGTGGCGGCGGTGACGGTGAGGCCGTCCCACTCGGGGTGCGCCTCGGCGATGGCCTCGACGGCCGACTCGCTCTCGTCGACGAGGCGGTCGCCCTCGTCCTCGAGGCCGAGCGCGGTCGAGACGAGGTCGAGCTGGTCCTCGAAGTCCGTGAGGTAGTTGTCGCCGCCCTCGGGCACGCCCACGGTCGGGGCGATGCTCGAGAGGCGGTCGTGGCGGTCCTGGTCGCCCGAGCCCTTGGTGTCGAGGATCAGGTCGGGCTCGAGGGCGGCGATCGCCTCGTAGGAGGGCTCCAGGGTGCCGATGATCTCGGGGGACTGGTCGTAGAGGCCCTGGGCCCACGGGCCGACGCCGTCGGCCTCCTCGCCGAACGCGAGCCAGTCGGAGGCGCCCACGGGCTGGACGCCGAGCGCCAGTGCGGTCTCGGCGTCGCCCCAGCCGAGCGCCACGACGCGCTGCGGCTGCTCGTCGATCGTCACGTCGCCGAACTTCGTCTCGACGCTCACGGGGAACGTGCCGGCGGCGACGCTCGAGCCGCTGGTGGCCGTGTCGTCGGAGGCGCCGGAGGCACAGCCGACGAGGGCCAGGGAGGAGGCGGCCAGGACGGCGACGAAGGGGACGGGAGAGCGCATGGAGGTGTCCTCGGGGGTCAGGGGAAGGGAGGGCGCGGCGAGCGCTGGCGGTGCCAGCGCGCACGGACGCCGGTCGGGGGCTCGCCGCCGAGGCGAGACCCAGGTGAGGTTAGCCTAAGCTCATCTGCATGGCGACCACCACCCCGACCGGCGCCGCCGCCCTGCCCGGCCCCGTCCGGCCCTCGCCGCGGGCGGCCAGGACCCGCACCCGGGTCGTCGGTCTCGTCGCCGCCGTGGTCCTCCTGGCCGTCGCCCTGCTGCTGAGCCTCGCGGTCGGTGCGCGGCCCGTCGCGTCCGCCGACGTCGTCCGCGTGCTCGTCGGGCTGCTGCCCGGCGGCACGGCTCCCGCAGGGGTCGCCCCCGCCGACGTCGCCGCGGTGGTCGACCTCCGTCTGCCCCGGACGGTCGCCGCCGTCGTCGCCGGGGCGGGCCTCGGCGTGGCAGGGGCGGTCGTGCAGGCCGTCACCCGCAACCCCCTCGCCGACCCGGGCATCCTCGGCGTCACCGCCGGCAGCGCGTTCGCCGTCGCGATCGCCGTCGGGTTCGCCGGCGTGACCGCGGCGAGCGGCTGGGTCTGGTTCTCGTTCGCGGGCGCGGCCGTCGCCGCCGTGGCCGTCTCGCTCATCGGGGGAGCCGGCCGCAGCGGCGGCAGTCCCGCCCGGCTCACCTTGTCGGGCATCGCCCTCGGCGCCGTCCTCAGCGGCGTCACCTCGTCGATCGTCCTCGCCGACCCGCGCCGATTCGACGCCGTCCGCGCCTGGGAGGTCGGCTCGCTCGCCGACCGCGGCTGGGGGCCCGTCGCGACGGTCGCCCCCTTCGTCGTCGCGGGGATCGTCGTGGCGCTGCTGGTCTCCCGCCCGCTCGACGCCGTGTCCCTCGGCGACGACCACGCCTCCTCCGTCGGCGTCTCGGTGCCCCTCGTCCGCGTGGCCGCCCTCGTCGTCGTGACGCTGCTGGCGGGAGGCGCGACGGCCGTGGTCGGCCCCGTCGCGTTCCTGGGACTCATGGTCGCGCACGCCGCGCGGGGCGTCGTCGGCGCCAGCCAGCCCTGGACCATCGGCCTCAGTGCCCTGCTCGGGCCCGTGCTCCTGCTCCTCGCCGACGTGCTCGGGCGCGTCGTCGCGCCCCCGGGCGAGCTCGCCGCCGGTCTCGTGACCGCGTTCATCGGTGCCCCCGTCCTCGTGCTCGTGGCCCGCCGCCGGACGGGCGGCGCACGGTGAGCGCCCTGCGGCCCGACGACCGCCTCCGTCCGCGCGCCGACGCCGGGGCCGACTCCGGGGCCGGGGCGGGGGCCGGGGCTGGCCGGCTCGCCCGCCTCCGTCCGCGCAGCCGCCGAGCGGCCGCGACCGCGCTCCTCGCCCTCGTCGCGGTGATCGTCGCCGTCGTGGCTCTCGGCCTCGGCGACTACCCCCTGAGCCCGCCCGAGGTGCTCCGCGCGCTGCTCGGCGGCGACGGGTTCGCGTCGACGATCGTGCTGCAGTGGCGGCTGCCGCGCGTGCTCGCCGCCCTCCTCTTCGGGGCCGCCCTCGGCGCCTCCGGGGCGGTCTTCCAGTCCCTCACGCGCAACCCCCTCGGCTCGCCCGACGTGATCGGGTTCTCGACCGGCGCCTACACCGGCGCGATCCTCGTGATCGTGTCGGGCGCCGCCTCGACGATCGGCACTGCCGCCGGGGCGCTCGCGGGCGGTCTCGTGACGGCCCTCGTCGTCTACCTGCTCGCCTGGCGCAGGGGAGTGCACGGGCTCCGGCTCATCATCGTCGGCATCGGCGTGACCGCTCTGCTGCACTCGGTCAACAGCTGGCTGCTGCTGCGGGCCCAGGCCGAGGTGGCGCTCTCGGCGTCGTTCTGGGGAGCTGGCTCGCTGGCCCTCGTCGGCTGGTCGGAGCTCGCGCCCGCCGCCGTGCTCATCGCGGTGCTGGCCGTGCTCGTCACGGGGCTCGCGCGTCCCCTGCGCCAGCTCGAGCTCGGCGACGACGCGGCCCGGGCCCACGGTCTGCGCGCCGAGGGCTCGCGCCTCGCGCTCGTCGTCGTCGGCGTCGCGCTCACGGCCGTCGTGACCGCGAGCACCGGCCCGATCGTCTTCGTCGCGCTCGCGGCGCCCCAGCTCGCCCGACGCGTGGTGCGCTCGGCCGGGGTGCCCCTGGTCGCGGCCGCCCTCGTCGGCGGCCTGCTGCTGCTGGTCGCCGACGTGGTCGCGCAGCACGTCGCGACCAGCCCCGTGCCCGTCGGCCTCGTCACCCTCGTGATCGGCGGCCTCTACCTCGTCAGCCTGCTCGTCGCTGAATCCCGGAGGACCCGGTGACCGATCCCGCCACGCCCCGCCTCGCCGCCCGCGGCGCCCACCTCGCCTACGACCGCCGCACGGTCTCCCGGTCGATCGACGCGGAGGTCCGCGACGGCTCGTTCACGGTCATCGTCGGGCCGAACGCCTGCGGCAAGTCGACCCTCCTGCGGGCGTTCTCGCGCCTCCTCGCCCCTCGTGCCGGGGCGGTGCTGCTCGACGGCCGCGACCTCGCCAGGGTGCCGGCGAAGGAGGCGGCGCGCACCGTCGGCCTGCTGCCCCAGTCGTCGACGGCTCCCGAGGGCATCACCGTGGCCGAGCTCGTCTCGCGCGGGCGCTACCCGCACCAGGGCATGTTCCGGCAGTGGTCGGACGCCGACCGGGCCGCCGTCGCCACGGCGCTCGCCGAGACCGATCTCGTCGAGCTCGCCGAGGTGCCCGTCGACGAGCTCTCCGGCGGCCAGCGCCAGCGGGTGTGGGTGGCGATGGCCCTCGCCCAGCAGACGTCGGTGCTGCTGCTCGACGAGCCGACGACCTTCCTCGACGTCGCGCACCAGTACGACCTGCTCGACCTCTTGGCCCGGCTGCACGAGCAGGGCACCACGGTCGTCGCCGTGCTGCACGACCTCGCGCAGGCCGCGCGCTACGCGACCGACCTGATCGTCATGAGCGACGGCGAGGTCGTCGCGACCGGCGCGCCCTCCGACGTGCTCACGGCGGAGCTGGTCGAGCGGGTCTTCGACCTGCCGTGCCTCGTCGTGCCCGACCCCGTCACGGGCACGCCGCTCGTCGTGCCCCGCCGCCGGCGCTGACGTCGGGTCCCGCCCGGGCGCGCGCAGGGGCCGCGCGTACAGTCCGGGCATGACCGATCTGCAGGGAGCCGTCGTGCTCGTCGCCGGGGCGTCGGGCGGCCTCGGCTCGCGCGTCGCCGCCCAGCTCGCCGACCAGGGAGCCGTCGTCGTGCGCGCCGGCCGCGCCGGGGGAGCGCTCACGGGGCCGGACGCGTACGTGGCCGACCTCCGTGCGCCGGGCGGCGGGGCGTCGCTCGTCGCTGCGGCCCTCCAGGCGCACGGCCGGCTGGACGGCATCGTCGTCGCGGCGGGCGTCGTGGCCTTCGGGCCCGCCGACGCGGTCGACGACGCGGCCCTCGACGAGCTGGTCCAGACGAACCTGCTCGCCCCCGTGCGGCTCATCCGCGACGGCGCGGAGGCGCTCGCCGCGTCGGCCGCCGCGGGGCGCGAGCCCTTCGCCGTCACGATCAGCGGCGTCGTCGCCGAGTCGCCGACCGCGGGCATGGCCGCGTACTCGGCGGCGAAGGCGGGGCTGGCCGCCTGGGTGAGCGCCGCCTCCCACGAGTTCCGGAGGCGCGGCGTGCGTCTCGTGGACGCGCGCCCGGGCCACACCGAGACCGGCCTCGCGACGCGCCCGATCGCGGGCGAGGCGCCGAGCTTCGCGACCGGCCTCGACCCCGACGCCGTGGCGGCGCGCATCGTCCGGGCCATCGTGGACGGCGAGAAGGACCTGCCCAGCAGCGCCTTCTAGCCGTCCGAGACTTGTGGTCGTCCCGAGACCCCCGCGAGGGATCAGGCGAAGCCGGTGCCGAGCTCGCGGAGGAGGTCGGCGAGCTGGTCCTGCTGCTGACGGCTGAGCGAGCCGAGCGGCGAGTGCTCGGCCTCGAGCAGGTCGAGCATGGCCTGGTCGACGAGGTCGACGCCGGCCTCGGTGATGCGGATCAGCGCGGCGCGGCCGTCGCGCGGGTCGGCCCGGCGCTCGACGAGGCTGCGCTCGACCAGGCGGTCGAGCCGGTTGGTCATCGTGCCGCTCGTCACCATGGTCGCCGTGACGAGGTCCTTGGGGCTGAGCTCGAACGGCTCGCCCGCCCGACGGAGCGTCGAGAGGACGTCGAACTCCCAGATCTCGAGGCCCGAGCGGCGGAACGCCTCCGCGCGCACCCGGTCGAGGCGGCGGGAGATCCGGCGGAGCCGCGAGAAGACGTCGAGCGCCGCGAAGTCGATGTCCGGCCGCACGCGCGCCCAGGCGTCGATGATCAGGTCCACCTCGTCGTTGGTGTTCACGCAGCAGTCCTCTCGGTCAGGGAGCACTCCTGATCATGCCCCTCCAAGGTGCGGGTCACCTCGACGACGCCCCGCGACGGCGCAGGGCGGCCAGCGACGCGGAACGGCACACGGCCAGGGCGTCGACGAGGACGACTCCGCGTGCGTCGGCCGACCCCCTCGTCCGGGGCACGTTTTACACGCTCGTAACGCGTTGTATACGAGAGCGCGTCATCGGGGCTGATTGCATTCAATCCACCTCCTCCCGCACCTCGAGCATCGGATCACACATGCCTCGCACCCTGCCTCCCCGGCCACCCGCCCTCCGGCGACGCGCGCTCGCGCTGCCGGCTGCAGCCCTCGGACTCGCCCTCGTGGTGACCGGGTGCCAGCAGGTCCAGACCGCCGACACCGACGCGACGAGCAGCCGCGAGGACGTCTCGACCGCCCCGATCGGCGAGAAGACGATCGTCGAGGGCGGCGACCTCGTCATGGCGCTCTCGGCCGAGCCCGACCGGCTCGACCCCACCACCTCCTCGTCCCTCTACACGCGGTACGTGATGGAGACGATGTGCCAGAAGCTCTACGACATCGACGCCGAGGGCCAGATCGTGCCGATGCTCGCGACGGAGCTGCCCGAGGTCAGCGACGACGGGCTCACGGTGACGTTCCCCGTGCGCACCGACGCCGTGTTCGCCGACGGCACCCCGCTCGACGCGGAGGCCGTCGTCACGACCCTGCAGCGCGGCCTCGACAAGGAGGACTCGTCGCGTCGCAGCGAGCTCGGCCCGATCACCGGCATCACCGCCGTCGACGACGAGACCGTCGAGGTCAGCTACTCCGAGCCGTTCGCCCCGCTGACGGCCGCCCTCGCCGACCGGGCCGGCATGGTCCTGTCGCCGACGGCCCTGGCCTCCGCCGGCGACGCGTTCGGCGACGCCCCCGTGTGCGTCGGGCCGTACAAGTTCGTCGACCGGGTGCCCCAGACCTCGATCACCGTCGAGCGCGACCCGCTCTACTACGACGCCGAGTCCGCCCACTTCGACACGATCACCTACCGCATCATCACCGACGCGAGCATCCGCGCGGCGAACCTGCAGTCGGGCGACGTGCAGGTCGCCGACTCGATGTCGACTCAGGACGTCGGCACGCTGAAGGAGGACGACTCGCTCACCGTGCTCGAGGTCGGCTCGCTCGGCTACCAGGGCCTGACCGTCAACATCGGCAACCAGGACGGCATCGGCACCGATCCCGTGCAGATCGACACCCCGCTCGCGAGCGAGGCCGAGGTGCGTCGCGCCCTGTCGATGTCGATCGACCGCGAGGCCCTCGTGAAGACCGTCTTCGGCGGTCTCTACGACCCGGCCTGCTCGCCGATCTCGCCGAGCAGCCCGTACGCCACCGACGCGAGCGACGCCTGCCCGGACTACGACCCCGAGGCGGCGCAGCAGATGCTCGAGGACGCCGGCGTCGAGACGCCCCTCGCCATCGAGATGCAGGTGAGCAACAACCCCGACACCGTGCGCTTCGCCCAGGCGCTGCAGGCGCAGGTGGCCGAGGGCGGCTTCGAGCTGACCATCACCCCGGTCGAGTACTCGACGCTGCTCGACGTGCAGACGCAGGGCGACTTCGAGGCCCTGCAGCTCGGCTGGTCGGGTCGCATCGACCCGAACGGGAACATGTTCAACTTCCTGTCGACCGGGGCGGGCAACAACTACAGCGGCTACAGCGACGACGAGGTGGACGAGCTGCTCAGCGACGCCGCCTCGACGACCGACGTCGACGAGCGCGCCGACCTCTACGGCCAGGTCGTCGAGAAGGTGCAGGAGGACTCGCCGATCATCTACCTGTACCGCGTCCGCAGCCTCACGGCGCTGTCCGACGACGTCGCCGGGATCTCCACCTACGCGGACGGCGTCGTGCGGCTCAGCACGGCCGCCTTCGTCGAGGCCGACTGACCCATGGCGCGCTACCTCCTCACCCGCCTGTGGCAGTCGGCGGTGACGCTCGTGCTCGCCTCCGTCGTGGTCTTCATCGGCGTCCGGCAGCTGCCGGGCGACCCTGCCCTCGCCCTGGCGGGTGAGGAGGCGAGCCCGCGGCAGGTCGCGGCGATCCGCGCCGACCTCGGGCTCGACGACCCGCTCGTCGTGCAGTACCTCCGGTTCGTCGGGGCGTTCCTCCGCGGCGACCTCGGCCAGTCGACCCGCACCGGCACGCCCGTCACCGAGCTGATCGGCGCCACCCTGCCGGTCACCCTGTGGCTGGCGCTCTACGCCATCGTCGTGGCCGTCGTCGTCGGCGTCGCCCTGGGCGTCGTCGCCGAGCGCTGGCGCGGCCGGTGGCCCGAGTGGATGGCCAACGCCGCCGCCCTCGTCGGGCTGAGCGTGCCGAACTTCTGGCTCGGCATCCTGGCCATCCTGTGGCTGGCCGTCGGGCTGGGGCTGTTCCCCGCCTCCGGGTACGTCCCCGTGACCGAGGACCCGTGGCAGGCGCTCGTGCACCTGACTCTGCCGGCGTTCATCCTCGGCACCTCGCTCGCGGCCGTCATCATGCGGCAGACCCGAGCCTCGATGATCGAGACGATGACGACCGACTACGTGCGCACCGCCAGGGCCAAGGGCCTCGGCCGCGGCCGGGTGCTGCTGCGCTACGGGCTGCGCAACTCGATGATCGTCGTCGTCACGATCGTCGGGCTGCAGCTCGGCGGCCTCATCTCGGGCGCCGTCGTGACCGAGCGGATCTTCGCGCTTCCGGGCTTCGGCAAGCTCACCCTCGACGCCGTCTTCACCCGCGACTACCCCGTGGTGCAGGCCGTCGTGCTCGTGATCACCCTCGGCTACATCCTCATCAACCTCGTGGTCGACGTGCTCTACAGCGTCCTCAACCCGCGCATCCGAGTCGGAGGAGCCTCCTGATGACCGTCCTCGTGCCCACCGCCCCCGAGCTCGGCTCCGACCGGGGCCGCGTCTGGGGCCAGCTGCGCCGCAACAAGCTCGGCGTCGCCGGCGGCGTCATGCTGCTCGTCGTGCTCGTCGCGGGGATCGCCGCGCCCCTCCTCGCCCCCTACGGGCCCGCCGAGGTGCACTTCGACACCCCGTTCCAGATGCCGGGCACGGTCGGGTTCCTGCTCGGCACCGACGACCTCGGCCGCGACATCCTCTCGCGCACCGTGTACGGCATCCGCGTCTCGCTCGTCGTCGGGGTCCTCAGCGTCGTGCTGGCCGTCGTGGTCGGCACCCCGCTCGGGCTGATCGCCGGCTACTGGCGCTGGCTCGACGCGATCGTCTCGCGCCTCACCGACGTGATGCTCGCGTTCCCGTTCCTCATCATCGCCGTGGCCCTCGCGGCCATCAGCGGCCCGAGCCTCGGCAACGCGGTGGTCGCCCTCGGCATCGCGCAGATCCCGACGATGATCCGCGTGGTGCGCGGCGAGACGATGCGCATCCGGTCGACCGACTTCGTGCTGAGCGCCCGCACCATGGACGCCACGGGACTGCGGGTGATCTTCGCCCACGTGCTGCCGAACTGCGTGTCGGCGATCATCGTGCAGGCGACGGTCATCATGCCCGTCGCGGTCATCGGGGAGGCGCTGCTGTCGTTCCTGGGGCTCGGCATCCAGCCGCCGACGGCCAGTCTGGGGATCATGCTCTCCGACGCCCAGCAGTACCTGTCGAACGCCCCGTTCGCCGCGGTCGTGCCGGGCCTCGCCATCGCCGTCATCTGCCTCGGCTTCAACCTCGTCGGCGACGCGCTCCGCGACGCCCTCGACCCGACCTCCCGCGAACGGACCTGATCCTCGTGACCTACACCGCACCTCCTGCGTTCACCACCCGGCCCGACCTGCGGGGCACCTTCGGCATGACCGCCTCGACGCACTGGCTCGCGACGGCCTCGGCCCAGTCGGTGCTCGAGCGCGGCGGCAACGCCTTCGACGCCGCGGTCGCGGGCGCTTTCGTGCTGCACGTCGTCGAGCCGCACCTCAACGGTCCCGGAGGCGACATGACCGCCGTCTTCGCGACCGCGGAGGAGCCCGGACGCCCCGTCGTGCTCATGGGCCAGGGGCCCGCGCCCGCCGGCGCCACCGTCGAGCACTACCGCGCCGAGGGCCTCGACCTCGTGCCCGGCTCGGGCGCCCTCGCCGCGGCCGTGCCCGGCGCGGTGGACGCGTGGCTGCTGCTGCTCCGCGACCACGGCACGTGGGAGCTCGCCGACGTGCTCGCCTACGCCATCGGCTACGCCCGCGACGGCCACCCGATCACCGCACGGGTGACCGAGACGATCGGCGCGGTCGTCGACCTCTTCGCCGAGCACTGGCCGACCTCGGCCGACCGCTGGCTCGTCGACGGCGCCCCGCCCGCGCCCGGCGAGGTCGTCACGAACGAGGCCTACGCCCGCGTCCTCGACGGCCTGGTGGCCGCAGGAGGCTCGCTGCCGGCCGCCGACGCCGGTCCCGGCCCCGAGGCCCCCGGCTCCTCGCGCGCCGAGGCCGCCCGGCGCGCCCGGGTCGACGCCGCGCGCACCGAGTGGGCGGAGGGCCTCGTCGCGACGTCGATCGACGCCTTCGTCCGGACCCCGCACCGGCACTCGACCGGCGGCGACCACGCCGGCGTGCTGCGCGCCTCCGACCTCGCGGCCTTCCGCGCCTCGACCGAGGAGGCCGCGACCGTCGAGTTCCGTGGCCACGTCGTCGCGAAGACGGGCGCCTGGGGCCAGGGGCCCGCCCTGCTGCAGGTGCTCGCGATGCTCGACCCTCTGCCCGACGCGCTGCTCGACCCGTCGACCCTCGAGGGCGCGCACACGATCGTCGAGGCGCAGAAGCTCGCCATGGCCGACCGCGAGGCCTGGTACGGCGACCGCGACGTGCCGCTCGACCGGCTGCTGTCGGCGGAGTACGCCGCCGAGCGCCGCGCGCTGATCGGGTCCACCGCGTCGCACGAGCTGCGGCCGGGCGACGCCGGGGGCGCAGGAGGCGCGGGCCGGCTCCCCGCGCTCCGCACCGACGGCGACGTGGCCGGGTCGGGCGCCGGGGTGGGCGAGCCCACGGTCGGGTCGTTCACGGCGGTCCCCGCCGACGACGCCCGGCAGCCGGGCGCCGAGCCCGACGTCGCGCCGACCGGCGAGACCCGGGGCGACACCTGCCACATCGACGTCGTCGACCGCTGGGGCAACGTCGTCTCGGCGACGCCCTCGGGCGGCTGGCTGCAGTCGTCGCCGACCGTGCCCGAGCTCGGCTTCTGCCTCGGCAGCCGGCTGCAGATGAGCTGGCTCGAGGAGGGCACGGCCTCGACCCTCGAGCCGGGTCGTCGCCCCCGCACGACCCTGACGCCGACGCTGGTGCTGCGCGACGGCGAGCCTGTCGTCGCGCTCGGCTCGCCCGGCGGCGACCAGCAGGACCAATGGCAGCTGCTCTACCTGCTGCGCACGATCGTCGGCGGCTGGACGCCGCAGCAGGCGATCGACGCACCGGCCCTGCACACGACGTCGTTCCCCGGCTCGTTCTGGCCGCGCACCTGGACGCCGGGCGGCGTCGTCGTCGAGGACCGCCTCGGCGACGAGCTGATCGCCGGG
>Ga0265780_10003481_pt1 | contig 20682 bp, 20 predicted proteins | sample P1T30metagenome_FD_192432 | JGI IMG/M metagenome (GOLD analysis project Ga0265780, IMG submission 192432) | Plant litter microbial communities from East Loma Ridge, Irvine, California - P1 T30 | ecosystem: Environmental > Terrestrial > Plant litter > Unclassified | place: USA: California...
CTTCCCATCCCGAACAGGACCGTGAAACGACTTTGCGCCGATGATAGTGCTGCAACCAGTGTGAAAGTAGGTTATCGTCAGGCTAGTTAATATGTAGTAAATGCGAAAGCCCGCCAGTGAAAACTGGCGGGCTTTTTGCGTTTGGGCGGCTCATTCAATTCCACGCGTTCATTTCAAAGTGAACTAGCCTCGGGCATAATATTTCGGCAATGCTGGCTTTGCATTAAATTCCCTGCTTATAATGCAATTCCAATAACCAGCATTGACCCGACATGATTCCGCTGAGCCGCGCTGTATCTGTTTGCCTGGTACGTTATACCGCTTGTGCCAGCCTTGTGTTTTCCAGTGCCGCCTATGCCCAGGCCTTGTCGCCCGACTGCGATATGGGCGAACCGGCGACCCTGCCGCTGAAATGGACCGACGATATGCGTCCGATCGGCGAGGCCATGATCAACGGTGTCCCGGTGCCGGCGATGATCAGTACAGCGGCGGTCGATTCCGCGGTCCTGAACAAGAAAGTATTGGACCGGCTCGGCATTCCGGTCCGGACTTCGCAATCCGTCATGTTCCCGGAAAACCCGCGCAATCCGACCGGTTCGTATTCGGTACAGGACGTATCGTTTGCCGTGCTCGATGATTTTTCCTTCGGCGCTGCCAAACGAAAAGACGTCATGTACCGCGTCGAAGACTTCATGGACGATACTTTCGCCGTGCGTATCGGCGCAGGCAACCTGCTGTACGCCGACCTGGAAATCGCCCTCGACGCCGGCTACCTCAAATTCTTCAAGCCCAAGGGATGCTTCCGCGCGCATCTCGCTTACTGGGATCCGAAAGCCGTTGCGGTGACCACCACGTGGGACTTGCTGAAGCGCGATCCGCGGGTCCTGTTCACCGCGCACATCGGCGGCAAGAATGTCTCTGCCTTGCTGTCGACTGCGACGCCACAATCCTATTTACCGAAGGCCACCGCTGAGCGGCTCGGCTTGACGCCGGCCTCTCCTGGCGCCGAGCGGGAAGATCCTTTGCCCGGCCACGGCCCGAATCAGCCCGTATGGAAAGTTCCGGTCGCGAGCATGTCGATCGGCGCGCTCGACATCAAGGACTTCGACCTCCGATTGATGGATCTGCCGCATTCCGGCGAGATCCTGGTCCTGGGCGCCGATTTCCTGCACCGCTATCGCGTCTATATCGCCTCGGCCCAGAAGAAGATCTATTTTTCGCCGATCCGGACGCCGCAGACCGTGCGACGCGGATCGGTCGAGGTGATCGGCGCGCCTGCGCACTGAACGTCCGGCCTCGGATTTCCCGGCAAGCGGCTAGAATGAGGTCCATCGTATCGACCGGACCCGTCCTTGCATTCTGCCCTCAAGCCCATCCTGCGTGCGGCGATCTTCTACCTGCTGTCGGTGCTGGCGATTGCGGCCTTGCTGGGTGCGGGCGCCTGGCTGGTCGATGCTGTGAAGGGCGCCGTCTCCACGCGCGAGCGGCTGGAACAGCTCATCAACCTGGAGGCGCAGCTCGCGCGCGAACGCCAGCAGTTGGCGGCAGCCCTGGGCACAAGGCTGGACCAGGCACGAACGCTGCCGCTGGCCACTGTCGACGAGCGGATCCGCAGGCTGCACCGGGAGCTGGCCGCACCTTACGATGAAGGCGGCGACCTGGCGCTGCTGCAGGGCGGCCCCGGCCAGTATGCCGCGCAGCTGGCCGCGCGCTACCGCGCCAGGCTGGCGCGCGCCGTCGGGCAGCAGGAACTGGCGGCGCTGCAGCAGGTACGCGCCCATCTGTTCGCTCTCCAGAGCCGCGCAGCCGCGCTGCGCGAAAGCGGGCGCCTGCTGGCGCGCCATCGCGCCGTCTACGCGAGGCTGCTGGCCACGCGGCAGCAAGTGGCGCAGCTGGGCTGGATCGATGCGCGCCGCATGCAGCATCCCTGGGCCAGGAGCCCGCAACTGGATGCGCTGGCCGCCCGCCTGGATACCCTCGCGGCGGAAAACGCGCGCGCAGCCGCCGCCTGGCGCGCCCAGGCCGAAGCCCTGCGGCGCATGGGAGCGGTGCGCGAACTGGGCGCGTTCGCAGTCGACCATACGCAGCTCGATGGCGTGCTGCAGCCATTGCACGGCCAGGTAGCCGACGCACGCGCCGCCGTTTCGCGCCACCTGCTGACCCGCATCCTGGCGCCGCTGCGCCAGGCGCTGCCGCTGGCCTGCGCCATCCTCGTCATGGCGCTCGCCGGACGCGCCCTGGTCCGCGCCGTGTTCTATTTCGTGCTGGCGCCGCTGGCGACACGCGGCGCACCGATCCGGATCGAACCTGAAGGCCGGGCGCCCCACCAGGGAGAGGGAAGCGCCATGGTCAAGCTGCTGTCCGCGTCGGCCGTGTCGCAAAGCCTGCGCCTGGCGCCTGGCGAGGAACTGCTGGTCCTTCCGAATTACTTGCAGAGCGCCCCGGTCGGTGCGGCGCGCAGCACGCGCTGGCTGATACGCGGCAGTCCCTGGGCCAGCTTGAGCTCCGGCATGGCCTTGCTCACCTGCGTGCGCACCCGCAGCCACGACGAGCAGGTCGTGCTGTCGGCCAGCGACGATGGCCTGAGCGAGATCGCACTGCTGCGCATTCCGCCTGGCCAGGCGCTGGTGATCCAGCCGCGCGCGCTGGTCGGCGTGCTGGCGGCACAAGGCGGCCCGATCGACATCCGCTGGCAATGGCGGCTGGCCACGCTGCACGCCTGGCTGACGCTGCAGATGCGCTTCTTTGTCGTGCGCGGGCCGTTGACGCTGGCGGTGCAGGGCAGGCGCGGCGTGCGCATCCAGCCCGCGCATGGCGCCCAGGCGGTCCGGCAAGACGCGACCCTGGGTTTCTCCAGCGGCGTGCTATACGCGACGGTGCGCAGCGAACCCTTCCTGCCTTACTTGCGTGGACAAGCGCCCTTGCTGAACGACCGCTTCGGCGGCGCCGGCGTCTACCTGTATGACGAGACGCCGGGCGCCGGCCGGCCCGGACGAATCGCCAAAGGGCTGGAAGGCTTGAGCGATGCGCTGCTCAAGCTGTTCGGCTACTGAGCGGCGGCGCCGCCGTCAAGGTACATACTTCCACGTGCCTTTTTCGATGCGCACCATCACCTGCGAGCGCTGGTCCAGGCCCTGGTGGTTGGTCGGGCCCATGTTGAAGATGCCGTGCGAGGCCGGCAGGTTCCTGATGCCTTCGAGCGAATCGCGCAGCGCCGCGCGGAATTCCTTGGTGCCCGGCTTCGCCTTCGGCACCGCCGTCTTCGCCGCTTCCTGCAGCAGCACCGCCGCATCCCAGGCATGGCCGCCGAAGGTCGACAGGCTCTCTTTCTTGAAGGCGCCGTTGTACTTGTTGACGTAGGTGAGCGCCGATTTCTTCACCGGGTTCGTGTCCGGCAGCTGGTTCACCACCAGCATCGGGCCGGCCGGCAGGAAGGTGCCCTCGCAGTCGGCCGCGCACACGCGCAGGAAGTCGCTGTTGGCCACGCCGTGGGTCTGGTAGATCTTGCCCTTGTAGCCGCGTTCGCGCAGCGCCTTCTGCGGCAGCGCGGCCGGCGTGCCCGAACCGGCGATCAGGATCGCATCCGGGTTCGCCGACACCAGCTTCAGCACCTGGCCCGTGACCGAGGTATCGGTGCGCGCGAAGCGCTCGCTGGCCACGACCTTGATCTTGCGCGCCGGCGCCACCTTCTCGACCTCGCCCCACCAGCCCTCGCCATAGGCGTCGGCAAAGCCGATGAAGCCCATTGTCTTCACGCCGCTGTTGCTCATGTGCTGGGTGATCGCCGCCGCCATCTGGCCATCGTGCTGGGTGGTCTTGAAGACCCAGCGCCGCTTGGCGTCCATCGGCTCGACGATGCGCGCCGCGCCGGCGATGGTGATCATCGGCGTCTCGGTTTCAGCCGCCACTTCCAGCATCGCCAGCGAGGTCGGGGTGATCGAGGAGCCGATCAGCAAATCGACCTTGTCTTCCGAGACCAGCTTGCGCGCATTCTTGACGGCCTGGGTGGCGTCGGAAGCGTCGTCGAGCACGATGTACTGGACCTTCTGGCCCGCGATCTCGGCCGGGAACAGCGACACCGTGTTCTTTTCCGGGATGCCGAGCGAGGCAGCCGGGCCGGTGGTCGAGATCGAGACGCCGACCTTGATCTGGGCATGGGCGCTGGCGGCCGCGCCGATGGCGGCGCAGGCGGCGAGGGCGAGAAGGGTAGGGCGGAAGGGGCCGCGGCGGGAAGTCGGGGTCATGCAGGTCTCCTGGTCTGTTTGTTGTTTGTGCGTGCCGCCCGTGAAGCGCGTCCTGGAACGAGGGCGGGAACACGGCATAGTATAGGCCGGGGAAAAGCAAAAAATATCGGTTTCTCAACAGTTTTCGCATATCATCTGGAACAAATCGGGCAGCAGAAGGCCTGTGCGTTCTCTTGTCGTGCCGCCTGGCGAAACGCCGCGATGCAATCCGAGACGCAACGGGCCCGCCTTCGTCACAACCTTTGGAGAGAGGAGAGGCCGCGGTGCGCATTCGCCCGCATTCGTGGCCAGCAGCATGGACGTATCGATTTTCGCCATCCTGACCCAGGATGGCATCGCCAGCGGGGCCGTGTACGTGTTGCTGGCCCTGGCGCTGGTGCTGGTGTTCTCGATCACGCGCGTGATCTTCATCCCGATCGGCGAATTTCTCGCCTTCGGGGCCCTGAGCATGGCGGCGCTGCAGGCCGGCACGCCGCCGCACAGCGCGCTCCTGCTGCTGATCCTGGGCGCCGCCTGCTTCGTGCAGGAGCTGGCCGGCGCATTGCGTCGCAGCGGCGTCCAGGCCAGCCGCGCACGGATCGTCGCCGCTTCCTTCGTCAAGTTCGTCCTGCTGCCGGCCGCGCTGTACGCCCTTGCGCGCACGGTCGACGGCGCGGCCCTGCCGATGCCGGTGCAGGTGCTGTTCACCTTCGCGCTGGTCGCCCCGATGGGGCCGATGGTCTACCGCCTGGCCTTCCAGCCGCTGGCCGAAAGTCCGGTGCTGGTGCTGCTGATCGTGTCGGTGGCCGTGCACATGGTCCTGCTCGGGATCGGCCTCGTGATCTTCGGCGCCGAAGGCTCGCGTACCACGCCGTTCTCGTCCCACGTATTCAAGCTGGGGACGCTCAGCATCTCGGGCCAGAGCGTGGTGGTCATCGCCACCGCCATCCTGCTGATCGGCGCGCTCTACCTGTACTTCGACCGCACGCTGTCTGGCAAGGCCTTGCGCGCCACGGCCGTCAACCGGCGCGGCGCGCGCCTGGTCGGCATCGGCACGACAAGCGCCGGGCGCCTCGCCTTCTTGCTGGCGTCAAGCATCGGCACCCTGTGCGGCGTGCTGATCGCGCCGCTCACCACGGTCTACTACGACAGCGGCTTCCTGATGGGACTGAAAGGGTTTGTCGGCGCCATCATCGGCGGCCTGGCCAGCTATCCACTGGCCGCCGCCGGCGCGCTGATGGTGGGCCTGCTCGAAGCCTATTCCTCGTTCTACGCCAGCTCCTACAAGGAAGTCATCGTGTTCACCCTGATCATCCCGGTGCTGCTGTGGCGCTCGATCGTCCACCCGCAGGTCGAGGAGGGCGAGGCATGACGCGGCGTTCCTTGATGGTCTTCGCTATCGCCGCCTGCGTGTTCGGGCTGCTGCCGCTGCCCGCCTACTGGGTCACCCTCGGCAACTACATCGGCCTGTACGCCATCGTGGCGCTGGGCCTGGTGCTGCTCACCGGCGTTGGCGGCCTGACCTCCTTCGGCCAGGCCGCCTTCGTGGGCCTGGGCGCCTACGCCACCGCCTACCTGTCCACGGCGGCGGGCCTGTCGCCCTGGCTCGGCCTGGTCGCGGGCATGGTCGTCACGGCGCTGAGCGCGCTGTTCATCGGCGCCATCATGCTGCGCCTGTCGGGCCACTACCTGCCGCTCGGGACCATCGCCTGGGGACTGTCGCTGTACTACCTGTTCGGGAACATGGAATCGCTCGGCAAGCACGACGGCATCGCCGGCATCCCGCCCTTGAGCCTGTTCGGCCTCGACCTCGGTTCGGGCAAGAGCATGTACTTCCTGATCTGGCTGGTGCTGCTGGCGGCCCTGGTCCTGCTGCGCAACCTGCTCAACTCGCGCTCGGGCCGCGCCATCCGCGCGCTGAAGGGCGGCGGCCTGATGGCCGAAGCGATGGGCGTGAACACGGCGGCCATGAAGATCCGCATCTTCGTCATCGCCGCGCTGCTGGCCTGCGTGTCGGGCTGGCTGTACGCGCATTTGCAGCGCGCCGTGAATCCGTCGCCCTTCGGGCTGAACGCCGGCATCGAGTACCTGTTCATGGCGGTGATCGGCGGCGCCGGCTACCTGTGGGGCGCGATCCTCGGCGCGGCCGTGCTCACCATCCTCAAGGACCAGCTGCAAAGCTACCTGCCAACGCTGCTCGGCTCGAACGGCAACTTCGAGATCATCGTCTTCGGCGTGCTGATGGTGGTGCTGCTGCAGCGTGCCCGCAATGGCATCTGGCCCTTCATCGCCGCGCGCCTGCCGCAGCACCGGGATGCGGTGGCCCCTGACAGCGCGGCGCCACTGGCGCAGCGGCCCAAGGCCGTGGCCGGCCAGCCGCTGCTGGTGATCGACCAGGTGCGCAAGCAGTTCGGCGGCCTGGTCGCCGTCAACGACATGAGTTTTACGGTGCATGGCGGCGAGATCGTCGGCCTGATCGGGCCGAACGGCGCGGGCAAATCGACCATGTTCAACCTGGTGACCGGTGTGCTGCCGGCGACGAGCGGCGAGGTGCGCCTGCGCCATGGCGGCGAGTTGGTGCGCATCGATTCGCTGCCCTCGCGCCGCATCGTGGAGCTGGGCATCGGCCGCACGTTCCAGCACGTGCACCTGCTGCCCGAGATGACGGTGCTGGAAAACGTGGCGATCGGCGCCCACCTGCGCGCGCGCCGCGGCGTGCTGGCCAGCGCCGTCGGGGCCGACCGCGCCGAGGAAGGCGCGCTGCTGTGCGAGGCGCGGCGCCAGCTCGAGCGGGTGGGACTCGGCACGCTGCTGTACGAGCAGGCCGGCAACCTGGCGCTGGGCCAGCAGCGTATTCTGGAAATCGCCCGCGCGCTGTGCGCGGACCCGGCCCTGCTGCTGCTCGACGAACCGGCCGCCGGCCTGCGCTACAAGGAAAAACAGGCGCTGGCCGAGCTGCTGGAGAAACTGAAGGGCGAAGGCATGAGCATCCTGCTGGTGGAGCACGACATGGACTTCGTGATGAACCTGACCGATCGCCTGATCGTCATGGAATTCGGTTCAAAAATAGCAGAAGGGAACCCGGCCCAGGTACAGCAGGATCCTGCAGTGCTGGAAGCCTATCTCGGAGGACTGGATTGATGCGCGCACCCGTACTCGAAGTACAAGACCTGCACGTCGCCTACGGCAAGGTCGAGGCCCTGCATGGCGCCAGCATGCGCGTGGAGGCCGGCCAGATCGTCACCGTGATCGGCCCGAACGGCGCCGGCAAGTCCACCATGCTGAATGCGATCGCCGGCGCGCTCGGCGCCAATGCCGCAACCCGGGGCGCGGTGCTGCTGCGCGGGCGGGAGGTGGCGGCGTGGCCGGTGGAAGAACGCGTGGCACAGGGCATGAGCCTGGTGCCCGAGAGCCGCGATCTGTTCACCACCATGAGCGTGGAGGACAACCTGCTGCTGGGCGGGTACACGCGCCACCGGCGCGGCGGGACGGACCTGCGCACGCAGCTCGATTCCGTGTACGCGCTGTTCCCGCGCCTGCGCGAGCGGCGCACGCAGGCGGCCGGGACCATGTCGGGGGGCGAGCGCCAGATGGTGGCGCTGGGCCGCGCGCTGATGGCAAAGCCGGCGCTGCTGATGCTCGATGAACCGAGTCTGGGCCTGGCGCCGCTGATCGTGAAGGAGATCTTCCGCATCATCGTGCGCCTGAAGGAGACCGGCGTGGCGATCCTGCTGGTGGAGCAGAACGCGCGCGCCGCGCTGCAGGCGGCCGACTACGCCTATGTGCTGGAGACCGGCGACGTGGTGATGGAAGGGCCGGCGGCGCAGCTGGCCAACGACCCGAAAGTCATCGATACCTATCTGGGGCTGAACAGGAAATCCGCGTGAGGTGAGCATGGAAGCGAAGGCAATCCGGTGTGTGGGCGTGGTCGGCACGGGCGTCATCGGCGCCAGCTGGGCCGCCTATTTTCTGGCGCGCGGCTTCGATGTATCGGCTTGCGATCCGATGCCGGGCGCCGAGGCCAGCCTGCGCGCGGCGGTGGCCAGGCACTGGCCGGTGCTGGCGTCGATGGGGCTGGCTGACGGTGCATCTTCCGGCCGCCTGCGTTTTTCGGCGCGCCTCGACGCGGCGCTGGCCGGCGTCGACTTCGTGCAGGAAAACGGGCCGGAGCGCGAAGACCTGAAGGTGGCGCTGTTTCGCGACATGGATGCGCTGCTGGACCCGGAGGTGATCCTGGCCTCGAGTTCTTCCGGCCTGTTGATGAGCCGGGTGCAGGGCGCCTGCCGCCATCCCGGGCGCGTGGTGCTCGGCCATCCCTTCAATCCGCCGCACATGATTCCGCTGGTCGAAGTCATCGGCGGGGCGCTGACGTCGGCGGACACGATCGACCGCGCCATGGCCTTCTATGCCGCCATCGGCAAGCGTCCGATCCACGTGCGCAAGGAGGTGCCCGGCCACATCGCCAACCGCCTGCAGGCGGCGCTGTGGCGCGAAGCCTTTCATTTGGTGGAGCAGGGCGTGGCCAGCGTGGCCGACGTCGACACCGCGATCGCCTACGGGCCCGGCCTGCGCTGGGCGCTGATGGGGCCTTTCCTGAACCTGCACCTGTCGGGCGGGGAGGGCGGCCTGCGCCACATGCTCGACCATATCGGGCCGCCGATGGAAAGCTGGTGGGCCGATCTCGGCGCCCCGTGCATCACCGAGGAACTGAAGGCGACGCTGTGCGCCGGGCTGGATGCGGCGCTGATGGAGCGCGACCGCGCGGCCCTGGCGCCGGCCCGCGATGCGCTGCTGGCACAGTTGATCGAGGCGAAGGCGGGCAAGCCGGAACTGCCCTGAGCGGGGGGCGGGCGCCGGGATCCGTGAGGCTCCGGTATCCGTGAAAAGAACAGGCGCCGGGCGCGGCCACGCACCCGGAGGGCATCCGCGTCTTCGTCTTAAAAATGTAACTAACCAACGATAAAATCAAACCGATCCGATAAAGCCACGGTTCCGGACGACGATAAATCCAACAAACAGCCAGCAAGCTTGCAGGAGAGGGGGCGGCCTTCAACTTGGCCACTCCGCATCGGCAATTCAGCCGGCGCGTGCTGCGCCGCGGGCCTGCCAGCGTTCCAGCGCCGCGATCACCGGCGCGTCGTTCGGATGCACGGCCACCTGGCGCAATTGCGCCGCCGGCAACAGGTGCACCGCCTGCGATTCCCAGCCCATTGCGGCCGGGGTGCCGCCAATGCGGCGCGCGATGTAGTAGCGGGTGTAGGTGAGGGTGCGCCGCACGTCGAGCAGGAAGGCTTCCGCGCGCACCCGCAGGCCCGACTCCTCGAAGGCTTCGCGTACGCTGGCGCAGTGCAGGCTGGTGCCCGGATCGACCCGGCCCTTGGGGAAGGTGGCGCTGTAGCCGCCGAATCCGTTCGACGGCGCCACCAGCCACACGCGGCCATCGTCTTCCAGGATCACGGCGCCGGCGGCCGCCGCCATCCCGGGCGGCAGCACGAAGGGCGGTTCCTCGACGCCGGCGCCCGCGACGCAGGCGCTCCAGCCATCGGTACTGGCAGGCGCCTCGGCCCAATCGGCAAACGCGATGCCATTCACGGCCGGCGGCAGCGCGCCACGCGGCAGCACGGTTGCCGTTTTGCGGGGATCGTCCCAGTGCCCGAGCGGGCTGGCGGTGGATGGGCGACGGAGAACGACAGGCCGGCCATCGTCATCGAGGCAGGGGTGGTAGCTGGTCATTTTGAGGGAGGCGGTCGCGCGGCGGGCAAAAGCACGATCATCCACGGATTGCCGCGCGCTGGCAATCGTGCACTGCGATGCGCTATGCTGTCGCCCTTACGCGTTCCTACGCCCCACCACAGGGGGCAAGCCAGCACATGCCAGACAAGCAGGACTCTCAACCCGACGAAGACCCGGCGCCCGCCGCACCCGGCCTGCAGCGCCTGCCGCCGCGCCCCACGGTGCGCGATCACGCCGCCGGCGAAGACGCCGCCGCCCGGAAGGCGGCCCGCGCGCGCCGCGACGCCGAACTGCGCGGCGTCACGTCGATCGACGCCATGCGCGAAGCGGTACAGCATGTCTCGCGCACGCTGTCCGCCCTGGATGCCGTGCCGCGCGTGCGCATCCGCGACACGCAGGACTTCCGCCGCCGCGCCGCCGCCGGCCTGCCTTTCCTGGTCGAAGGCGCGGCCGCGCGCTGGCCGCTGTGCGCGCTCACGCCGCAGACCCTGCGCGAGCAGTTCGGCGCGCTGCCGGTGCGCGCCCGCGTCGGCGATTACATCGCGACCGCGTTCGCGCCCGACCGCGCGATGCAGGACATGTCGATGCTGGCCTACCTGGAGCTGGCCGCCGCCGGCGCCTCGGCGCTGCCGCCCTACGTCGGCAACCTCGAACTGCGCGAACTGAACCGCTACTGCCACTGGCCGGCCTGGCTGGAAAAGCCCGGCCCGCCGCGCTTCTGGCTCGGCCCGGGCGGCACGGTCACGCCGCTGCATTGCGACTACGACGACAACCTGTTCGCGCAAATCTGGGGCAGCAAGCGCATCTGGCTGGCGCCGCCGCACCACGGCGGCTTCCTCTACCCGCGCGAAGCCAACGCCCTGCTGTTCGGCTCCCCCTTCGACCCCGACGCCCCCGACTACGAACGCTACCCCCTGGCGCGCCGGGCCGCGCTGGTCGAGATCGTGGTCCACCCCGGCGACATGCTCTACGTCCCCGCCGGCTGGTACCACCAGGTCCGCTCCCTCAGCTTCTCCCTCTCCGCCAACCGCTGGTCCCGCACCCAGCCGGTCATCCTCTCGAGCAACCCCAACAGCTGGGGGCAGGTCTGACCCAGGCTGTTCGCATGTGCTAGAGTGCATCTTCTTCAACGCTCAACCATAGTCCAGCCACATTATGCGTAACGATATTTCCGGTCCAGAATTCTGGCAGCGCGTCGATGCTGTCATCAACCTGGCGAACAGCCAATGCGACGCCGCTTCGCCCAGCGAAGTCGGGGCCTCGACCTTGTTCGCCTCGGCCCGCTTCAATGCCTTCCTGCTTGCGAAAAGCACGGGCACGGCGCAGAACATGACGGCCGAAAAAGAGCGTGCGCTCGATTACTTCACGGCCCAGTTCCGCGAGATGATGACGGCGAACCTCGACGACTTCATCGCCAACTTCGACGGCTACATGCAGCCGGAAGCACAGTAGATTTTCCCGGCCGGGACGCCACGCGGCCCCGGCCCGCTTTGTCGATTTCATGGAAACCTGCCTTCCGGCAGGGGCCACGCCCGCTCCACGACCCTATGCTGGAACCGGACGCTCACCCAAGCGTCCAATATCCAGACCCGTCACGGAGCGCGACCATGAATGCCTCTACTTACCCGCCAGGCTGTGCCGGCCACGATGCCAACGAGCAGATCGAGGTCATGCGCATCCGCCTGTGGATTCCTTCCAGCGCCAGCGCCTTGCTTGGCGAGTTCTACAGCGCCGACCGCGTGCTCGCGCGCTGGGGCAGCGACCAGGGCGGCAGCCCGGTCGGTTTCGAAGTCACTTTCCACGACGGCTACGTAGTGCGCGGCAGCCATGCCTTTTTCCGCAAGGGCAAGCGGCGCTGCCTGCTGGCGACCCACGTGCGGCGCCTGCTCGAGCGGGCGGCCAGCCAGGACGATGCCGGTGTGCCGGCACCCGGGCGCGATTTGTCGCGCTATGCGATCCCGTGCTGACGCCACCATTCCCGTACACCGCCACCGAGACCGATCATGCATCAGTGCCTTGCCCGCGCCATCCCGACCCACCGTACCGACGTCCGCACGCACCCGCTGTACTGGTGCTTCCTGCTGCTCCTGTGCTCCGCCTACCTGCAGGGCGGCCTGGCCAAGGCCTTCGATTTCCAGGCGGCGCTGGCCGAGATGCGCCACTTCGGCCTGGCGCCCGAAGGCCCGCTGGCGCTGCTCACAATCGCGGGCGAACTCGGCGCCTCGCTGCTGGTGCTGGGCGGCGTGCTGCGCTGGGCCGGGGCGCTCTACCTGGCGCTGTTCACGCTGGCCGCGAACTTCGTCGCCAACCGCTTCTGGGAACTGGCCGCGCCGGGGCGCGCGATGGCGGAGAACGGCTTCTTCGAGCACCTCGGCCTGGTGGGCGCCTTTTTGATCGTGGCCTGGATCGACCTGCAGCAGGGGTGCGGCACGCGGCGCTAGCGGAGGACTGGTCTTTCGGATAGTGGCAAGCCCGGGGCGAAGCCGTACGCTGCCCTGGTCCCCACCACTGAAAGAAGACCAATGAACAAGCTGACCACCGCCGCCGGCGCACCCGTCGCCGACAACCAGAATGTGCAGACCGCGGGCCCGCGCGGACCGATGCTGCTGCAGGATATCTGGTTCATCGAAAAGCTGGCCCACTTCGACCGCGAAGTGATTCCCGAACGCCGCATGCATGCCAAGGGCGCCGGCGCCTGGGGCAGCTTCACCGTCACCCACGACATCAGTCCTTGTACCAAGGCGCGCCTCGTCGGCGAAGTGGGCAAGGCCACGCCGATGTTCGTGCGCTTTTCCACCGTCGCGGGCGAGCGCGGCGCCGCCGATGCCGAGCGCGACATCCGCGGCTTCGCCATGAAGTTCTATACGGAGGAGGGCAACTGGGACCTGGTCGGGAATAACACCCCGGTGTTCTTCATGCGCGACCCGCTGAAATTCCCGGACCTGAACCACGCCATCAAGCGCGACGCGCGCAGCGGCCTGCGCAACGCCAACAGCAACTGGGACTTCTGGACCCTGCTGCCGGAAGCCCTGCACCAGGTGACCATCCTGATGAGCGAGCGCGGCCTGCCGCGCAGCCACCGCCACATGCACGGCTTCGGCAGCCATACCTACAGCTTCATCAACGCCGCCAACGAGCGCCATTGGGTCAAGTTCACCTTCAAGTGCGCCCAGGGCATCGAGAACCTGACCGACGCCGAGGCCCAGGACCTGATCGGTCGCGACCGCGAGAGCGCCCAGCGCGACCTGTACGAGGCGATCGAAGCCGGCCGGTTCCCGCGCTGGACCCTGTACGTGCAGCTCATGCCCGAGGCCGGCGCCGGCCGCTATCATCTGAATCCCTTCGACCTCACCAAGGTCTGGCCGCACGCCGGCTATCCGCTGCACGAAGTGGGCGTGATGGAGCTGAACCGCAATCCGGAGAATTTCTTTGCCGAGGTCGAGCAGGCCGCCTTCAACCCGGCGAATATCGTGCCCGGCATCGGCTTTTCTGGACCGCATGCTGCAGGGCCGCCTGTTCTCGTACGGCGACGCCCAGCGCTATCGGCTCGGCGTGAACCACCACCAGATTCCGGTCAACGCAGCCCGGTGCCCGGTCCACAGCTATCACCGCGATGGCCGGATGCGGGTCGACGGCAACCACGGCGGCGCCACGCCGTATGAGCCGAACAGCCACGGCGAATGGCGCGAACAGCCCGGCTTCCGCGAGCCGCCGCTGGCGCTGGACGGCGCCGCCGACCACTGGAACCACCGCGTCGACGAAGATTACTATTCGCAGCCGGGCGCCTTGTTCCGCCTGATGTCGCTGGGCCAGCGCCAGGCCCTGTGCGAGAACACGGCGCGCGCCATGCGTGGGGTGAGGGCGGAGACCAAGGCGCGCCACGTGGCCAATTGCAGCAGGGCCGATCCGGCGTATGGGGCCGGCGTACAGGCGGCGTTCGAGCGTATCGGGGACTGACCAGGGGAAGAACGGTGGATTCGAGAACCCACCCTGGGCACGTGCAGGGTTGCGAAGGGCAGGGTGGGGACGCGTCCCCACCATGGCACAGCGCGACGGTCAGCCGCGCAGGAAAGCCAGCAGCTCTTCGTTCAGCCTGTCCTTGTGCGTCAGCGGCAGGCCGTGGCCGGCGCCCTCATAGACCGACAGGCGCGCCTGCGGCAGCAGCTCCACGGCGCGCCGCGCGGTGGTGTCGATCGGGACGATCTGGTCGTCGTTGCCATGCACGACCAGGGTCGGAATCGTCATCTTCTTCAGGTCTTCCGAAAAATCGGTTTCCGAGAATTGCTTGATGCAGGCATACGACGCCTTGATGCTCGATTGCAGGCCCTGGCGCAGGAAGGCCTGGCGCATGCCGTCGGACACCTTGGCGCCCTCGCGGTTGTAGTTGAAGAAGGGGATGCTCAGGTCGAGGAAGTACTGGGCCCGGTCGGCCTGCACGGCGGCGCGGATGCCGTCGAAGACTTCCAGCGGCACGCCGTCCGGGTTGTTCGGCGAGACCACCATCTGCGGGGTCACGGCGCCGACCAGCACCGCCTTGGCCACGCGCGTGGTGCCGTGGCGGCCGATGTAGCGCGCCACTTCGCCGCCGCCGGTGGAATGGCCGACCAGGGTGGCGCCGTTGATGTCCAGGGTGTCGAGCACGGTGGCCAGGTCGTCGGCATAGGTGTCCATGTCGTTGCCGTGCCAGGGCTGGCTGGAGCGCCCATGGCCGCGGCGGTCATGCGCGATGACGCGGTAGCCGTGGTTGGCCAGGAACAGCATCTGGTCTTCCCAGGCGTCGCCCGAGAGCGGCCAGCCGTGGCTGAACACCACCGGCTGGCCGTGGCCCCAGTCGGTGACATGGATGCGGGTGCCGTCGCGCGCGGTGACGGAATCGATGGTGCGGGTGCTGGTCATGGTGCGGTCCTTTCGGGATGGGGGCGCGCCGCGAAGTGCGGCGTCGAGTCCATTCTGCCGCCGCACCCTGGGCCGGACTAGCTATACATAGGGATAGCTCGAGGGATAGCACGAGTGACAGCTCGGAGATAGCTGCGATTCACAGGCTTATGTACCCGCGCTTCACCGCCAGCGTCACCGCATGCGTGCGGTCGCCGGCGCCGAGCTTGACCAGGATGGTGCTCATGTGGGTCTTGACGGTCGGCTCGCTGATGCTGAGCGCCTCGCCGATCACGCGGTTCGAATTGCCGTTCGCGGCCAGGCGCAGCACGTCGAGCTCGCGCGCCGACAGGGCGTCGGCGCGGTGATGGCTGTCGACGTCGCGCTGGGCCAGCGGCGCGATCACGCTGGCGCCGCGGTAGACGTTGCGCACCGCCTGGGCCAGCATGGCGCCCGAGGCGTCCTTCAGCAGGTAGGCGGCGGCGCCGGCCTTCAGCGCCGCCACCACGCGCGCGTCGCCGCTGTAGGTGGTCAGCACGACGATGCGGGCGTCGGGATGCAGTTCGCGGATGCCGATGATCGCTTCCAGCCCGTCCTTGACCGGCATCTGCAGGTCGATCATCGACACGTCGGGCCGGTGGCGCGCGAAGTCGGCGATCGCCTCCAGGCCGTTGGCGGCGCTGCAGACGATGTCGATGCCGCCCTGGGCCAGCAGCGCGGCCGCGATCCCTTCGCGCATCATGGGATGGTCGTCGACGACCATGACGCGGATCGGGGACGGGGTAGCGATAGTCATGTCGTATGGGCCTCGATGGATGACGCAAGCGCGGCGCTGGCCGGCGCGGGCGGCGCAGCCGGCAAGCGCAGGCGGAAGCAGGCGCCGTGCGGGACGCAGGGCTCGAACCAGAGCCGGCCGCCATGCTCGCGCACGATGCCGGCGCTGATCGCCAGCCCCAGGCCGCTGCCCTGGCCACGGCTATTATCGGCGCGCCCGGCCAGGCTGGCAAGCACCTGCGGCTGCCGGTCCGGCGCGATGCCGGGGCCATTGTCGCTGACCGCGATCTCGATCTCGGCGCCGCTGCGCAGGGTCTCGATGCGGATGCGCGGCGCCTGCGGCCGGGCGTGCGCATTGATCGCCTCGACGGCATTGACCAGCAGGTTGGTCACCACCTGCTGCAGCTGCGCGCGGTTGGCGACGATGCCGGCATCGCCCAGGCCAAGGCAGGCCTCGACCGCGATGCCCTGCTTGCGCATCGGCCAGCGCAGGGCCTGCAAGGCCTCCGCCACCGCCGCGTCGACCGCCACCCTGGCCGTTTCCGGCGCCTGGCCCGCCGCCTGGCGCTGCAGGCCGCGCACGATCTCCCCGGCCTGGTGGCCGGCGGCGCCGATCAGCGCCAGCGCATCGAGCGCGCGCTGCACGTCCGGTTCCGCGCGGCTCAGCCATTTACGGGCGGCGGCCGCGTGCAGCGCCAGGGCGGCCAGCGGCTGGCTGACTTCGTGGGCGATGGCCATCCCGAACTGGCCGCCGGCCGCCGCGCAGGGGCAGCCGGGATGGCAGGCGCCAAGGCCGCCGTGCTGGCAGCAGTGGCGCCGGGCGGGAGAGGACGGGGACAGGGCGGCAAATTTGGGGAGCATGTTCATGGGGTCGGCTCTCATCCGTTCGTTCGGTGCATCGCACGCGATACCGGTGCAACGTCCGACCCATTATGCTGCCCTGCAGCGCAAGTCCTTTCATACGATAGTTGTAGACTCGGTGAGAAATCTGTACAGACAAGCGGTGCCGCGGGATGGGTGGTCTCGGATGCGCGTCCCGCCCACGCGCGCACGAAGGCGTCGGATCAGAACGCGAAACAGCTGCACCCGAACGTCCCCCAGAACCCCTGGTAGTCCGATACCGGCACCGCCGAGCGGCGCGCGCGGCCGTGTCCGTGGCCGTGCACCCCGCAGGCGCCCGCGCACTGGTGCGCCAGCGGCTGCGGCGCCGCCGCACGGTAATGACCGCCTACCTCCTTCACCGGCGACCACTCCGGCAGCACCGGGATCGGCGGCGGCGCGGCCGACGAAAACTCGGCCTGCCCGTACACCACCTTGCCGCCGACGACCGTCAGCACCGACTCGATGGCCTTGATTTCTTCTTCCGGCACGCGGAAAAAATCGGCCGACAGCACCGCCAGGTCGGCCAGCATGCCGGCGCGGATCCGTCCCTTCTTCCCCTGCTCGCTGGAGAACCACGCGCTGCCGCTGGTCCAGAGTTCGAGCGCGGTGCCGCGCGCCAGGCGCTGGCCGGCGTCGTACAGGCGCAGGCCGCCCACGGTGCGGCCCGACACCAGCCAGTACAGCGCCGTCCACGGGTTGTAGCTGGCCACGCGGGTGGCGTCGGTGCCGCCGCCCACCGGGACGCCCATCTCCAGCATGCGCGCCACCGGCGGCGTGGCCTTGGCCGCCTCGGCGCCGTAGCGCGCGACGAAGAACTCGCCCTGGAAAGCCATGCGGTGCTGGATCGCGATGCCGCCGCCCAGCGCCCGCACGCGTTCGATGTTGTGCGGGCTGATGGTCTCGGCATGGTCGAAGAACCAGGACAGGCCGGCGAACGGAATGTCGCGGTCCACCTTCTCGAACACGTCGAGCATGCGCGAAATCGATTCGTCGTAGGTGGCGTGCAGGCGGAAGGGCCAGCGCTGCTCGACCAGGTGGCGCACCACCTTTTCCAGCTCGTCCTCCATCCCCGGCGGCAGGTCGGGGCGCGGCTGCAGGAAATCCTCGAAGTCGGCCGCCGAGAACACCAGCATCTCGCCGGCGCCGTTATGGCGATACCAGTCGCCGCCCTCGCCAGGCTTGACCATGCCGGTCCACTGCTCGAAGTCCTGCAGTTCCTTGCCCTTGTTCTGGGTGAACAGGTTATAGGCGATGCGGATCGTCAGCTGGTCCTGGCGCGCCAGTTCCTCGATGACGGCGTAGTCTTGCGGATAGTTCTGGAAGCCGCCGCCGGCATCGATGGCGCTGGTGATGCCCAGCCGGTTCAGCTCGCGCATGAACTGGCGCGTGGAATTCACCTGCACATCGTGCGGCAGGCCCGGACCCTTGGCCAGGGCCGCGTACAGCAGCATCGCGTTCGGCCGCGCGATCAGCATGCCGGTCGGGTCGCCGCCGGCATCGCGCACGATCTCGCCGCCGGGCGGGTTCGGTGTGTTGCGGTCGTAGCCGACGGCGCGCAGGGCGGCGCGGTTGAGCAGGGCGCGGTCGTACAGGTGCAGGACAAAAGCCGGCGTGTCGGGCGCGGCGCAGTTGATTTCCTCGATGGTCGGCATGCGCCGTTCGGCGAACTGGAATTCATTCCAGCCGCCGACCACGCGCACCCATTGCGGGCTGGGCGTACGCTCGGCCTGGGCCTTCAGCATGCGCAGGGCGTCGGCGAGCGAAGGCACGCCTTCCCAGCGCAGCTCGAGGTTGTAATTCAGGCCGCCGCGGATCAGGTGCAGATGCGAGTCGTTCAGGCCGGGGATGACCGTGCGGCCGTTCAGGTCGATCACCTGGCTGGCCGGCGCCCGGTGGCGCATCACGTCGTCGGTGTCGCCGACGGCGAGGAATCTGCCGTCCTGGATGGCCACGGCGCTGGCTTGCGGATTCTCGCGGTCGACCGTATGGAAGCAGCCGTTGAACAGGATGAGAGGAGGCGCCGCCGGCGCCGCTTGGTCTGTTGAGGTCATGGGTGCTCCCTGGAGGTCAGTAGGTGGACAGCAGGCCGCGGCGCTGGGCGACGCTGGCCGCTTCGGTACGGGACGACACGTTGAGTTTCGAAAGGATATTGTTGATGTGGTACTTGACGGTGCCGATGCCGATGCCGGCGTCGCGCGCGATCAGCTTGTTGCTCTTGCCGGCGCTGAGGTGGCCCAGGATGTCGAGCTCGCGCGCCGACAGTGCGCTGGCGTGGATGCGGCCGGCGAGCTTTTCGGCCAGCTGCGGCGGCAGGTAGCGCCGTCCGCCCATCACCTGGCGCAGGCAGTGCAGGATCTGCTCGAAGGCCGACTGCTTCAGCAAGTAGGCCGAGGCGCCCGCGGCCAGCGCGCGGTGCACATGCTCGTCGCCCTCGAAGGTGGTCAGGATCACGATGCGCGCTTGCGGATAGTGGGCGCGCACGCGTGCGATCGCTTCCAGGCCGCCGCCCGGCATGTTCAGGTCGACCAGCAGCACGTCGGGGCGCATGCGCGCGTAGGCGGCAACGGCGCCGTCGGCATCCTGCGCCTGGCCGAGCAGGGCCAGGGCGGGTTCGGCCTCGATCAGGGCCGCGAGGCCGGCGAGGATCAAGGGGTGGTCGTCGGCGATGACGAGGGAGATCGGTGGCTGCTCCATGGCTGGCTCCTGAGGCTGGCGAGGCTGGAAAAATGAGGGCCGGCGCAATCGGCGTCGCACCGGCCCCGCGATTGTCGGCGCGCTCCGGGCGCCGCGCCAGTTATACAAAAGGATAGGGCCGCCGCCGCGGGCTTAGGGAAGCACTGATTAATTCATGAGGGCGTGCCTGGCCGTAAAAAAGACGCCAATCCCATCCCCCAGAACAAATCAGTATTTCCCTAGGCCTTGATGAAGGCGAGCAGGTCGGCGTTCAGGCGCGCCTTGTGCGTGGCCGGCAGGCCGTGCGGAGCGCCTTCGTACACCAGCAGGGTCGCTTTCTTGAGGATCTTGGCGGAAGCGCGGCCGGCGGCGTCGATCGGCACGATCTGGTCGGCGTCGCCGTGTACCACCAGGGTCGGCACGTCGATCTTCTTCAGGTCGGCCGTGAAGTCGGTCTCCGAGAACTGCTTGATGCAGTCGTAGGCGTTCTTGATCCCGCACTGCATGCCCTGGTTGCGGAAGGTGTCGCGCATGCCCTGCGAGGGCTTGGCGCCGGGACGGTTGAAGCCGTAGAAGGGCAGCGACAGGTCCATGAAGAACTGCGCGCGGTCGTCCAGTACGCCCTTGCGGATGCCATCGAACACGTCGATCGGCAGACCCTGCGGGTTGGTGGGCGACTTCACCATCTGCGGCGGCACGGCGCCGACCAGCACGGCCTTGGCCACACGCGCGCTGCCGTGGCGGCCGATGTAGCGGGCCACTTCGCCGCCGCCGGTCGAGTGGCCGACCAGCACCGCCTTCTTCAGGTCGAGGTGGTCGATCAGGGCGGCCAGGTCGTCGGCGTAGGTGTCCATGTCGTTGCCGCTCCACGGCTGGCTCGACAGGCCGTGGCCGCGGCGGTCGTGGGCGATCACGCGGTAGCCGTGCGAGGCGAGGAAGAACATCTGGTCTTCCCAGGCGTCGCCCTGCAGGGGCCAGCCGTGGCTGAAGACCACCGGCTGGCCGCTGCCCCAATCCCTGTAGTGAATGACGGTGCCGTCGGACACGGTGAGGTAGTTGCCGGCGCGTGCGTTCGGCTGCGCTGGCGCCGAGGGCTTGGCGCCGGCCGCGGCGGCGGCAGTGCCGGCGGCGGCCAGGCCAGCGCCGGCGGCGGCCGCGGCGACGCCGGTCAGCAGCGAGCGGCGCGAGGGGGAGTTGTTCGACATGGTGGTCCTTTCAGTTTGGTGGGCGGGTCTCGAGTGACTGCCTGTGGGTGCAGTGCAGACCAGTGTAGGACCGGGCGGCGCCGCCGGCACTGGCCGAAAGGCCGGGCGCCCGCTGGCCGAATGGGAGGGGCGGGGCGGCAAGGCGCGCCCTACGATGCTTCCACGTCGCGCTGGCCTGGGGCTCGCTGGATCCCCGGCACCGCACCGAAGGAGCAACGATGAGCGACCCCCGGCAACTACATCCTCAGGCCCGAATCCAGGGCATGGCGCTGGGATTCCTGGCCGGGTATGCCGATACGCTCGGCTTCCTGGCCCTG
>Ga0265780_10003482_pt1 | contig 20678 bp, 20 predicted proteins | sample P1T30metagenome_FD_192432 | JGI IMG/M metagenome (GOLD analysis project Ga0265780, IMG submission 192432) | Plant litter microbial communities from East Loma Ridge, Irvine, California - P1 T30 | ecosystem: Environmental > Terrestrial > Plant litter > Unclassified | place: USA: California...
CACTTTGATACATCATGTTTCTGCTATCTTCGTTTTTGCTGTTCTTCCAGTTGAGTGGACCATATCGACCCTAGGACTAGGTACGCACTGCGTATGCACGTGTTGGTCATCAGTTTCATTCCCATTCACCACACTGGGCCTCCCCGCGGCTCCGTGCAAAACCCGATTTCTTCGCTTGTCAACATCCATCATGGTACCCAGTGCAGTACTACTGCGCGCTCGTTGCAGCCTTGAACTGAGGGTAAGCGCACACTCCTGGAGTGCTGAGCGGAAAATTCACAATCTTGCCTCCACGAAAGGAAGGCGTCGACGAGTGCCTCGAGCTAAAGCATCGCCCACATCATCTTGCCACCTTCATCACGAAGGCGAATTCGTCAAGCTCTTACCCAAACTCGAGGCAGAGCTCTCATCGCCACGACGCGCACATCGCGATACTGTTGCCTGCATCGCCTAGTAAAACAATGGTACAATGCCCCTCAGTCTTTCCTTCCGCCGGTTCCGCGTGCTCCGAGCCACCTGTGCTGAGGTCTACTTTGGCCACATAAAACCTTCATCGGCACACGGGGAAAATGAATGGAAACCTCAGCGGCGGTGTGGTCTGGTCTACGTACTCATGTGCTCTCTCAGTTGGCTTTGGAAGTGCTTGCTGTACAGGCAGCGTCGGTTTCTGGGGCCGAACGGCAGTTTGTCGAGACACCTTATCACAGCTACAGTTGTGGTTTATCAATTGAGCTGCGTGGTAAGGATGCGGTCAAGCGCATGCTATACACGCGTCGTGCGCCCAGCTTGACTCCATGAGGTTTCCGTCTTTCAGCCTAGAGTCGTTATCGTAGCGCGAGCCATAACAACATCAACCTTCGAATGTTCTAGATATGAGGAGTTTCTAACTGACTCTGGTCAGGCAATGCACCGATATCTCACACCTTCGCCCAAACGTTGGTAGGAGTCGACTATCGAATGTACACAGCCACAGCGTACCATCTCGGACGCTGTCGAGATTGCCGCGTCAACTATGAAGAACATCGCGATGTTCAAGATCTCCGGCTCAATTATTGAGCTTAACCATGCTGGGTCAACACACTAAGAGTTGCGGTTTCTGACGGCCTTGAGGATGGGTTCGTGCTGCTGTGGACAACAAAGTGGCTCTTGACTTTCCAAGGAGCCTTCGATATTCTCCATCGATGAAGCCACAACTTGATGGTGTCAAACACCCAATTGCCAATATCGAACAAATCACAGAGGCGACCACATAGACGTCGTCGCCGACGCCGGCATTCGCAACATACTCTCTGGTGCCGCTCAACCGCATATCTACTCTCACTGTTGCCATCGACAATATAGGAGTACTAGCTCGGCATATTGCCACCCAAATTCAGGACTACTCACTGCTCTATCTCATGCATTTGGTTCAACCATGGTTGATGTGTTCCCACATCTACCAACTTCTGAACTTCTCGTCAACTGCAGGCTATGGAGTTCGACCACGGCTACATCGCGCGACCGTCTTGTGGTGGCGCGGCACAAGTCTCTTCAGAACACCTGATCTGGGAAGTGTTGTATTAATCTGTCGATTGTAGTCGTTCGCTGACGGGTACGATGTGAAGCTATATATGATGGCGTTCTTCAGGATTCGACAGAGAACCCAATGGTATGCATGCTTTGAGCCTTGGCAGTTTCGAACACACCACCGCAACGCATGACATCTTTTCAAGTGTGCATTATGTGCTGAGATTACGCACTCATCTCTGGATCGGCTTGGAGTGGTGGTACGTACCTCAAACGTTGCCAACATACCGAATCTAGCAATTCTCATCAGTAAGTGTTGATTGCAGCAAGATTTTGACAGGCACAGTCGGAGGCTACCTCGCGATGCTGATATTTACGTTCCATAGGGTATCATACACCCGTGTTCTACGAATGTGGTCGGCCCCAACAATATGCTGTAACAGGAAACTTCATGTTACCTGTCGATTATAGAATCATTCCCATGGAATTTCCTGTTGTTCGTCAAACAACGGCGGCAGATGGACCATTCTGGTCTGTTGCCTTGACACTCGATTTAGCGATTGTGTCAAGTTGCTGTCGATTGCAGTCTTCTTTGCACAGGTACAGTCTGCAACTATCTTGCCAGTGTCCCAAACCTGATAAAGCCCCTTCAATTCCCCTATGCCAACATGAAGCTATTGTGAAAGACACCACTTGAACGAAATGCTAATCATTCGAAGCGTTAGAATCTCTACACCTCGCGACACATGAGCATTTCCCACTCGACATCTTCAGAGACTGTGCAATTTGTGATCGAAAACACATCCTGCAATTTTTCTGCCCGCCAGTCGGGCAATTAGGCTACAGAAAAGGCTCTGCAGAAGCCGCGCCAATGCTATGATCGAGAGTTCAACGTTGCGACACTAATATCTCCGCCTAAATGAGGTCCGCTTTTTGTTCCATTCCCATGGTCGGAAGTCAACGCTAAAATCTTCGCGAGCTCAAAGAATTACGGGACGACAAACCAAAAAAGACCCAAGCAAATGCATCTCCAACCTAGATACGTTGCCACATTTGGTGAGTCATAAGAATTCTCATGTTTCATTCTCACATTGCTCTCATGTCGCTTCACCGTAGATCTGATTTCGGCGATGCCACCATGTTGTCCTGAAGCTTATCAAATCCCCCATTCCTTACATGACGACAAAGCTCCAATCTTTATCGTGGAATGCAGTACGGCTCCATCGACCAGTTTCTCCGCTCTTCGACTTTTGACTGATCGAAATTGTTTACTAGATGGTACACACAGATCCAGCCTTGCCCCATTCGAGTAATTTATCCTTCACCCTACCGACGAATCGACGATAAAGCTAGTTTCTTAATGCTACCTCTCGCCATACCTTATGACTCCAAAGAACCATGCGCTAGGCTTCTTTCTCCCCGGATCTCCATGTTACTATTACAGGGACACTAAATTCTCGGACCCTGGTAAATTGAAATTACCAAGACTGTCACTGCACCACCCGCCCGAGATCTCCCGCCCCGCTCTATCCATCCAGAGATTTGGCACCCCATATTAAGACTCTTCACTAATTCTAGGGGTTTGCTTCCAACGTTAGTTCATATTCACTAGAGCATAGTGTTGTGCCCACAGCCGACCATGGGACATAATCTGGCTAGAGCATCCTTTCTTTCACACCCGTTCCTTTTTCAGGGCATCCTCTACAAAACTGTTGATTACTGAACAGTTCCACAGGTACAATAAAGCAACGGCGTTGAAGCAGCGGGCCCTATCAACTTGTTCCATGCCACAGATATTGCCATATCGAGTAAGTTTCTTGTCTTTTGTGTCGATCGCGGTGGCTTTCCTGAAGGTACGCTGGTCGTGTTACTGCCATCGCACTCCAGGGTACGCTCATGTCTTCCAGGATTTTGGATGTTCCTTAACAAGTAAGTTAGTTTTTCAACGTTGATTGCTGCTCGCTTTCAGAGGTTCATTCATCAGCGGCGTATACTGAAGCGAGATCCCCATCTCCTTAGGTGCATGTTACAGCACCGTATCAGGATACCCTCACCGTGGCTGTCGAAAGCAGTCATCGCATTGAAGGTACGCTATACACGTCGTCTCATGTACTCTCCATCTCCATACCAGCCTTCTTCATCTTCGTCGTGCTTTGCTAGGCAACCATCGTAGCAGCTGTCAATGACTTTGTTTCCACTGGTTCACATCATGTTCGCCTATGTTCCACCACTGAGCGAAGGACTTCGACACATTCAAAAACACCATTTCAAGCAATTTCTCCTTCCTTCTGTCAATTGTAGTCTTCAATTCTAGGGTAGACTACACCCTGCGACCTCGCGTATCCTGATCCTTGATGTCGGCCGTGCCAGATACGTCATTCACCACGTATCATCTGCTTTTAGCTTCAGCGATTCCCCTTTTCAACAATACTGTGTAAATTACCCTCTTAGGCAACTTTTCACCCTGCCGTTGATTGCAGACAGTTTTGCGCGGGTACGCCTCCCCTCATTCCCAACCTCTCAAAGTCGTGCATGCTTTGAACATCAGGCCAACGCTGACTGTATCAAGCCAACGCTGACCTCATGCCGTACGCGCGCCACGTCTCCTCCGTCGCCGTCGTGTATCCTACCCCCTTAGGCAACCCTCACCTCCGCCGTCGAACGCAGCGGTCTTTCCGCGGCCAATCTCTCTTTTCCCACTGGTGACAGCAGCGAATCACCGCCTCGTGCTACCACACAGCGCGGGGTTGACCGGTGAGAATCCGATGACGAATTTCCCATGGCGCAAACACCGGATATACGAAAACGCATAGGAGCTTCCCATGGCGCAAACACCGGATATACGAAAACGCATGGGAGCGGGTACACTAGCCGGGGATGTCTTCTAACAGGGAAAAGCCCGGAGGGATGTCGAAGATGTGCAGCATTTGGTATGTATCGAACGCCACCGACTCCTCCTGGAACATGTCGCGAATATGTAGGCCTGGGGATAAAAGGCCATCGCGTTTTCTCCAAATCGTTTCGTGCTGTATATGCGTCATGAAACACGGAACTCACCTCCGCCCATCTCGCACCACATCACGCCAACGCTCACCCTCAACACTCCCCATCTAGCAATATTCCTCCATACTATCGATGATAGTAGGAAGACACGGAATCCTACTCCGGCCACTGACCTCCGACTCCGGACATTCACTCCGCCCTTTTGTCAACCCCCTCGATCAACGCTTGGGAGAGTTTCTCGTATACAATCTATCCAACTTGATTTAGGTACTTGGGTACTTGGCCCATCGACGATGGCGGACAGATGATTCCGGTTACCGTACCCGGTGCCAATGCTGGTGGCGCTTTCCTGGATAGGCAAGTTCAGGGCGAAGTGTGGATTGCAGGGGAAATGTGCGGGTACGATACCCGTCCTGCCAGAAATCGTGGGCATGGACGTGAGTGACATAGGACAAGGTGTTGGGTTTAGAAAAGTGGTAATGCTCATTCGATGCTACGCTAATGCTAAGACGCTGGAAATGCCCATCTCGTCGCCCTTCACTCCTTTCCTCCCCGCTTCTTCGTCGACGCGTACATTTTGCGCAAAGTGAACTCCGGCAGGCTCTTCGATACTTGGCTGGCTTTGTAGCCAAAATCTGCGCCAAATGAGGTGCTGTGCGAGGGGGTGGGATGCGCGTCGCTGGATGGGGGTGGGGATGGAGGTGCCAAGATGCCGAATTGTTCTTGGAGCCTTTTGTATTTGACGTCTGGGTCAAGTGCGTTTTCGGGCTTTGCTTGTGGTGTTTGTGATTGGCGAGAACGTGTCCGGGTGGACTTTCGGTCGGATGACGTCGGTTTGAGAGTGGCAGTGGGTATTGGCTTGGCGACAGATGCTGGCTCAACGGGGAGCGCCGTTTTGACAGGAGGCTCAGGTTTTACAACGGGGTCCGAGTCATGTCCAAGCGACTGGGGCTTAAAAGCAGTCTCCGTTTCGGTGCTAGGCTGCTGTTCGACGAGGTGCGTGGTTTCTTTTTTAGGCGAATGCTCAACTCCGTATTCTTGTGTGACCGGTGCACCTTGCTTGTCTGCACTTGTCGGGGCTTCGGTCGGCTCTGCACTGTCCGCGGGCTTTGCTTGAGTCGCGAGGGGGTCCTTCGAACTTATCTCCGATGTCAGTGACCGTAGGAGGGACATGGCCTCTGCACTAGATGCTAGATCCGAGGCAAAGCTTCGAATTTCCTCGTCTACAATGTCTGCCGCATCTGGTTCGGCGCCCAATTGCGGCGCAGTCCACCTCTGCTCCTCGTCTTCCGCCTCGAGCCTGGCCTTCTCATGTGCCTGGTCCTCCCTGTGAAGACGACTCTTCTCCAAAGTCAACATGAGCTTATTCCGCTGCGTGACTCCTGCCAGTGCTCGCAACAAATTCGGGTCCATCTCTTGATCAGCATTGAGATGCTGCATGATGTCCCCAATACGGTCAACGCGTTGCGCTTTGGCGTAGCCCCGCAACAATACACCGTACGTGAATTGGTCCGGATCAACACCACGACTGCGCAAGATCTCGAAGACTCGCTCGGCTGCTTGGACTTGGCCGGTCTTGAAGAAGGCCTGCATGAAAATGTTCCAGGTGTAGATGTTTGGTTGAGTAGAATACTCAGCCATATCCTTGATGAGCTGTGACGCGCTGGCGAATTGCTGTTTGTGACAAAAGGCAAGCAGAAACGCGTTCCATATGATAGCGTCTTTTGCGAGCTTTTTCAGCGTCGGATCAATGTCCTGCTGCACATTGTACTTGAACCTTGCGTACATGTCCTCCATCTGTCGTGGGCCTCCTGTCAGCGCCTCTTGAATCTGAGCTTGGTACATGATGTAAAGGGCCATAGGTGGAGGATCCAAATTCGGATTGTCTGACGGGATATCCTCTGAGTCCGAAGGAGCGCTGAATGTTCTTGTCACCCGACTTGTCAATGAGTCTAAAGGCCTGGCCGAGAAAAGGCGTAGATATGCTCGCTGGAGCGAGGCTAACGTTTGCGCTTTATCTGAGTGGTCGTGGTGCCTAACGTAGAGAAAGTAGAGGTAGTCTGTCGCTAGCCACGGATCTCTGATCTCCTCTGCCACCTCAGCACAATGCTCAGCAAACTGCGAGAATATAGCAGGGTTTTCCTGCAACGTGCACCCGTGCAGGAGGATAGAGTAGGTGTGCTTGTCTGCCCTGAGTCCATTACCTTCCAAGGTATTGTAGACCTTGAAGGCAGTGGAATAATCGTGAGCTTCCATTGCGTTATGCATGACGACGTTGTACAGAAGTAGGTCCATCGTGATGCCTAGGCGAACGATCGTTTCTACAATGGCAGGAGTTTCGTGGTATTTGTGACCCTTACTCATACTTTTTCGCAGGATTAGAGCGCAAGACCATCGAAGTCGTTCTCTGTCGGACAATGTCTCCCAGCTGGTAGTGTTGACCGCTTTTAGCTGTTCAAGACATCGTAAAGCATATGTAACGTCTCCAGCTTTGGCGAATGTATTTGCATAGTGCAAGAGAGTATCGAAGCCGAGGTACGTACGATTTTCGAGGAAGCACGTGAGCACTTTCTGTAGATCCTTGGCCTTTGCTATATTTACAAGGTTGTACAGCAAATCCTGTGAACATACTTGTGGGCGCCTAGCCAGGGCTCGGTGGAAGACGTGAAAAAAATCTGACACGAATTTTCGCTTCACAGCTTTCTTGTCTGCACCCCACTCGTGTCTGGCGTCATATACACCTCGGCTGTGTAGCTTCGCAAGGTAGCCTAGCGCATCTGCAATGACCTCTGCTTTGCGTGCTCGTAGTAGCCGGTCGCTAGCTAGTACTTGAATAAATTGCATAGCACGAGCGGGCTTGCGGTCCAGGACGTACAACAGCAACCTCTTGTATATCGATTGCCTAGTCTTACCATCCAGAGCCATCCACTTGTCCCATGTTTCTTCGAGGTCTTGCTTTGCGGCCCTTGGAAATACCGTCGCACTCCACCTGGCGCACATCGGATCGTGTTTGATCTGTATCCTGCGTGTATATTGCCCTACTGCAGGGTGCATAGATCGGTCCAGTGCTGCAAGGGCTCGTGTCATGACGAGACGATGCCTCTTACCGCCTTGCCGCCCTTGCAGGTTTATTTGAGTATCGTCCCAGTGCTTGAGGTTCATCATACGACGGCGAAGTGACCTGTATTGGCCATGCTTCATGAGAACAGGCCTCCTTTGATCGACCTGATGAGCAACATAATTCGAAAGTCGTTTCTGTTGAAGCTTAAGGTTTTGCTCACGTCTCGTTGCAAGCCGTGGCCCTCTTTGATACAGTGTTGACGGTTTTCGGGCTGCTGCAGTATTTGGGGATTTCTGAATTGATGCTCCTCCACGAGAGGTAGCGCCACGAGTAGGTCTGCCACTGCGATATCCTCTTATGGATTGACGGGCAAATGAAGAAATGTCGACATAGCGGCGCTCAGCTGAAGCGGCAGAAAAGGTGCTGCTCGAGGATGCTGGTCTTGATAGGACAGGTCTAAGCAGCCCACCTGCGGTACTGCGAATTTCGCGCTGTGGTGTGCATGGTGTATCCGACCAAAGTTTTCGTGGAAGCTCATCATCGTTCCCTCTCAGCCCATGATTGGGCTCTCCAACTTCCGCCTTCTCTTTCTGTGGTCTGCTGCTCTTGCCATTGGGTCGGCTGCTCCTTCTCGATAGAGGCAATTCGGTGAAGAGTCGCGGCGCAAGAAAGGGGAGAAATGGGAGCTCCGCGCTGGCGATGAAGCTAGCATTGGGGACGAGGGCTCGGGGCATGAGAGGACGAGTATGCTGCACGCTTCATCGAGCCATGACGGGGCTGTCGAAATGGAGGTGCATGGCGCGTGAAGGTGGTCGGAAAAGTCGAGATGCAAGTTGCGCCTGTGGCTTGACGAGCTAGCCGGAGCCTCACCTCCGAAACTTTTGGAGCTCTCCGCAACCACTCTTGGACATTGCGACAACATCACCACAATCAAGTACATATCACATAGAAAGGGCTTTTGGGGTCGCAACTATAGTAATCGCCAAACAGTACACTAAACGGCGCTTTCCACCAAACATTGAACTCTTCTCCACCATCGCGCCAACCTCACCATGTCCTCCCACGAAAAGCTCTCAGCTGCCGCGAACGACCGCAAAGCGCGCCTCGCTCAACTCAAATCGCTGAAGCGGAAACAAGCCCCCACTACAGACGAAGCCGAAAACGAGTCCCTAGCACAAGCCGAGGATGCCACCGCCCTCACAACCACCGACTCCTCCATAGACAACACCGTAACCAAAACCTACCTGTCCGGGCGCAACTTCGACCCAGAAACGCGGAACGTAAAACTCGGCTTCGAAAACCAGCCCATATCCGACCCAACATCAACCCTGGAATACAAAGCGCAACAACTCGCCATCGAAACCAAAGCGCAACAAGACGCGGAAAAAGCCGACGAGAATAAAGGCTTGGATCTGTTCAAACTGCAGCCCAAGAAGCCGAATTGGGATTTGAAAAGGGATCTGGAGCAGAAAGTCAAGACGCTGGACGTGCAGACGGAAAATGCGATTGCGAGATTGGTTAGGGAGAGGATAGAGGCGCAGAAATTGGAGGGCGTGAAGCAGGTTGCTGGGGCCAGACGGGCGGTTGAGAATCAGGGGGATGGCGAGGAGGTGGGCATGGAGGGTAGTGAGTTGGTCGAGGCGATGCATTTGAAGGAGCAGGAGGAGGAGAGGGAGAGAAGGAGGGATGAGGAGGATGAGGATGTTAGCTGAAGGACTGAGACAAGTTGATTGGAGTTGAGATACTATGAAATGCCGTGTCGTGTCGAGGAACACGTTGGCTTTGCGGCTGCCCGGAGAGGTCACGATGGAGCAAGCGCTGCAAAGTATGTCGCGCACACCAAGACCGAGAGGCCAGCGATTGGAGTAAAAACTTTCGATGGGTATATTATAGCTGCTAGTAACGCAGCTTCGGCGAGTCATTCGCCGCAATGAAGCTTGCCCTCAACTCCTGTCCCGCAAATGTGATGACCTGAAAATGCCGCCTGTCCACCGTTCCAAGACTTTCCTCTAATGCAAGTTTCCCTACTGCCCACTACCCTTATGTATCCTCTTCCTTACATCCTGCCTCCCTGCATAGCCTTCGTCAGGGCAACACGCTTGCTGAAGGGACTCAGGCTGCGTTCGCGCTGCACAGGCGGTGGCGCCGCGGCCATCGGAGGTGCCTGTCGAACTGGTCCATTGTCGAAGCGATTCCGCTGTGGTCCATCGAATCGTCCGTCATCGCGATGTCCGTTCCTTCCTCCACGTCCACGTGGACTAGGCGACCGTTGGTCTCGTCTCCTCGCATGCGGACTGGGGCTTCGAACGCGACCAGGCCGATACGGCGACGGAGATCGTGCGAGACCTCTCTGCGCGGGCGGTGATGTGCCCCATCTGCCCTTTGCTGCGCCATTGCGGTCCTCGGACGTGTCCATGGGGTCGAGGCTCTGAGACCGAGACCTTGAGCGCGAAGGTGAGATACGGCGCACTGGTCGCTTTCCGTGCCTGCTTCGCGATCTTGAAGTCCGTCTATGCTTGGGTCGCGCGTCTTCGTGCGACATCTCCATACGCTGTGAGACGGAGCGCGATCGCGTTCGGCGCCTTCCTCGCTCGCCGGGACTGAAGGAGCTCATGCGCCGGCGGGTGTTGCGCTCGGCGCCTGATGAGGAGCGCGAGTCTCTTGATACTGATCTTCTCCTGCGCTTTGTGACCGCCTTGTCGTCGCCGCCATGGTGCTTCTTTCGGCGTGGGGGTGAGCGTGAGCGAGATGGCGAGCGGTTGGTGGAGATGGTGGAAACGGAGTCTGCGGAAGACGTCGAGCGTGACCTTGAACGCTTGCGGTCGCGACCTGACCGTTCTGTCTCTTTCTTCTTGAGTATCTCGTCGGCGACGCCCTTCTTGCGCACTAGGTCTTCGGGGACTTCGGTCGTAAGCTTAGGCTGCAGCTTTGGGTTCAGAAGCTGTTGTGTTCGCGAGGGCCGTGACTGATATGGTCGTTCTTGTGCGCTCGCCTTGCATTCGTAGCTGTAGTGACCTCTTTTCAGACATTTTTGGCAGAGTGTGTCTGCGGAAGCCTTCGAGCGGCCTGCGCCTGGCCGGCGGAACATGGCGATTGATGCAACTAGAGCCGTTCGCAGCACGTAGTGTGTCTAAATGTGCTGCTTGATGTGCGAAGAGACTTGTGGCACGAGATAACTCCGTGAGTGAGTGTACTCAAGCCAGAGCAAGTACAGCTGGCTTTCGATCAATTCAAGCCTCGCCAAGTTCGTTTCTTGTCAGCGGAACTTTCAAACTTTGGTGACGGAGCGGACACGGCACGTGATGACTAAGGCTACCCGCTAACATTTCTCCGCGCCGATGCACGGACCAGTTTCCACAAGCACCATCACCCATTGCTCTGCCTCGAAACAGACTCCACCCCGCAACCCAGCCTGGTATCCGCAAACGCGCACCTGTGGGCTCAATCGAAGAGCCAGTCTCCCATTCGCCTGCGCCGTGCGCCTTAATTCGAAGGTGCCCGACAATTTTTCAGCCTTGCACAGTCGCATCCCGGATCGCAAGCCTGTCGTAAAGGCCTACTTCACCCCGACTCTCTACCCCCACCACCTCCCACGAACGTCGGCACACCAACATGTCCAGCTCTTCGGCCCTGGCTATCGTGACTTTCCTTGTCTTCCCAATTTCTTGAAAATAAAAAACAAACTACATCCGGCAAACAACACCTTCATTTCGGTTTACAACCGCGCATTTGCTGCAGTCACTTTTGTGGACTTTACGGCTCGATTTACACACGACAAGCGATACCTACAGTGGTACGCCAGTCACTTCCGTCTACTGCTCTAGATATCCAGGCCCGCTTGTGCAAGCTTGCCTACCACTCAACCTATACCGACTACATACGGCCTCCACTTTGAAATTACGACTACGAGCAGGAGTGCACCATGTCTTCTCCAGCCCCAGCTCCTGCTGAGCAGTCTCTTTCAAGGCCCTCTTTTGCGAAAGTACGTGCGGTCAGCACTGGTATACTCAGGAGACTCCATTGCTAACATTACTAGGTTGCTGCATCGGCAATCACACCTCGTGTTCCTAAGGATGCTGCGCCCAAGACTCGACCCCCTGTTGCGACACCTCGTAACCTTCCCCTCCCACAAAACAAGCGTCCTGCCCCGGTGAATGGCGAGACCAAGGCGCGTACGGAGAACCACAACGCCAAGTCGACGGACGGAAAAGTTGTCAGCACAGCCGCTCGAACTGGCGAATGGACGGATGCGGCAGTCCAATCCGCCGCACCGTCATCCGACATCAAGGAGGACGTAACTACAGGTACTGACAGACCCCAGAGTATTGCACTCGTGAAAGTGGCAGCTGCAGAAGATAGTAGCACTCAAGTCTCATCTTCAGATGGGTCTGGAAAGCCTCCTAGTATTGACGGGAAGAGTGTCGCCTCAGCTAACACGTTTGCGCTTGACGAGAAGGAGTCGCTCCGGCCCGATGATAGCGCAAGCTTGAGAGCAGTTGAAGAGGAGGACGTAGCAAGTCCACCCGACTCTGTCGTGGCAGACTCCCGACAAGGATCCGACACCGGTGCCACCCGTGCTTTCCACGATCAGCTACGTGAAATTGCCGTGATGAATCCTCAACACCGAGGTGTTCCAGTTGGTCGGTTTCCAGCTCTCCAAAACGGCGCGCACGCCCTCTATGACCCCAATCAGGTGGCGAATGGAGCTAGACCAACGTCGCAACCTGCTGGTAACATTGTTCCCCGGGTCAACGGCGAGGCGCATCCACCTGCCATTCCTGATGACAAGCTGCTTGAGGCACTAAACTCTCCACGCGACCGGCTATTCATAGTCAAGCTTGAGCAAGACTTCATCGACTTCATCAAAGAAACTCGGTACGTTCAGCCAAATCAATCAAGGATTTGAAGTTTCATACTGACCTCAGACAGTGAAAGCGAGTATGATCTGCCGAACTGCAACACGTTCTACAGGATGCTCGCTCATCGTCTGGCTGATTACTACTTGCTCGGACACACGGTCGACTCCACCATGACAGGCGTGAAAATTACACGTACACCCTTCTGCAGAATGTCCGTACACTAAGACAGGTACTGAGATGCAGCTGCTGACTTTCTATAGCCCACCACCTATCTCACAGATGGTAGACCCCGCAAAGGGCGCCAGCACACCACCAGTAGAGCTTCCTGTCCGGAAAATAATGCGTCGTGATGATGGGAAATCGGGCAGCAACACTGCGGGCAATTCCCAGTCTGCCTCGAAGACGACATCTGAAAACGGTGGTAGCGAGGGTAGCAACGATGGCAACGACAAAGAGAAAGACAAAAGTCGTATGACTCGAGAAGAGCGAGAGGCACACTACAAATTGGTTCGCCTGAAGATCTTTGGCAGCGCCGAGAGCGAGGAGAACGATAAGAACGTCACTCCTGATGGCACTGGATCAGGCGAAGAGAAGGGTAAAGAGATCTCGCGATCAAGCTCTGCAGCCGGCAAAAAGAAGGGCAGAAAACAACGCAACTACGATGACGATGAGTTCCACTCACGCTCCAGTTTCAACGTCTATTATCCGCAGCAGCCGTACTCAGCTTCGGGCTACAGCGGTGATAGTGCTTCGTATTACAGCGTCATGCCTGGAAGTGTGCCGCCATCGCCTTACTCAAACATGAATGCCGGTTCATACTCAGGCATGACCTCAGGTCCAACGCCCCCACAAGCCTACAGTAACGCCTACCCAGGCATGGCTCATCAGGATCCGCAGGCACAATTTGGTTGGCCGGGCCAGCAGTACCAGCCTCCAGGCGGCTCGTCACCCTATCAGGGTCCTGGCCCCATGCAGGGTGGATACGATCTCTCCGCTCAGTATCAGCGCGGTATGCCCTTCCAAAATGCAGGCATGCCGTCACAGGTCACTCCGAAGATGGGCAACGTGTCCATGGTCTCATACCAGGACCCGTACCAGCAGGCGCAACCGATGCCGATGAACAATGGGTGGCCTCCAGGGCCTCAACAGCCATCGTATCCTATGTCGCAAGGCCCATACCCGTCCTCTGGTAGTGCAAGCCGACCCATGTCTGCACCGCATCAAGCACCTACTTATCCGTATGGTCAATTTCCTCCACATCCATACAACGGCAGACCAAACCACAACCAGCACCCCATTCCTGGAAGCTACAACCGTCCGCAGTTCAATCCGCAGAGCCAGACATTTGTCCCTGGTGGTCCTCATATACCGTACCAGCAACAGATGCACGGTCTACAAGGCAACATGCACCATCAAGCAATGGGGCCGGGCCACAACCAACAGCATCAAATGCCTCGCATGGTGCCTTCCGCCACTAGCACCCCGTCATTCGGCTCACCACAGAGCATGAACAACTTCTCTCCAGCCATGCACAGGAATGTGTCGCAACCGATTGACAAGACGCACAGTAGCATCGCCAAGTATGGAACGCCTTCGAACCTTCCCCAGAAGCCACCTGCTCCTGTGGCAGTTGCTCAGCAAGCTCCAAAGCTACATTGACGAACTCATGATCATGAATGCATTGCGGGTGCTATGGGTGTAATGATTTATTGACTGAGACTTAGCGAGCATAATCCTCTGGTCTCTTCATCGTTGGAATGGATAGGGTTCACTAGGTAATCTAATCAAAAAGTCCTTCTCCACATGCGCTCGTATGTTTGTCGTGAATACCTTCGGGTCGTTGGTCTTCATATCACCGACAGAAATGGGACGTTTCGACTGCGGGCTAGTGTGACGTCTGCAATGCATTAAAATACGAGATGTCGCATCATCTTAACTTTTTGAGTCTAGTCAGGACAGCTGCACTGCCCTCAGGATCGCTCGCTAAGGTGAGGACGCTGGGCGATCATGCCATTAGAGGCTACCATTGTCAGCCTTAAAAACTTGGCTCAAGTTACACGTAAATATATGGAAACGCCCTGCTCGCATCGAGATTATCTCCATGGCTCTGCGGCTCTCGTAGAACTCTCGCGTACATCATGGTAGGAAGAATCCATTCGATCTGGAGAGGGATGCTCACACTGTGTACAGAAAATCGCGCTCACTTGGTTGGTGTGCTTTACGGTATTTCAGGGTACGTGGGCGCTGGACTTCGCAACGACCAGAGGCCCGTTTCTAGTCAACAATGTAACCCAAAGCGACATTACCATCAATGGAATATGGTATGAATGCGGAACGATGTGAGAAATTATTCAAGAATCTGACAAGATCTAGGTACTCTCTCTCAAACTCCACCACGGACACCAATGCCATGGACCCCCTCAAGGACACGAAGGCATGTACGCGTGATGCCGCCCTGATGGCACAAGCAGGCATCAACACGATCTATGTTATGGCGATTGATCCCAAGGTTAACCATGATGATTGCTTCTCGATTCTCAACTCAGTTGGCATTTACGTCGTGCTTGTGTTGCGTAAAGATGGCGTCTTTGGCACGAGTCAGGAGGAATTCGAGAGGTCCTACACCACTGACTTTCTGAAGGGCATGTTTGAGGCTATCGATGCTGTCAAGGACTATGACAATCTGCTGGGCTTTGACCTCGGTGTGCATCCTACCTATGCGGGCCCCATGTACAACATGTCAACAATGTCCTATGCGGAATGTATCGGGTCTGTTCCTCTCCCTCTTCTACCTAAACGCATCAACTAACACATATCCCAGGCATTTGTCCGCGACACAAAAGAATACATTGCACAAAACGCCGCCCGACCTATTTTAGTTGGCACCACTCTGCACCTGATCCGCAACGACGAACTCCTCGACGCGTCCGATCAAACCGAATCGCACATGTACTACTTCTACTGCGGCGAAGCCAACGACTTATCCCGCTCCGATTACATATCCTTCTACAATATCGGTTACTTCGAGACCTCGCCGGTCGAAAAGCAAAACGCCTCCTACCAAAGCTACCACCTAAAAGCCGAAAACTCCCTCGTACCTACCTGGTTCAGCTACATGGGCATCTTCGACGAAGCCGACTACGTCGAATACAAACTGCGCCCAGACCTGCTCAACGACACACTCTTCCTTCAACTCCTCCAGCCAACTCGTGCGCCCCAACGGCTTCTTCGCCGGCGGCGTGCGCGTCAGCTGGACCAACACCAACATGGGCTGGAAAGTCCCCGGGAGAGCGAATTGGGGCCTGACCACCACGACTCCCAATGGCGACGTGCAACTCACGCAAAACTACGACGCGTTCCGCGCTATCATCGACCAGGTGAATCCGGGCTCCTGGCTCAGCGGCACCCAGCGCCCCGTCCAGCCAGGCCAGAAACCCGCGCGCTGTGACGCGAATGCGAAGCAAATGGCGAACAAGACACTCATCTCGCTCAGCCAGAACGATGCGAATAATATCACGCTCGCGACGGATTGGGCGCTGCCGACGCGCCCGCCGGGCGTGGATGCGTTGATTGAAAATGGCGTTGGGGGGAAGACGGGGAGGATGGTCGATGTCACGGCGACGAGTGTGGCGTTTGCGGTGAGGGATAGCAAGGGTGCGCTCGTGACGGATTTGGCGCTGAAGCCGAGTAGTAGTCAGGCGAGGGGGCCGACGGGGTCGGGGGCGGCGAGTGGGATGCCTGCGTCGGGCGGTGAGTTGAGTACGGGGGCGAAGGCGGGTGTGGGTGTTGGGGTGGGGGTTGGTGGACTTGTGCTTATTGGGGCGATGGGGTTCTTGCTGATGCGCAGACGGAACAGTAGGAAATGAGCTGCTGTCAAGTCGAATGAAGAGGCATTTAAGGATTCGAAGGACACGGGTGGATATCACAAGGCTGAGTTGGCGGTTGGAAAGGAGGTGGAGAAACAGCAGACTGAGCTTGATGCGAGTGGGGCGGGGCCGCAGGAAGTCATGGCGAGTGAGAGGAAGTATGAGTTGCACACTGCGGTTCAGCAAGAGCCGGTGGAGTTGCCGGTCACGGAAAAGCCGGTAGAGGCACCTGGACGTTGAGGAAGATAATGTGTATGTAGCATGCATTTAAATGTCTGAAACTTATGACATGCCCTTTGCACTAATTGAGTCTTTCCCCTTTTTCGGGAATGTTCGTCTCCTTTGGTCCGCCAGAGTTGTGGAGTTGTGTACCATGGGACTCACTCTCAGTCCTTCAGTCTTCAAGGTCAGAGATGTACCCGAATTCAGCCCCACCTACAAGTTGCGACATCACTTGGTTGTCCAAACTCTCGATTTCATCTCGTCTTGGCAACCTCCCCTCGTGATCAGCTAACCTGTTGGAAAGCAACTTCAGCTCCCTGATCCATGACTCATCTTCGCGCGCATGTACTTGAACGCATCGGCCAGGAACTTAGCACAGCACCGATCTGAGTCCTCTTGGACATTCGTTGCACCATCGCAGAAGGCACGAACGATTGCGCGACGAAGATGACAACCGTCCACCGTGTGCTCGTAAGCGTAGTTGATCTCGGCGACAGTGGGGACAATGTTGAAATTGATCTTTGCCCTAATAGCAGCGAACAGTGAATGACGGGGTGGCATATGGCGAAGGGCGAATAGCCAGAGCTGAATCATGGCCATACCACTAGGCCATGAATAGTCTCGGAAGAAGCCATGCAACTTCTCCCGGTTAAGCCACGCAATGAAGATGTCGAAGGTCGCAATGTCACAGTCGTCAACCTCCATGTGAGACATCGTGTTGTCCTGCATTTCGAGGTTCGTGCGGAACCCGGGTGCTTCTCGGTTGAGCAGGTTTGTGGAGATGTAGTAGTCCTTGGAAGCTGAGGTCTCGATGACCCTGATCCGTGTGACGCCGAATAGAGCTCTGCACACCGTCAGTGACTTGCTTGTAATTCAGCGGAAGCAAACTTACGAAGGTTGTACGACTGATGTGTTACTGATGTTTGAATTCGCCATGATTGAAAGTGGTGGAGGAAGTATGTACGGAGCAAAAGATATCGGAGTAGTGTCTTATATGGCAGCTCGTTATCCTAGGAGCACGACAGTGAGGGAAGCTCGCACCTCAAAGAAAGGATCCAAGGTAAAGCTCATAAAACGGCAAATCAGGGTGAGATTGCACTTTGAGAAGGAAGACGCGATCATCTCCAAAATTTGGTACAGTATAGCTCAGTAAAGTCAAAAATGATAGTCAGAAGTCAAGCAAACTCTGTGAAGTCCAAGAAGTAAGCGGGAACGCGAACGCACTATTCACTGAAGCATGTATCATGTGCTGTGTGTCTGGCTCTTTGGATGAATGTGTAGAAGTAGTAGAGATGAGAGCAATTGGATTTCATGAAGTACATATTGAATATCTCGGTGGCACACTCCCGTGATTTCAAGCTTGGGAAATTGTTGCCCCAAAGGCCGTTGGGCTTTGAACTCCATGCAGAAGTAGTTTACATGCTCCTCTTTCGTTTTGTGCCGAATGGGGTCTCCTCGAGGTTGTCCTTCTCCAACATGACGTCTGCGAGGAACGACTTTGGGTATTGCAGGAGTCTGTCGCGTGTGCTCAAGGACGTGGCCTCTGAGCGGCAGAATGCCGCCAAAAGATATTTGTACAGCCATGAATGAGGTGCAAAGCGGTCGCAGACGTAGTTGATCAATACCGCAATGCTTTTCGCATCGTGCTCTGCAAATATGAATCGTGGCCTGGCGTCCAAATCTCTCGTCCTTGTATGCTCTTTCATGTATCCGATCAGAATTGTGAACATCTCCCAGTGCAGAGCGGACACCGCGTTCTTGTAACAGAAAGCATAGAGCTGAATCATTCGCAGTAGTGTTGGCCAGTCGAAAGTGCCGACTTCGAACAGCGGTGGATCTGGATCGCGAGGCCTGGCAGTGAGCCACCTCACGAATGTGGAGAATTTTTGAATCTCGACATTGGCGATTTCAGCGATAAGTGGTTCGTCTGATTTCGTGGGATTGACGATGGCCAAGAATCCGGGGACTTTCGATTCGAGTAGGTTTCGAGCGATGTAGAAGACCTGGGTAGTGTTGCCTTCGATGATGGTGATCTGGTCAATGCCGGCCAGGATTCTTTGTGTATATTAGTGTATGAATAACCATGTCATAGATATAAAAATTACGGCGCTCCAGGCTCGCAGGTGGTCTCCGCCATGTCGAAGAAGTGTGTAGTTGATGAGAGAGTGAGGAGTTAGGTGGCTGTATTTATATGGCTGCCGCTTGGAACTGTTGAGGGGGTTGAAGAAGCCCAAGTGAGTGGCGGGAAGTCAGATTACTAGGTGAGAGAAGCCGATGGACGATAAAATGACTGAACATGAGAGACGCACAGCTCGATGAGATCGTGCCTGAGAGAAGGGTGCGATTACATCTAATACTCTAGACAGAAATCAGCAGCCAATGATGTTGTGCACATTTCTCGTGTTCTGTGTATCAACAAATAAAGTCGCGATCAATCAGCACGTACTCAGGTATAATACTTCGGTCACTTCTCGAGCAAACTTGCTGGTAGCAAGGCATGAGTTTCTAGCAGCATGGGAGAAACAATCTGCAGTAGTAGTATAGGCAATCTTCAAACTAGTAAGATAAGTATTCAGGGACTTTTGAGTAATAAGAAAAGACTACCCTTCCGAATTCCTGAACACGGAAGACCTTTGTCGGCTCTCCTGGAGGCACTTGCCCCTTCGCGATGACATGGAATGCAGAAAAGGAAATGAAAGGACCGAGATTGTTTGTCCGCAAGCAGTGCCCGACATGTTCCTCCCATCAGTTTCAATTCGGCCCCCAAGTTGGACCAATTCGCGGAAAACAGTGGTAGTTTCTGTCGAATGGATGCCGACCCGTCGACTTTGAGCTTCCACATGACCGCATCACTACATTCCCTTCCTCTTTTTATTCGGCACATACTCGTCTTGTTGATAGTCTTCGTTCGCACCTGCGACTCGTTTGCAGTATTGCTCAAAGGTCGCAGCGCTAAGTCTCTGAATCATGACGTCGACCAAAAAGTCTTTTGGGTATTGGTTCAGACCGGCTGATAAGTTTAATATGGGCGCTGTATTCGGCGATAGAGGGCTAGTGAACATGCAGAAGAAATCCACAAGAATGTTGCGAAGAGGCGATTTGTCCGATGTGTTGCCGTAGACATATATAGCCATTTCAGAATCTATCCAGTCGAGTGGGCTCGATTTGCAAAGTTTCTTGAAAGACGTTGTATCCGCCTCGATCTTATCTAGCACAAAGTCGCGCAAGGTGTGAATGCCGTAGTTGTCGCCAAAGACGTAGATTCGGGACAACAGTAGCCAGTTGTAGCCGTAGAATCTTCCCTCTATCCAGTCGACGAAATGATCGAAAACTTCGATTCGAACATCGGTAAGTTGGACAGCCGTACGTTTAGCATGTTCCGTTGGATCGATAGCGCTCATGAAAGTGGGTGCTTTGGAGTCAAGCAGGTTGCGCGCGATGTGGAAGACCTGAGACTTGCTGCCTTCGATGACAGTGATTTGGACAATGCCGGCTAGGCGACTACGCATAACTCAGTGACCTGGCCACGAATCGTATGACAGCTTACTTACGGTTTATGAGCGCCAGGGTCAGTGTTGCCGTTGTTTTCAGCCATATGTGAAGATCGTGGTAGTGGAAGGAGGGAAGCGGAGGAGTCGAGGGAAGGCGGGATTTATAAACCTCAAATACACTAGCGCGGCACAGGTGAGAGCAAACAAACATAGGCTGCAGGGAGTGAGGAAAGCAAAATCTGTAAGGTAAGAGAAGCCGGCCAACAAAGCACAAGGCTGTAGATGACCTCTGGAAAGATGCAGAGCGGCGGATATTGAGCTCGCGATTTGTGCTAGGTACATATGTATATACATGTAATCTTCGTCACGACCGATCGAACGAAAGAATTTCTCAACACTGATAGACTATGGTATGTAAAAGTACATACTTTTGTTCACAGACAATTCCAGCGCCGCGACCTTAATCGACTCGCCTCCTTTTCGTTTCAGTTCGCTCACCACTTTGAGCGCGCTCCACAGAACGGCCCACCACTTTCTCCCCCTTCTTTTCTTCCATCAACTCAACCAAGAACATACTGGGGTAGCAAGACAGCTTCCTATTCGTCAGCAACTTGTCTATTCTCACAGCACAAAAGCTCTTCACCATCAAGTGACGTAGAGACGGAAAGTC
>Ga0265780_10003483_pt1 | contig 20677 bp, 23 predicted proteins | sample P1T30metagenome_FD_192432 | JGI IMG/M metagenome (GOLD analysis project Ga0265780, IMG submission 192432) | Plant litter microbial communities from East Loma Ridge, Irvine, California - P1 T30 | ecosystem: Environmental > Terrestrial > Plant litter > Unclassified | place: USA: California...
AAGGTGCAGGGTCGTGTGGAGCAGTTACCTAGACTGATGATTTAATGATCTTGTAACGGGCTGAGCCCGAGGTCACATGACTAGGCTGCCGACCTAGTCGCTTCCTTCCCTTCGGTCCCTCACCTTGCCTCAGCAGCACGTGCACCGTGCGCGAACACAAACAACATGAGATGGCGGACCACCTATCTCTCTTTCTCCTTATCTTAACTGTAAATACCATCTGGGTTAGGTAGCTGGAATACAGTGCCTACAGACCGTTCACAGATCTAACGAACAGAACGACTGCAGGGGGTGGGAATGGAAGGAGTCGGAAGGGTATGGAATAGTATTACTAATTAGGTACTGCCTTAACTCCTGATAGATGCTGCCTTGCTATGTATCGTATATCCGCAATGTCAATCTCTAGGTCTCCGCATTGTTGAGCTAACGAAGAATTCAGTTGGTGCAGCAGCTCATCGTATCGACATGACGCATCTAGTAAGCCTTTGACCGCTGGTAGCAACATGTTCTGCACAATTTTAACGAGGAGTTCTGGAATGTGATCAGTGTCATATTCCAGCCTCACTGAAAGCCGATCGGCGAAGATATGCCATTCGAAAAGTATCCCAAATTTAGATCCCTCCGTCCAGACATGTTGCGGCTCTGCTCCCGCGACAGGAAAAATGGATTTGCCCGTCATGCGATCATCGTGGAAGGTGACGACGCAGTCAAAAAGCTGCTGACGGCGCGAAGGAAAGGGCAAATTGAGGTGTTCTAGCAGCTGCGGCCACAGTACAGGATGAGAAAGCGATGCTTGCGACGCGCATTGAACTGTGCGCAGTACCTCCTGGGATGTCATCGTGTTATCTACTTTGACGCGGACCGGGAGGGCTTGTAAGTACAGGCCAACCACCTTTTTGTCCTCAACGGAGTGGCGATTCATGTACGGGCTGCCTAGTATGATATCGCTCCGCTCGCAAAGAGAATGCAAAACTGCACCCGTGGCAGCAAGACCGAATTGGTGAAGCGTTGTGCCAGTATTTAACGTCAATGCTACAATGTCTCGGCAGAGCTCCTGGGGAAAGGGGGCCAATAGCGATGTGCCCTTGTAAGACTTGTGCCAGAGAAGGTCTTCGGATTCACGCTGAAGTTGAAGACCTCGAAGATACGTCGACCAGAAGAAGGCTGTCTCACGGTCCAACGGCTGGCCCCACGCTTTTGAATCGAAATACTCCAGTTGCACAGCCGGCAATTTTCCGCTGTTGTATACTGTTGATGCATCGGCGAGGAGTGTGTTCAACGCGGTGAGGTCGCATATGATGTGAGAGATGCTGATGGCAAGTGTCGAAGGAGAGAGTGCCACTCGGACCAAAACATCGTTGCTAAGGTCGAACGGGCGATTGACAAACTCAGACGTATTGATCGCGTGAACCATCTGAACCAGGATAGGACCATCTGATATGATGCGCGAAACACCGCCGTCTGCTTTTGGCACAAAGCGCGATTTTAGTATGCGATGTTGAGCCATGACTGAGTTCAGAGAACGTGCAAGGCGAGCTAAGTCGACTTCGGGTTGCAAACTCGCTACCCAGGGCACATTGAACGCGCTCTGGCTTTCCGACTCGCGATAGCGATGCCACCATTCCAGCTCAGCCGGAGACAGCGCACTGGTGCCCAGCGGCTTGATGGCAATCTCTTTGATTGCCTGCGCCTTCCAGCTGTGCATTCGCGCTTGAACAACAGCCGCCATGTCGGCCAGCACGGGGGCCCGGATGATGTCTCTGATGGCGAGGGGCATGTTGCATGCACTGCGGAGGCGTGCAGCAAGATCTAACTGCAGGACTGAATGACCACCTAGCGCGATGAAGCTGTCCTTGGACGTCAACTTGACCGAGTTATCCAGGCCGAGTAGGGTTCGCCACTCGCGCGCGATCAGAGCTTCAAAGGTGGATAAGCTTTGGTCCGGGCCCATAATGGTACATGGCTGGTCGAAGACAACATCCTGCTGTGCTAAAGCCTTGGAATCGAGTTTTCCGTTCTTCGATAGTGGTAGCTGAGCTCTGGCAATGATGTGTTTAGGCTGGGCGTGATGGGGCAGCACTGAACGCAAGCGTTGGGCCATGTCCTGAACCTCCAGGTCTTCAGGCTCCACCCATAAGACGAGTTTCCCCTTATGTTCTGTTGCTATGGCCTTGCGCAAGTCTGGAATCTCACGCATAGCAATGGCGCCAACGTCGTCCAGGTTCACGCGGAATCCACGCATCTTGATCTGTCGATCCTTTCTCCCACACACATGTACGTTCCCAGCAGAATCCCAGAAGCCCAGGTCGCCAGTGCGATACATGCGTTCTCCTTCACTGGGGGAAGGACAGAAGGGATCAGGTAGGAACTCGCGTGCGTTTTGCTCAGCCAGGTCGTGGTTGATGTATCCTCGGCTGACTTGCACCCCCGCAATGAAGATGTTGCCAACAACACCTGGGGGCGAAAGCTGCATTGCATCGTCGAGAATGTATAGGCGCATGGATGGTACTGGAGGTCCGACGTTGACAGGCACATGTGCCTGGAGCTTTTGCTGACATGATCCTATCGTGCCCTCTGTCGGGCCATAGAGATTGTACAATGTCCTGTTCACTGCCCATTTATTCAACGTTGGTTGCTGCACAGGCTCTCCTGCAAAGTAGACCTAAGGAAGAGTTAGGCAAATACTTGGTCGGGGGCGTTCGGGTGACGTACAAATTTGAGGTTCGGAAACTCAGCCGGGTTCAAACCTGCAGCGACAGATGGCGTCATCATTGCGACGTCGACATGTCCCAGATGGCCGAAAGGGTCATCTCGTTCTGTTCGGAGTACCAGCGTAGCCCCATAGCAAAGAGACGCAAAAACTTCGTGCACACATCCATCGAATCCTGGAGAAAGAAACTGAGCAATTCGAACTCCCGGTGCGCTGTTGAGGCGCACGTCAGGGTCGGCATGAAACGCGGTAACGGCACCGTGGACACATGTAACGCCTTTGGGCTTGCTAGTAGACCCCGATGTGAAACAGAGAAATGCGGCATCGCTGACACTGGGTAATCTGGTCAGGACGTGAGGATCACGTGATCTGTCATCTGCCAAGAGTGCATCGATGGCGAGTATGGGTACGCCATTCATTGTTGGCGCATCGACCAATTGAGACTTCTCAGTACACAACAATAATGTCGCGCCACTGCTTCTTAGCAGCTCGCCGCGATATTCGGGTGTGTGCGCATCGTCGAGAGGGCAGTAGACTGCACCAGCCTTGAGGGCTGCGCATACGCCCACTATCCAGTTAATCGAGCGGTCTGCTACAACGCACACGACATCACCCGGTTTGACGACCTTCTCAGCGGCAGCTGCTACGCGTCCCGCATGCGTCATGAGCTCTGCATACGTCAACTGGACGGTTCCCTTCTCTACGGCGACGCGTGCAGCGTTGGCTTGCGCAGCATTCTCAATGCAGCTCGTCACTGTCGGCCCTGTTGCGCGGACGCGCGAAAGGCTGGAAGGCCCGTTACCGCGAGCCAGCAGCATGCGCGACGTCTCTGCATCGAGTCGCTTCCTCAAGCATCCCTCAACAGTGAGCCCTGGATGCGTCAAGGCATGCAAGACGTTACGATACAGAGTTGCCATCTGTCGCACGTGCTCGTCGCTGAAGCTGTTGCGTCGATACACGAATCGTACCCGCCCATCTCCCTCGACAAGGACGTTTAGCGGCAGTGCTGGAGACTCGACAACGAAGGGCGGCTGAACTGGCTCGATTCCTGCTGGCTCAAGCGTGGGCGAGTCATACTGTATCGCAAGAGCCGACGAGAAACGCAACGGCTCCCCTTTGCGCTCGGATGCCTGGAACTTAGAGAGAGATCCCACCGCGTCGTATGTCTGCTGCAGAAACGCATCGGTCGACGCGTGCCTGTCAATAGCCATACGTAGTGGCTGTGTCGCAATAAGGGGACCGATGATACTTTCTGCCCCCTGGAATCCCAATGTCCGGGCAGAAAGAACGGCCCCGAAGAGCACTGTTGGGGCATTGGTGTAACTCGATAGTACCAGTGCCCATGCTGCGTAATGGAATGTCGCGGCCGTTGACCTTCCGGCACAGCTTAGCTTCGCCAGAGAAGCACTGCCCAGCTCTGTCTGTATGGAGTATTGCACAGTTGTGTCGAGCACACCCGCCGGTGGTTTCGGAAGCAGCATATCGCCAATGGCGTCGCTAAGGTCCTGATCCTGCTGTCTCCAAAATGCGCTCGCTTCAACCGACGTGCGAGCTGCGTTCTGTCGCATCTGGCCTACTGCAATAGTGAAAGGCGGTGACGGGTCACACGGGATGCCTCTGGTTGCAGCAGCGACCTTGTTGAGAATAAGCGAAGCAGAGAAGCCATCCACGAGAGCGTGGTGGATGGAAAATATGACAACACTTTGATCGCAGGGCAGCAGCGCACCCCGGTAGTGCAGGATCGTAAACGAGGCTCCCAATCCAGTAGCCGCAGCAGCTTCTTTGGTCCTTTCTTCAACCTCAAACATTGACTCAACAACAAGTTCCGTCCAGCGAACCGTTGGTTTGTTGTTGATGCGCTGTGTCTGGGTGTTGATGTCCAGCTCTGTCCGAAATATAGGTTCAGATGAGATAACGGTATGCCACGCCCGTTGCAGATGCTGCACATCTGCACTGTTGTACGTAGCAATGTGTTGCACTACATTGGCCGTCTTCTGGTTCATGCTGTCATAGATAAGCATCTTCTGTAATGCCGTGAGAGGTGCCACCGGCATGTGTACAGATGCAGGTGCCACGTCTATCGACATACGAGCTGTACCATCGTAGGCCTGAAGTAGGCTATTGATTGAAGGTGAACCGAGTATATCTTCCATAGGGATGGCAAATCCTTGCTTCCGACAGTGCGAGCAGAGCATGATCGCTGCAAGAGAATGAAGTCCTTGGCTGACAAAAGATTGGTCGCGGTCGATCGTTGATGCAGGTATGTTGAGTATACTCGCCATTCCACCAATAATGACAGACTCCAAGCTTCCGTCATCTTCCACATCCTCTTGGGCATCTAGTATCATGGCTACCACGACTTCGGCCAACTTGCGAGGATCAACCTTGCCGTTCGCTGTCATTGGGAACGACTCAAGTCCTACCATGTGGTCTGGTACAAGGTACGGTGGAACCCGTGCTCTCCATCGGGACTTTAGCTCCGTGATATCGGAATGTACTGGCGTCAGGGCAGTGTACAGTTTCCCATTCACCTGGATTGAATGCACCGCTGTGATTTCGGGTTCCATGGCCAGTAATGCTGCATCGACATCGAGCTCAAGGTTTACTAGGAATCCTCGGATCTTGACGGTTCGATCGCGCCTACCACAGAATTCGACGGCTCTTTCTCCGAACGCATTGACGAACCATCTCGCACGGTCACCCGTTCTGTATGTGCGTTCGCATTTATGCAAGAAGAACTTTTCGTCCGTTCGCTGCTTGTCGCGCCAGTAACCTCTAGCCAATCCAATCCCGGAAATCAGCAGCTCTCCCTCCATCCCAGCAGCTTCGATCTCGCTTCCCAAACTGTCCACAATCATGACTCTAGCACCGTGGATAGGGGTCCCCAGAATTGATGGCTTCAAACTTCCGGTCTGAGGACACGTCTGCAAAATCGTCGTCAGGGTTGCGCATGTTGCTTCTGTGGGGCCATATGCAATCCAGATTGGCCGTTTTAAGATACTCCAAGAGGTCAGTAGTTTCTTCGAGGCTGTCTCTCCACCCAAGACCACCCTGTCGAGCCTAGGATAGTCATGCAACGATTGCGGTGGTTCTAGGACCTCAAGTAGTGACGGCGTCAAGACAAGCACACTACAGTGGCGACTTTGATCCTGTAACGTAGACTGGGTCGCTAGGATCACAGTTCCACCGTTACAAATAGTGTTAAACAAAGTCCCCATGCAAGCTAAATCACAGTCAGTCTGGTTCGCGTACAGATACGATTACATGGTGCATACCATCAAAAGCAACGGAGAGTACTAGCAATACTCGGTCGTCCGGAGTAACGTCGTAGTTGAAATGAGCCGCTGAAACGAAGTTGGCCAATGACGAATGCTGGATCTCAACACCCTTGGGTTTTCCAGTCGTTCCAGATGTGAAAATGATAGCCGCTAGCTCTGGAAGTGGAACCATGCCTGCACCTTCGGGAGCGTAATCGACGTCGACATCTTCAGCATTGATCATCACCATGCCTGGAATATCCATATTCCCTCCCGTGTAGACGATAATTGAGGCATCTGTTCTTTGCAAAACATCCTCTATTCTTTCTCTCGGCCATTGATCGCGATCTATTGGTGTGTAGATCGCACCAATCTTGAGAATAGCTAGGATACCGACGACCATGTGCAGACAAGAGTTTGTGAGTATTGGAATCACCTGCGAGTGGCGCGCTCCACTTTCCTGCAGCCTTTGAGCCAAGATCGACGATCGTACATCCAGGGCGCGGTAGGTAATCGTTTTTGAACCATCCTGAACAGCTATGTTCTCAGGACAATTATCGCGAACAGTTCGAAATAGGTCTAGGACGGAGGGACCACACTCGCGAGTCATGGTGGGGAAGTGCAGTGGAGGTGAACCAAAGGTATTGCTTCTGCGCAGGTACTGCACGTGTTTTATTTACCATGAGATGTTTCGCATTGTTCATTTGACAAGACAAACAGCTGGATCAGATAACATCCGCGGTGCGGATCTTTCGTCGGTTACCGACAGAATGGAGTTGGGATTCGTACTTTGAACATTCGACTCAAAATGTGGGACACAGTCACCCTTTGACGCAGCATTCCATCTTTTATACAGCTAAAGTGCTATCTTGAATACTTTAATCCAGCATCGAATAACGCCATTCTAAGCATTTTCATCATCTTCTGTCTTACTTGGCCATCATCATGGCGCTTTCTAAAAGGATGCAGGGCACCGTAGAGAGTGTCATGCCGAAAATCCTGACTCAAGTCACTCAGCGAAGCTCTAGCAACCCACCAATAGATTTCGGCACAGCAGAGAATTGGTTGATACGAAAAGAACTGGTTGTATTCTTCAGGGACAGCATCGCGAAGGACTTAGTCGAACAGGTGCGTGTGACGCCCATCTCTGCTTCTGCATGAGTCATGATGATTCTTACAACTAGCCAAGGACTTGTCGTACCAGAAGGGATTCTCTGGCGATCCACGCGTCATCGCAAAGCTGGCAGAGACTTTCAACCGGCTCTTCTCGCCTCATGTTCCTGTAGAAACTGCCCATGTGGTTGTCGGACCAGGCGGGGCAGCCATTCTTGAGTCGCTCTTACTCAACATTTGCAACCCCGGAGATACGATGCTAGTATTAGCCCCGTTTTGGAGTAAGCTAAGCCCAATGTTATCGCGGGAAAGTATCATGCCTGACAGAACCGCAGGCGGATTCCACTTCCAGTTCGATGTCGGCCCTAAAGTGAAGATCATTCCTGTAACTTCCCTCGATGACAACGTGCTGAACGAGAATGTCATCCACGACCTAGAGAAAGCTCTTGCGAGCACGGAATGCAAACCTAAAGGAGTTGTTCTGTGTAATCCACACAACCCTCTCGGCCAGTGCTACACGAAGAGTGCGCTGAAGGCGATCTGCAAGTTCTGTGAGAAGCACGACCTGCATCTCATTTCAGATGAGATCTATGCTTTGTCAACGTACGAATCGGAGGATATGCCACGACCAATGCCATTTGTATCGCTCCTCAGCCTGGACTTCGAAGCGATGGAAGTCAGCCCGGCAAGGGCGCATGTGATTTGGAGTGTCAGCAAGGATTTTGGATGCAGTGGATTTCGACTTGTAAGACAAAGTCTCGCAATCTATACAATGAGTCCTTCTAACAGCTGTCGCCATAGGGTGCGCTCGTAACCCAAGGCAGTCCTGCGATGGCCTGCGGTGTAGCGATGGCCGCAAACACACAGGTATCTGGTCTCACGGCCGTCGCTGTCTCGAGTCTACTGTCCGACCCGGAAACTACGGACAGGTTTATTGAGTTGAACCGGAGCAGGCTCGCCATTGCATATGAAACCATGGCATCATTTCTACGCAGCCTCAACGTCCGATATGTGCCCGCATATGCCGGCATCTATATCTGGGCAAAGTTGTCTGAGAAGGTGCAATCTTGGGATCAAGAGGCTCAGTTAACAAAGATGATAGCCGATAATGGCGTCGCTGTCAGTGCGGGGAAAAGTTACGCGGCGCGAGATCCTGGTTGGTATCGACTTTCTTTCGCGCTTGAACCAGAGAAGCTGCAGGAGGGATTGCGAAGATTAGCAATAGGCATCGCCGCTTTTGAGAATCAGGGCTAGAAAGGTTTTTTTCCATGATTCATACGCGTCCTCAAGGAGATGAGAAACCGTGATGACGATGACGCTATCCAATCAAAGTTAGGTAAAGAACGTACAGAATGTCCTTGCTATTAATCTAGGTCAAGGGCGAATTGGCATGATGCGACGGGATGATTTCAAATTTGATCATCACGCGTCACATGACATTAAATTTACTCCGTCGCCTCTGCCCCAGATCGGCGCATGCACACAATCGTGCCACGCCCACATAACATACACCACAAATCTAACAACCTGGCCGACACCTGCTGGAGCATTTCCGTCTGGTCCCAAGCTCAACAAAGCCATCCTCTCCACTAGTAGCATGACAGGATGCCAAAACGCAAGGAACAGCATTGCGCCAATCTTGCGCCGCAAATCCTGTGGGGGCTCGTACTTGGGAATATGACAAAGGTACTGGCAGTACTCTTCTGGGAGCTCGGCGTCTGTCGCACCATCCGTGAGAAGTTTCTATGGAGGTTTCCCACTTAGCATAATAGTCTGATGTGTGCGAAAGGTTAGAAAGAGCCAAACGACCTACCATATATCTTGCACTAGGGCTGGATCCAGGACTTCGCCTCAATATTGTCCCCAGAGTTCTCACGACAAACTTCTTCCCTGTGGCCCTCTCATCCTGGCTCGTAACTGGAAGAGCCGGTACCGCGATATCGGCATAAGCGATGCCACCGCCTTCCGACGCAACGAGATGCACGTATTGCTCGTCAGTGATGAGATACGCGACTCCTAGTACTTCGCGGGTCTTGGGATCGTCAGTCCCTGTAATTGGACGGATAGACGTATATGCAGGTTCCGAGTAGGGCGTGCCAGGAATTTCGGTCGTAAGGGTCCAGCCGGGAATTCTTGCGCGGGCGATCTTGATCGGATGGATGCCACGGGAACCGGTGAATTTGGAGCTACTCATATTTGAGCCGTAGGCAAAGTACCAGACAACATTATTGGTGGCCATTGATGCGGCGAGGATGGTTGGATAGAGTGGTCGGATGGAGACATCTACTGCGAGTATTATGTTTTGATGTTGTCGGTAACCGAGATGAACTAAAGGTGCCAACCAAGGTATCTAGGTACCTCACGCTAGACATCCATGCGTCGTGCACCAACGTCGAAATTCGGGGTTACATCCAAGGATCTCAACGAAGTACTACTTCTGGATGACAGACTAGCGACGTATTGCTACAAGGGCATTGCATTAGTATAAAACGTTGAGCGGTGAGGGTGTCGGGATCTGTGTCTCGCTCTCGTCCGGGGTCGTCTCCGAGATCAGAATACCAAGGCAATCGCGGCACTCTGGTCTAGTATCGGGCACTCTAGTCTAGTATCGGGCACTCTGGTCTAGTATCGGGCACTCTGGTCTAGTATCGGGCACTCCGGTCTAGTATCGGGCACTCTGGTCTAGTATCGGGCACCGAGTTAGTAGCGATAGCGCACCACGGTTGCGGCATCTCCAGAACTTATTTTCCGAACGACCACGAGCGTTGTACAATCCTTTCTCCATCCTAAAAGCTTAGTGACTACTGCTAAGTAAAAGTTCTGCACTATGTTGTGGACTACCGTGCTCTGCAATTGGTCCTTTTGTTGTCCGGAACCACCCAATACTTTGGGAATTGTCAAGTATCTCCTTGGAGATATCCTAGTAGAGTATTTAGAGTATAGTGCTATGTTGTCAGAAGCTTCTATGAATGTCATGCGGAGCGTCGTCCATTCTAGCTCAAGGTCACGACACCAATCGTTGATCACTAAATCATATGTTTTTCACCCATCAAACAAATAAGCTACTCGCCCGCCGCTTGAATTGTTATCACAAGACTGGCAGTCAATTCCGATGGCGAGAATTTCTAGATTCGACTGTCCCTGTCCGACCGCATCTAACGGATCGTCATTTGCTTTGTTGCACCTGCATGGCGGCACCATTAGCTGCAAACAGTCCCATTGAAATGCCCCCCGCGACCACTTTAAATGGGCTGGCACAATCTCCCGCAGCAAAAACACCAGGAATGCTGGTCTCGTTGAAAGGTGGGTTCACCTTCAAGTCCAGCCCGGGGGTCAGCTCCACGCCGAGCTGGTCCGCCCACGGCCCGTTTAACTTACTTCGTGGTTTGTGCGCAATGAAACCGAACACCTCCTCAGCCCCATCCTCGAATTCAATTTTGACGTCGGCCGTGTTCCCCGGTACCTTGTTGAATCGAACGATCCTTCTCGGATCAACGACCAGTCCCTTTTCTGTGCAAGCCGCTTGTATCTCCTCGGACAAAGCTGTGTTGCCATTTGTCAGCACCACAACCTTCTTGGCTAATCTCTGGGCCATGCAGCCCACTGCAGTTGAATGCATCATGTCTGCCATGTCTTCGACAGCAAGTACGCCGGCCTGAGTAGCGCCGCGCTCTTCGTATCCATGGCAAAATAGGCAGTGGTAACTGTGGTTACATTAATGCGACAGGTCAAAGGAAAAGGTGTTGCGACTTCAAACTTACATTCCACGACCCCAGCAGTCATCGTAACCTGCGATGTCTGGATACAAATCCTGGACACCGGTCGCTAGAACAACCTTTTTCCCTTTGTAAATCCTCCCATCGCTGTCCAAGGCCTCGAAGCTGCCGTCTGGCAGTTTCGTGAGCTTTTCGACCTTGGCACGGACGAAACTGGTAGTGTTGTATCGATCGGTGAGATCCTTGCGCGCAGCTTCGCGGAAGTCCTCTGGGTTTTTGTGATCCCAAGTTGGCACGTTGTGCATGTGAGGGGCACGAGAGTTGCGGTATACTCCGTGGTCGAAAACAATGCATGGGTGCATCAATCGGCTAAGAGCAGTGGCTGCAGAAAGGCCAGCGGGCCCACCACCAACGATAAGAACATCGACAGTAGACATAGCGGAGGTATGGTATGGCAGGCGGTTTGCTGGATGGATGAGGGGGCGAAATGAGCGGAAGAATTGCAGCATCAGGAGATGCTTTATGTCGGTCGCTTGCTGCGAGGACGTTGGCTATGGTTAATGTGTTAAGGCTTCATGTCGGTTGCCGACACTTAAATATAAAGCGCTGACTGCGTTCACTAAGATTTACGTGATTCGCAGGAGCAAGAAAGTTGAGACCAGCATCGCGAACATGGAAGACAACATGTACCATCTCCGCGCAGCCACGCGAGCTGACCTGTCACAGCTGGTCACTATAATCGCCGAGCCCTTTAGCAGCGGTTCACTCGATACAGCAGGTCTGACTTTCAGTCAGGACGAAATTACGGCCTATCTCCAATGGCGTTTACCCCGCTTGCTGTTGGACAAGAAGTCACTGGTGCTTGTACTCGAGTTCCGTCCAGTTAACTCGTTCAAAAAAGTGCCTGGTCGCGTTATCGGCTGTGCCATCCTGTGCCTAGGCATCTCTACATCTCGTCCATCGTCAGCCGAGCCATCATGTAATACTCCTCTCTGAATTCCAATGTTCTTTCGGTCTGACTCTTCCAACAGATACCGACTTCTCTTTACTAAAGTTGCACTCTGCCCTATCCGACCTCACAGTATGGCCAGACACACAAACGGCAGAAGTTCACACTCGTTTCGAAGCTGTCCAAAATGCTATCGAAACATCGGTTGATGAAGGTGCAACTTCTCTCGTTTTTTACTACGTGCATGTCGATTTTCAGGGCTGTGGAATCGGATCGAAGATGCTAGCTGAGGTTTACAACAGCGCTGCCCAGTTCAGCCAGCTTACGCCTTTGACGGGTGTTTTTCGGGGTGAAGACGTTGAATTTGGAACAGTCGCAGGATGGAGGCATAAATGTGATGCTGGGAAGTTAAGAATACTCGAGCATGTCTCTTAGATGACATCTCTTAACTGTGGTGGCCCGGAAGCTCGGCAGGCTGCCTTTATCAATAAAGTTCGTGTGATCGCAACGAGAGGGGATTGGACAATGCCTTTTATTATTTCCCAGCTTGTGAAACAACACAACATTCGTGGTCGTTACAAAAAGATGTTTGTTTGGCGCATTTCCTTCGTCGGTCGGTAGCCGTCCGTGTGGGTCGTTTCCCTTAAATGTGCAGATAGTTGTTCTACACGATCGCAGCTAGACGAGACCATTACCCTCCTATCGAGATATTCATTCAGCCTAAAAGATGTTTTCATCCGTATTTCAGCTCCCGGATCTAGACGAGCGCATTCCCATGCCGGGTTTTTTTATTCCTTCGTTTTACCTAGTCCTGGTAGGCTCTATTCTTATCCGGTCACACGCCTTGCGCAGAGTCGTTGTTACAGTTATTGTGCTAGCCTACCTGTGGGGGTTTCTTCACATGACCGGAGGAATCGACTCAGATTGTCAGAATATGACAATGTTAGTCGCGTCCACATTAATGTGGATTGATTTTGGGGTCACAAAAAACTTCGAAAAAGACCTATTCCGAACATGGGAGCAGAATGTTCCTGTATCTCACCGATCTTTCTCTAAGAAACTGGCTTGGAGTTACGATTTATGGACGACTTGGCGTGGTCCAGGATGGAACTGGGAGTCTAAGCGTTCGCCGAGGCTGCCTGAACACCTTTTGGACCGAAGGTATCTTCTAGAGAATCGAGCTATTGGAGGATATCCTGGTACTAACGGGTGTAGAAACTTTCTAATCGACAATATGAAGCGTGGAGCGTACTGCTGGTGTACGAGCCAGATTTTGCTATGTCTTCTTGAGATGACGCCATTCACTCGGATTATCGAGCGTCAACACATCCAAAATTCACCGCTGCATATCCAAGTCGCTGTGATATGGATTGCCACACTTTACACACAATACAACATGAGCTTCATGTACAGGCTGGTCACATCTTTGCTAGTTTTGCTCGGTATCTGCGCACCATTTCAGTGTCCCCCTCTCTTCGGCTCGTTTTCCCAGATGTATACAGTCAGCAATTTGTGGTCGGTTTGCTGGCAGCAGATGATGAGGAAGGTCAGGCCACACGCACTAAGACAGTGGTAGATTCTTGGCAGCTGACTGGAAATAGGCCATATTGGTTATACCCAACCACGTCGTCTCTATTAACGGCATTCACGATTTGGTTGCGAAATATACTCGCCTAGTCCTCTCATTCGCCGTGTCAGGGGCAATTCACTCAGTTGGTGCATATAGCGCTACGCGAGGCACGTTCGGCGATATGCGCATGTTTTTTTCGCAAGCTTCCGCGATTATAGTGGAAGACTGTGTCATCACATTGGGGAAACAGGTTGGGATCAAAAAGTCAAGTACGTTGTTTTGCCGTAATTCCAACAAAACCCCCGCTCACATACGCAATTTTAGGATCCACGATTGCGATTGGGTTCATTTGGACTATTGCATGGTTCAGCTTCTGCTTGAGGCCTTGGATTGGAGAAATGCTTTGGGCGGGTATGCTCGCAACGAACGGCAATAGCAGCATGGTATCAAAACTCTTCGGCCATTTCTACTGATAGTTACAAGAATCGATACATGGCTTTTCTTCGCAAGTAGTTAGGAAACGTTTTGAGGAAATGATCAATCTTTCTAGTTCTGCTTGACAATTTGATAGGCTGGGCTTAGTGCACCCCCACTTCCAGCATCAAGCTGCATTTGCAGGCCGCCTGCAACAAAAGCGCCCATTGAAACAGCGAACGTGCCAATTTTGAATGGATCGCCACAATCTCCCGCCGCAAATATGCCGGGCACCGACGTCTCGAAGAAAGGCGGGTTGGTCTTATAGAAGCCAAAATCGTTTGTCTCAACGCCCAGTTGTTTTGCAAAAGCGCCGTTGTTCAGAGGTAACGGTCTGTGAATGATGAACCCTTCAGTTATCTTCTCGTCGTCTTCGAAAACGGCGGTAACCTGGGCCTGAGTGGGCTCCTTGATAAAGCGCACAATTCTCCGAGCATCTACACGGAACCCAAGGGGACCCAAAGCTTCTCGGCATTCCGCCGCCAGTTCCTGGTTTCCGTGAGTGTAAACGGTAACGGGCCCAGAAGTATAACGACGGCACTGCAGCGAGAGATGACGGGCTGCCTTGAGATTGTCATCACCGCCCGCAGCTAAAACGCCCGCTGACGCACAGCCACGTTCTTCATAGCCACGATGCACAAGGCAATGGAATCTATGAGAATGATCAGCCGAAGAACTGAAATGAGCGGAACAAAGACACGTACATTCCCTTAGCCCAACAGTCGTTATATCCCGGAACGTCGAGTGGCACGTCCTGAATGCCCATGGCTAGCACGAGCTTGCGACCTCGCCAAATACGCCCCTTCGAGTCGGTAGCTGTAAAGGGAAACTCGGCATCGGCATCGCGAATAACATTTTCAATCACGACTCCAGTCGCGAATTGGACCGTGTTGTATTTGGAAAGAATGTTTTGTCGGGCAGCGGCACGGTACTCCTCAGGATCACGACCATCCCAGCCGGGAAGAGTGTGCAGCCAGTTTGCTTTACGGCTGCGGTAGGCCCGAGAGTCAAACACAACGGCTGTGTGAAGCGAGCGCACCAGACTCAACGCAGTGCTCAACCCAGCGAGGCCACCTCCAATGATGAGAACGTCGAAGCAGTCTGACATTTTGGCGTTGTTGAAATCGTACAGCAGGGCTGTGCTGGGCTGTAGCCTCTTTTGTGTCGTTACTATTGATGCCTCGGAGAGCGACAATATCGGGCGTCGACGCATCCAATCGCCTGATTTGTGTTCAAAAGCATGTCGCAATTCTTTTGCACAACACAGAGCTTGAAGCAGTTTCATTCACGTTTCTCAGGAGCTTTTCATCATGTCGACGACAGCAACGATGCAGTTCATGGCCCCAATGGCCGAAGAGCCCTTCTATCGCTCTCAACCCGATGAAGGCTTCGAATCCTGCAACTTTTCCTATAAGGCCGAGACAGTGCAGGTGAAGGACTCCCGCCCTATCAAAGACCAGTTTCATCTCGATACGCACGGCTTCGCCTACGCAGACGATGCTGAAGGGGCGGCGTTCGTCGACCAACTTCGGACCAATGAACACGGCGCTAAAGAGCGCTATTATGAGCACCTTCAGGGCCTGATCATGAAACACACTGGGGCCTCGCGAGTCGTCATATTCGACCATACCATGCGCCGTCGTGACCCCTCGTTGGCGGGCAAGAACCCTGATGGTCGAGAGCAACCCGCAGCTTACGTACACATCGACCAGTGAGTAACTATCTCTTTGAGAACGTAATTACTTAATAAGAGAGGGCGATGCTGACGAGAGGTCCAGGGGCCCGGTAGGGGCTGCACGTCGCGTCCACCAGCATCTTGGCTACGAGTCAGATCGCCTGCTCAAGGGTCGTGTGCAGATCATAAAGTACGTACGAATTATATTTAGCATTCAGGAAGTAGCAGCTGATCGGCTTCGCACAGCGTGTGGAGGCCCCTCAATGGCCCTGTGCAAGACTGGCCGCTTGCTACCATGGACTTCACTAGCCTGAAGCCTGGAAACTACCATCCCACAAACTTGTATCGTAACCGGTTCGAGCTGCGGGGTCAGTCTTGCAACGTTTCGCATCATGAAGATCAACGGTGGTATTATCTCGACGCGCAGCAGAACAGCGAGGTTACCTTCATTAAGATCTGGGATAATAAACCGGCGGTCACTGGAAAAGGTGAGCCTATCCCAGAATTTCAGCGATCCCAGTCGTCCCGGGCTGGCTGGTTATTTTCGTTTAGTGACCGTCCTTGACTGACTCTTTGATACAGCCTGTGCTCATTGTGCTTTTGAGCATCCGGGTTCGGCTAAGGATGCCCCCTTGAGGGAAAGTATGGAAGTGAGATGCATCGTCTTCTATGAGGATGAGGAGCTAGCCTCGGCACTTTGGTGGACCTAGAAGAACTTAGAATACACGACACGAAATATAAAGCCTAGTAAAAGATGTGGTACAGATGATCAACGCTGGTCGCTTTTGTTTACCTGTCGCCAAAGGCTCTCGGTGGCCGAGGAATGCTATGGATGACATATAAGGAGTTGGTTTGAACCAATTCACTCTGCAGAATTCGGGCCGCTGAAAGACGAAGGCACCTAGGTATATCCTCTCAATTCTACCGATCTCCGATTCGAAGCTAACACGCGGAGCACTTCAGAAGAGGAAGGCAAAGAGAGAATGGAGACAATCTACCCCATCAATTGCGCTTGCACGCTATCAGCGATTCGCGTCCTGATGCGTATCGAACAACTCGGAGATGTCAAAGTGGGGTTGGAGACATTGCTGGAAGTGATGGAGGATGCAGAAACTCGGTGCTATGCCGTTCTCAACTGCGCGGCATGTTGCCAGCGGCGATTCTCGCTGGCCAGTGTTACGGTTGTCAGCGCCACCGTGATTGAATGGGTACGTGGGACAGGGCTTGGAGCAGGTCTCGACCACACCGTATCTCTCGGAGATATCCACCTGGATCGGGCCGATGCTGAAATGCTAAGCCGGGAACTTATGCAGCTTCAACTCCGGCACTTTGTACAAGTCATGGCCCGACTTGAGAGTGCTCTCACCAGGACCAGGTCGGCGCACACGGCTGCATACCAGGATCTCGTCCGCGCTAAGATGCAGGAGCTGCAGGAATGTAAGCAGCAGGTCCCGAAATGGTTAGCCTCAGACAAGTAGATCCTGACAGCCTCGTCAGCTTGAGGAGCCGCGTACCCGCACCCACGCTGAGGGTGTTCCCGTGATTACGCCGGTTTCATGGAGAAGAGCCGAGAGAGGCGCCAAGATTGCCAGATCAGAATGTTCACAAAATGTTCCGGGCTCACTCCGCTTTTCATTAGTATACTTGCTTCTGTCTCTTTGTGATTGAGTTTGGAGTCGTCCGCAGGAAACGCCATTGGACCCTGAAATTGTGTCATGTCCAGCCAACGAAACAGCCAAACTCCAAGGGTGCCCAAAGTTCGTCAGTCTTGTGATACTTGTCAAACATCAAAGATTCGCTGCGGTCAAGAACGACCCAGCTGTCGCCGATGCACCAAATACAACATTGAATGTGTGTATAGTGCATCTCGACGTGCCGGGCGTCCTCGACCAAAGCGGACAGTAGACTCCACGACGCCTGCTCCACCATCACCCACCCAATCACAGTCGTCCCAACATCAGCAGACGCTGCTGCCGACGCCGACGGAAACGTCTCCGTCCCAGGATGGACGTAGGCCTCTCGCCTCACCACCACGAGAAACTACTTTGACTGCAGTAGAAGCCACAGTACGAAGCGGGACGCAAGATGCCGATTTGGGAAGACGACAATACCATGATCCGTCCCCGGACGGCTCGCAGCCTGACTCGAGTCGGAATCAAGAGACTAGTATCTTTGCAGAGAACGACTCTCAGACCAGCAACCACTACCACCCAGTGAACGGCGATTCTAACCGCGGACAAGCACAAGATAGCATCAGCAACGGCAGTAACGACTATAACGACGACATCAACGTGATCAACAATGGTCAGACCTCGCATTTCTCCCAAGATCTCGAGATGGACCAGACGACCAACCTCTTCAGCGATCTCGACCCAAGCCAATACCCCGACTTCTTTTTTCCAGACAACGCCCTCATCAACGATCAAATGGACTTTGAAGTTCTCATGACCCCACTTCGCGATAGCGCGCCTCTCGAAATGCACGCATTCCCGCAAGCCTCGCTCGCCGTAGTCCAGGGATGCACATCGATTACCAAGGTGCCTCAGGGCTGCCAGTGCACGGCGACGCTGTTGCAGCACCTCGGGGAGTTGTCGGTTACCGATACATGTGTGGGGAGCGGGCGCGACGATGGGGCGTTCTTCGCGAGTGCGGTGCAGCGCTCTAGGGTGCTGCTGGATCACTGCTTCGTCGTCTTTTCGTGCCCGTCTTGCAGTACGCGCATGTCGTCGGCGTTGGTGCTCTGCCAGGCCATGGATGAGTTGAGTGTGATGCTCGGCATGGGCACGCTGTGGATAGAAGGAAGCGGATCATGCGAGCAAGATCGGTGCTCGCTCCTCAGTAATCTGGCCAAAGATGAACTGCCGATGCGGTGCGGGAGCTATGCAGTGAGGGGACTGGACCGCCAGATTTTGCTGCGCACGCTGATGACGAACCGGCTATCGGAAATGCAACGAGCTGTGGGCAAGTTGTGTGAAGCCGTGGCGTTGCTGTCCTCGGCGTCGTGTCGAGCTACTTGCGCAGGCATGGCGACAGAGCTAGAGAAGAGAATCTCGTCAAAAGTAGAGATGTTTCGAGCTGCAGGAGCAGCGCCAGTACCACCATAGACGATAAAAATAATAGAAAAATTGAAAGCAAACTGATAACACGACGCTATGACAGTGCACAGGAGCCAGAATTACAAGACCCGGGCTCCGATGGGTACAGAATATACGATCGAGTACCTAAGTGGCTTAGAAGTGCCTTTTTCTCACCAATCGACATGTCAGTGTTTGGGTGAGGTGACGGGGCTCTAACCACCTTGGGCGCACAGTCAGCCCATCGCTATGCTCATTTGATAGGTGATGAGAATTAGATATTATCTTTTTGAAGCAGTCTATTTACAGAAGAAACTGACGCGAATAAAGTTTCAATACATTGGGTCTTGGGAGCCGAAAACTCGATAAGCTAGCCCACCCGGTTTCGAGTCACCCGGGGTTTCAACTCACCCTATCGCCGCTCAGCACCCTCTCCAAAACACGACTTTTCTCGCCACCCACGCTGCGCAAATGGACACCCGTGAAGAATCTATTCAAGCAGCTATCCGCGATCTTAATGCTGGTGTTTTTCCGAGTCAGAGAGCTGCTGCAAAGGCCTACAACCTCCCTCAAGCTACGTTCTCGGCCCGTGTACGAGGCGCGCGGAACAGCCAAACCAGCCACGTATACCAACAAAGATAGACTCCAGAACAGGAGGACTTCCTCGTACAATGGATACTCGAAGAAGACGCACGAGCTTTTCCTCCCTCCCACGCACGCGCACGAGAAATGGCGAATCGAATCCTCCGGATGAATGGAGACCACAGACCTTTAGGCAAGCATTGGATGGCTGCCTTCTGTTAGTGGCACTGGGATAGATCATGTGGTGAATCGTGTTGTATTGTGCTACGGGGACTGAGATTTATATATCTCTGCCGGCTAGCGTTGTGGGCGCTACAGTCACGCGTCAAAAGTTTCTGCCGCGCTAGCGACCAGCTTCCATCAACAACATCGACACCTCAATTTCAATGCGTCACAACTATGGCTACGCCACGCCCATTTGGACAAGAGTTGGATCAAAATGTGCGCAGACGTCGAAATATTAGTCCTGGAACGCGCGATCGGTGCATTGGGATGCTGCAGGGTGGGATGACGGTGCAGGAAGTCGCAGCGGCGATACAGAGGTCGGAACGCGCCATCCGCGACCTACGCCTCGAGTACCGTCAAACAGGCAGCGTTCAAGACAAACCTCGCAGCGGCCGGCCACCTGTTCTATCGAAGCAGCAGAAAAAAATCCTCTTTAGAAAAGTTCGCGCTGCTCCAAAGATAGAGTACTCACAGCTCTCTAAAGAGGCTATCTTCGTGAACGCGGAGGGCACCCCTTCAAAGCCACCCAGCCGCAGCACATTATACCGGGCATTAAAGCGACATGGCCTCACTAATTATAAGGCAAAAAAGCGTCCAAATTTCACCCGCGCGCATGCCTTGCTGCGCTTGAAGTTCGCTCACGAGTACCGACACTTCGTGTGGGTACGGCGCACGCTTAAGTTCTCAGATGAGTGCTCTGTTCAGAAGGGATCTGGCGCCAACCAGGAGTGGTGCTTTCGCTACCCTTGGGAGAGATGGAAACCTGAGATGCTAGATCCTACTAGTACAAGCCTTAAGCCAGCACAGATGGTGTGGGCGTGTGTGTGTGGCTTGATAAACGCTGCCGCGCGCGGAGGAGCAAGCTAATCATAATGGAACGTGATCCTGATGCTAAAAAGCGTGGCTACTCCGCCCAAAGTTACATGAAAGCGTTGGCAAAAGGTCTCCTCCCACATTGGCGTCGTTCCGAGCTGTTTATGCAGGATAACGCGGGTATACACCGCTCAAGAGCAGTAGCTGCTTTCCATCGTGAGCACTACATCAACTGCATCAAATGGCCAGCATACTCACCCGATCTCAACCCAATTGAACACCTTTGGTGGGTGCTTAAGAGACGCATGTATAAGCTCTACCCACAATACAGCAACCTTAGCCAAGCACAAGAGGAGTGGGATGGGTTTTGTGAGGCGCTGAAGGAGTGCTGGCGCGGCATACCGACGAAGCTTATCAAGCGACTTATCATGTCAATGCCACGACGCCTCGCTGCCGTACGCAAAGCGCGAGGGTGGCAAACGAAATATTAGATCAATGCGACACTAAAACACTCAAAAT
>Ga0265780_10003485_pt1 | contig 20673 bp, 16 predicted proteins | sample P1T30metagenome_FD_192432 | JGI IMG/M metagenome (GOLD analysis project Ga0265780, IMG submission 192432) | Plant litter microbial communities from East Loma Ridge, Irvine, California - P1 T30 | ecosystem: Environmental > Terrestrial > Plant litter > Unclassified | place: USA: California...
CTGGAATGAAGGCGTATGTCACGTCTGAGGCTGCTGATGGTGCCGAAGACGCGCGCAAACTATGTGGCGGTCATGGTTATATGTCTATCTCAGGCCTGCCAGACATCGTCGGTGCCTTGGTCGGTGGCGCGACATTCGAAGGCGAGAATTATGTCCTGTGGCAACAACTCGGGCGACACCTCCTCAAGCAACTCGACCGCCTACAAGACGGCGAGCCGATCGAGCCCCACGTCCAGTACCTGACCGATGTCGAAGATCCCAACCTCCCATGCAGCGCATCCGCAACGCAGTTTCTCGACCCTAAAGTACAACTCGCCATCTATCGCGACCGCGCACACCGTATGATCGTGAAGGCGCATTCGGCGATTCGCGCATCAAGCAAGTTACCAGCAGATGCGTGGAACGAGCACATGATGCTGCTCATCTCCGCCTCGCGGGCCCACATCGAGTACTTCATCCTGAAGTCATTCACCGACTTCATCTCAAGCTTGTCTGACTCTACATGCAACTACCTACGCATCGTCTTAAACCGTATGCGCTCCCTCTACGCACTATCGACTATCATAAACCCACGTACCGTCGACGCAGTATCCTTTATCGAGACCGCCGACGAGCGTTCTCCTTACTTCACTTCTGGACAGCTCGACACTATCCGACATCTTGTCAACGGCTTGCTCGATCAACTGCTGCCCGAGGCTGTCGCTCTGACGGACGCTTGGGACTTTACCGATGCCAGTCTCTGTAGTGCGCTGGGTATGTACGATGGTAATGTTTACGAAAACATCATGCGTTGGGTCGAGCAATTGCCTATTAACCAGAAGGCGTGGCAGAATGATGGGGTACAGCAGGGGTGGAAGAAGTGGGTAGATCCGATTCTGAAAAGGGAGGCGAAGTTGTAGAATGACGGAGTCTGGATGTGTCATGTACATCGTCGCGATAGTATGAGTGTGATGGGGACGGTAGTATTGGATGCCGTGGATTGGAATGTTTTGTATGTGCAAGACAGATGCTACAATACTTTTGTGTGCTTCCATATAGTACAGTGCAATAATCTAGCGAGCTTGGTGCCAGTGTATACTTGTAGACCTCCACTCAAAATGTGACGCAATCTCATTGCTCTTCAGCACAAGCTGCAAGACACCAGTGTGTCTCGATGCGTCTGTTCAGCTTATGGTTGTAGAACAACTAAACCTCTGTCTGAGAATATCTTGGTCAACTGACTGATCCAACTTTGAGCGTTCAGCTTTTCAATTTTGACGTCGAACACGTTATAGCCTTTCACGTTGACCATAACTCTTTTTCCCCCGTTGACGAGTTCCTCCAGGACAGGGAACACCATTTGAAGCTGCGTCACAAGTCCTATCAATTGCTGCCCAGCCAGCGTCGCGCAGGGAAAGTGTTTGCATTGGAGTTGTAGAATCACCCGCGCATTTGCTACCAGTGACGTCAGAGCCCGGAGGTCAGACTTAAGCTGGGTGATCTTGTTGTCGAGGCCCTGCATATAATCGAGGCGGATATAGATGTGCTTAACGTGTTGGCGCACATCGATGTCCAAACCCCAACTGTCTAGGAGGAGGAAGTCCAAGCCATGTGAAGCAAGTTCAGGGTTGCGACCATCTCCGGAACGGAAGCCGAGGACGATGAAGGTCGATACCTCGTACCACATCTCACCGATCTCTTTCATGGTGTCAAGCGTCACGTATCCGCGCGTGAAGAGATGGTCGCAACTGGTCGTCCGGAGGGACTGGAGCCACTCACGATTGTGGGCGGGGTTCCACAAGATGTAAGTCTCCCGTGGTAGTAGATGAGCGTACACCATATCGCGTAGTTCCCGTGGTAGTTTGCTCTGCACCATCTTGGACAGTGTCATGCATTCTGCCTTCGCGTGGATCGCTATGTACGTGTCGATTTCTTCGTCGAACTTTGCTGCGACTTTATCGATCGCGACCGCTTCGTGAAGTCTGGACGGAAGACTCTTCGGAGGACGGGACGCTGTTATTACGAGGAGTGAAGTGGAAACGTGACGCATCAACGCTAGTTTTCGCAGAACGCTTGACTGGTTAGCAGGCTCTTTCTAAGTCACGATAGCGCTTACTTACCGGTGGACTAGATCTCTATCCATGGTTTTGAGCTGCGCCGCAAAGATTCCAAAGGTGTCGCGGCAATGTGGGGATGGTACGTATGTGGGTAGAGTCTCGGTACGACGGAGAAAATGGAAAGCGTAACACTAGCTCTCGTTTGTTATTGTTTCGATTTCTCCCACCTGGGCAGGCTCCAGCAGCACGTGATCGACCGGGTAGGCGCACCGAAAACTTTCTACAACAAGCTAGCGCCTCTGCTTGTACCATTTAGACCTCCAAGTCACGTTCTCGCTATGACCAATCTCCTTCATGGAACTTCTTCATGCCCGTGAGCCTTGCATGTATCTCCTTCCTGCGTCACCGATCCAGTGCTTCGTCTCTCGACTCCATATTGAAAATGCGCCTAGTTCTTGTCATCAACGCGTTGAAGAACCTCACCAATCTGCACTTGGGAGCATAAGATGAGCACTGCACGCCATGGCCTTTGTGTTGTTTGGAGACCACCGTGCCTTGAAATTCGTCAGATGTGTCTTCTGTACTACACCTAAGAGCTGCTCATTGTCTTTTGACAGGCGTGTTGTCAGAGCATATTACCCTTATATGCAGCAACTTTCGTCTTTGCTCTCAAGTCACTAATGGACAACCGCGATGTATGCGGTTACTGACAATAAGATGTGACCAACAGGTAACATGATGAAAGTAAATTAACCCTAAACGCCTTCTCCTAGCCCGTACGAGGGCAATGGGTATCTATGCAGGCCGTTGGTACACAGAGTAAAATACATTTGCAACCAGAAAAACGCCACCTTCCCCATCGTTCCTTGTTCACTACAACCACAATACGCCACGAATGTCAGCGCTCGAAGACTGGTAAGGAAACAGCTCCGCGACATTCTCTGGAGCATCTTTCCCATCCAGGCAATCCTCCACCACACGCACAATGCCTTCGAAATCAGACAAGACGCGTTTCGCATACGGCTGACTATAGGCCAAGTCATGTAGCATGCCCTTAGCGCGGTGGAAGGCCTCGATGTGGGCGTCGGTGTGGGCGTGTGTACTTCCAGCATAGTGGCGGACGAGAAGAGAGCAAAATACCAGAAGCGCATTCGACAGGGCCGATGCCATGCGATGCCGGAGGCTGAATGGCTGACGAACCTGCCGTGTCCAGAAGGTCATTCTGGTGAGGGTGTCGCAGGCAAGTTGGCTGAGGTGTTCAGCGTGATTGTCGTCGTATTGCAGGGAGATTATGACGGAACGTAGCCCCCAAAGAACGAAGTCTGTCTTCTTCTGTTTGATGAACATCGTCAGTGGTACATCCCCATCACCATCCCGCTGAGCGTATGATGGCATCCCCAGTACTGGTAAGTCGTGATCGAGGTAGTGGGAGATCTGCCGATCAATGATATCCTGGGTTGTGCTATCCAGACTGCGACCGTCGACAGCATTGCTGGCATAACGCGCCCAGAGTATGACATAGTGGATGTAGTGATCGATGAAAGGCCTGGGGTCATCATTATCCTCGGCTTTGTAGAGGTTTGCCTTTAGAACGTGAGCGTGAGGTAGCAGGAGGAGGAGGACACGTTGATCTAGGAAGAAACTGAACACCCTGGAGGCGACATCGACGTCAAGACACCCACTTTGCATGTTCATCTTGATGTAGTCTCCAGACCTGTTCAGCGGGAGGAAGGATAGGAGTCGTGGACTTTACTTACTCTTTGTGAGAGGTCTACAGGTGCTTCGACTTGAATGTCGGTTTCGTGGATCCTGTATGGTCTTCCACACGTCAATGAGATAAATCGGTCTTGGACGAATATATTCCAGAAGGTGCAGATGCGCTCATATGCTTGAATCGTCGTGATGTTTGTCCACGTGGATTGCTGATGTAAGGAGGACTGGAAAGCGAGTGTTGCAGCGGCGCCGATGGTGTTGTAAGCTGGACCGGGCATGTCTGCGTATTGGTAGTAGAGGGCCTACAACTATCAGTCTATGCGCATCAAGTTCGGAGCTTTTAGGCACGTACCTGGAATAGAACGCACTGTATCAGCGTCAGATTGCCGCTTCCGCTTAGTAGCGACCTCTTGTCGACGAGCTCGTCAGCCATTTCAAGCCAGCGCCAGCCCTTAGGCTTGCCAGTGTCGATGGGTGCGACATTGAGGAGTACGTCGCAGCATGCGAAGATGGTGTAGTTCAGCGCGAGAAACTCGCTATCTTCTGATGGTATGGTCGTGCTTGCTAGCATGTGTTGGCTGCGGTTGCGGAACTCGGGTTCATCTATGCAGGGATGAGACAGGTGAATGTCGGTGAAGAAGGAGGCTAGGTACTGTTGGTAATCGGCGGGACTAGGAAAGGGTAGCTTCCTGTTGCCGACTTGTACGAGATGCGATGGCTCGCCGTTGATAGGGGAGTCAGCGCTTGGGGCGGCGGGGTTGGCTGGCTCTAGGGAGTTCTCTGAGAAGAGCGAGGGCTGTCCCATGAAGGCGAGAGCTGGGTTGATGGGATCCAGCGGCGGGACAGACAGTGCGGTGTCACCCCTGAAGGCATCGCTGCCGTTCTCGTCACGCTCCACACTGCCCATTGGCGTCATGGTCAGGCCTCGGTCGCGCATGAGAGCTTCCATCATGGTCTCAATTCGGGCCATGCGCGCTTCCATGGTCATACCGCGTGTGCTGGCATCGCTCGCCCTCCGCTCGGTGCCGTTTTCCGACGGCATTAAGCTCCTTCGTGGTACGTTATGGCCGTTGCCGTTGCCGCTGGTATTTGAGGCTTGTGTGTGGAGGGCAGGCGTGGGTCGACTGAGGTTCTGCAGGGCTTCGGCGGCCGTCTGGTCTTCAGAGAAGAAGCATCGCTTGCCGTTGTCCATGCACCGTTGGCAAGGGTTTTCGCCGGAACACTGTTGACGTCAGTTGTTGACTCTCATTGTTGTTGCTGGGAGAGTTCGTAGATGCGGAAGCGACGCTGTCGCATGAGGAAGTCGCGATGCAGTCGCGAGAGAAGCGGCCGAGGCAGCCAATGTACAAAAGAGCGTACATACCTTGAGCTTGGATCGCCTGCATGATACACCTGCACAATCTGTCAGCCGGCTGATGGCATAACCTCGTCGTCCTGTCGCGCGAGCTGCGTCGAACCACTACGGAACCATCGGAATGCCGCATAGGAAGCTCGAGATGCGCCGAATCAGAGCGAGTGTCGCGACTTACATGCTTTGGGCGCGTATTTTTGCCGGACCTTTTTGCGCTTGGGCGACGACGACCTCCTCTCGACGTCCATGTGCTCCATAGGCGAAGGGTGGCTGTTCATGGCGCGATGGAATTGTTGGAAGAAGGATGGCGCTCCCTCAAGCTACTTCGGAACGCGACCGGGATCCGGGCCTTTAGCGCGTCGACAGCTTTCGTTCTCCTAGCCAACGGCAACACTTTCACTCCTCCATCCATCACAGATGTCGTCAAAGAGATTTGTATTCGAAGCAACGAGTTGCAAGCTACACGAAGTAATCGTGCTCAGTTGGAAGTCTCGCAGAGTGCCATTTCGAAGCGAAAGGCCCGGTATGGACACCCCCAGCTTCTGACATGTGATCGCACCATCCTGAGGCCTGTTTCTATTGCGCATCTCTACCTTCATGCTCACAAGACAACTCAATATCGGCCACAGTCCGATATCTGTCAATCAAATTCCTCGGCTCCCAGATTACCTAGGCACCTTCAATATCAACTCGCGACCATCAGCTTCAAGTTCACAGCAACCACAGCGGTGGCAATGCTGAATACGCGGCTGCCGCTCGCGAGTGAGGAATTATCTAAACTTCAGTGAAATTGACTATTATTGCTACGAAATTTGAATGGCAGCGAATTGAGACGTCCTCACGGCTTTGCGACCTCACAAGTGACAGTGACGTCGCCCTCTGCGTCGCTCGTAGCCGTAGTTGACGTATGAATTATCCGCTTCTGGACCGCGGTAGGTCTCGGAAAATAGGGAAACAATGTGATCGAGAAAGAGAACTATCAAAGAAACAAGAAAGGCAAAACTCGCTCGCGCGCTGGAACTGTATGACTGGATACACCCGGTACCGCGTGAGAAAATGGCAGACTCTGTGGTCGTGGCTTCGTAGCCATAGTGTCGTGAGGTCGTGAGTTCGTAAGAAAGGCCACTTCAGGTCCCTTCCTTCATCCTTCCGTATATCCCATGATAGCGAAAGAGATCAGAGTCGAGCTTCGGATTGGCGTCCAGCGAAGAGACTATTTTCCTCATCTCTCGCCAACACCATTCACCCATGCACCGCCCAAATCTTCAACGCCAGCCCACAGAGTTTCCTAAGCGCCTTGATCTCCTTAACCTCCTTATACCTCTTCGCCAGCCCATCAATCCTCCTCACACACTCCTCAATCTGCGCGCGATAATACGTCGCATCCATCGTACCCAGCACCTTATCCTCACCGTTCGCAGCATCAACAAGGCCCTTGATGCACTCGGTGACAGCGCGGCGGTGACTGTTCTTGGGCTCCGCGTGGCGGAACATGTCGTCCATTTCTGCTTGGAGGACCATGTTGTCGGTGCTGATGTACTGGAGGACGGAGGTGCGTGCGGCGCTGTCGCCGGGCTCGACGGTTATGGATGGGATTTGGGGGTTGGTGGATTTGGAGGCGGCGTTGGAGGCGGTTGCGGCGATGAGTTTTGAGATGCCGCTTCCGGGTGGTGCGGAGGTGGTGGTGTTGGGAATGGAGGATTGGGGGGCGTCGGGGTCGAGGCCGGAAGTTAAGGAGCGGCCACGGAAGGACCATCCTCCTGCGGGGGGTGGGACTGCGCCAGGGAGGGAAGAGGCGGTCTGAGATGTAGTGTTCGCCATCGTGTTGGCGTTTGTAGAGCTGGAGCTCTGATAGAGGTCACTGAACGGTTGCGGCTTGGGCGCAAGAGGGTCGACGAATACCGTCGGGTTGTTTAGGCGTCGAAGGATCTCCTCGATGCACTGGGCCATATAAATGGTCTGTGAGTCCATACCATTGGACTTACCCAGAAGGAAGTCGTAAAGTGCCTGTAGACGAGCCATGGGCCAGGCCTCCTTGAGCTTCTGGGCGCCATCCGGATCCAGAGGAATGTCAGCGTCAAACTCTTCAAGCACACGCTTGACGGGTTCAAAGACTTGGTGGGTCAGAACTTGCACGACCCTGGCCACCTCCCACTGTTCTCCGGTTTGGAGCAGATGTTCCAGCCGGTCGATGCCTTCGAGCATGTGGCCGGTATGCCATGCTAGCACGTTGATACGGCCCTTGTACACGTCCTTGTAGTGACCAAGGAGAATCTGTGTCTTGAGTCGAGTGACCTCTTCTTCGCGAGCCAGGCGAATCTGCTCGTCGTACTGGCGCTGTACATCCACCTTGTGATCTTCGAACTGGTTGAGAAGGCTGATCGTGGCCATGCGCTGGTTGTGCTCGGCGATAACGGGTTCCATGGGGTTGTGACCGGAAGGAAGGATGGGCTCTTTCATCTTTTCCTCACCGAGGACGTTGGTCAGCTTCTCACGCACATACGCCCTACGCTCCTCGGAGGTCTGGTTCTCGTAGAACTCGGCGGGGTGTTGTAAGTTGCTGAAAGCTTTTGGCGGCGGGAGTGCTGGCTGCGACGTCCACCGGGGACGCTTATCCTTGATACCGGTTGTGCGTTCCATTGAGGTTCGCTTGTACGGCACATGACGCTTTTGTTGTTCACGTCGCTTGCGCTCCGCCAACTCCCTTCGCTCGTTCTCTCGGAGACGCATTTCGCGCTCGCGGAAATCTTCTTTGGACTTCCGCTTCATGGCCATGTCGTACCATTTAGGGTCTAGCTCTCGGGGATGGGTTTCTCGCTTGGGTTTCGCAATGCGGCCTGTGGCGACGGCGTGGTAGGACTGCTGCTGCTTTGGGGATTTAGCTGGGTTGTGTTTGGTCTTAACAGTACGTTTACTGACCCTGGCCCGCGGCAGAAGTTCTGTACGCGTGTTGCTGTCGCGGACATTGTTGAGTCCTGCTGCGACGATATAGGGGGTTGGCCTCTGGAAAGATCGCTATGTCCATGGTTAGTCGTAGTCTGGATGTTGTCGGATGGGACATACAAACCTTGAATACACGAGCATGGGTTTCGAGCTTCAAGCATACCTCCTGGTACTGGATTTGCGCCTTCTCTCTAATGACGCCTATCAGGTAGCTTGCACCATTGCCGATGGTCTCGCGGATAGGAGCCATGGCGGCGAAGTTGGTGGGGATAGATAAGCTGAGTGAAGTGTAGGTGGAAGTGATTGGGAAAAAGCTCTTAGACGATTGGGTGACTGCTAGGCTGTCTGAATCGTGGAGATGACGACCAAGATGTGAAGTCAATGTATGTACAGCAGAGACAGTTCGTACTGAAGAGAGTTGATACCGAGAAGGAGAAACGTTGGTCAGAGGAGAGGAAGGCAGTCAGGTCGGTATACGCTAATGAAATCGCGCTTGACCGATGTAGGGTTCTTGGCGTCGTTGACGGAAGTGAATACTAGTGAATGGGGGAGTTATGACGAAATGATCCGTAGATACAGCCGTGAAACGCCAGTCACCGCGGCGAGAAGAGCCATTCACGTCAGTCAGGCAGGAAAAATGGAGCAGGAGAGGATTAAGAAGGCTGGGAACCTGGTCTTGTGATTCGTGATTGACCTTCTTGTGCGCGAGCATTCACTGTGGCGGAATTTGGGCCTTGTGACAGTCCTACCGGCAAAGAAACAACCGGGAGGGAAACAATGCTCCGCCATCGTGAAATCGGAGTGAGTAGTGTTGTTTGTAGACAGTGCATGCTGAGATGGTGTTCAAGACAGTGTGGACTGACATGGAGGTCGTCTCCACAAGGGCATTTCACACTACACCCATGGAGGTGCAATGATAGGTAGACCCTGAGACGCCTGGGTCTAACGTATTACACCATACGTTAGAAGATATAAAAGAGTATGAGAGCATGCGAAGTGAGGCTAATATAGAAGCCACGTGCGAAGATTGGGATGGTGAAGGAACAAGAGGTGTGGATGCTTGCTTAAGGAGTGAAAGAGATAGCAAACCCTGTGTTCAGTCTAAAATGCGTAGATAGAGCGAATTTCTTCGCTAGAGCAGACGTCGAGGCAAGAACGTCTGGGACTGCACTTGCCGTTTGTGTCGAAGTGGAAGCCGTCAATGACTCTCCGCCACGTTTCTACACCGCGTACTGCCCTCATGCACACGTCTCAATGTATTACCCTTGATAGTCTTGAAAGAAGAGGTGAATATGGTGTATCTAAACACCCGCAAGATGGTGGTAGAGGGAAGAGAGATTCACAACGACGACCCCTTGCTCACCTGCCGCGCGTCTTCAAGTCCACGGATACGGAAGCAGCGGCACCCAAACTGTTCGAGACACCTAGGGGCTTCTAAAACAACACACTGAGGTGAAGATGCAGCCATGAAGGATGCAGAAGAAGCCAGACCAATGCAGGTGGGGACCCCAAAATGAAAATAGTGCCCACGACTCAGGCACCAGAAGTCTCGACCGAATCCTCCTCCATGGGCAGTCAGGCGTCCGGCGTTTGCATCGTATTGCGGTACGGATCGATCGCACGTCCAGCCTTTCGTACTCGGTGTTGCACGTCAAGTGTGGCGTTCACTGAAGAAAGCCAGACATCTGAGGCTGACGGCAACAACAGGATAGCGCTGCTTACATACGTCGCGACGCGCCTTGAATAGTAATCCACCACAACACCCACAAAACCCCCGATAACAATCCCCCCTTTTGACGCCTCGATGACGGGACGCGCAAGCCCCAAGGATTTGGGCGAGATTTGTTCCTGCAGACAGGCGGCTTGATGTGGCTTCTGTGGCACAGGGCGGCTTGGCCGGATGCCGAAATCCGAGTTGGCGCGTGGGATCTTGCCGCAAGCGGCTAGCCGACGGGGCGGAATCGACGTTTTCTGTCGAAACGCAGCCATTCTGTCGAATAGCATTGATAGCCCCAAGGCAAATATGCCAAAGCAGGCTGTAGCCCATGCATGCCATCTGTGGGGGCCGTGCACTCACATCATGGGTGCCGATCGCCTGGGACTTCTTGATCCTCGTAGTATCAGGTTTCTCAGGGCTGCCCCAGGTGCCCGCTTGGTGTCGTGTATATCTCCCGCTTGCCCTGCCTTTGTCGAAGCTGCTTCCGGGGTTTTCACTGCTTACTACTAATCACGCGTTCTTGGGGACAGGACGCTCAGTTTACCTTTCTTTTCGCGGCTACCTACATTAGTCACTCGTTATACCGAACTTTGTAATTACGCTAATATGAGGGTCTCACAACTTCCCCTCCTCGCCATCACCGTCGGCGCCAGCCTTGTGCTCGCTCAAGAACGCTGCGACGCGCCTTCGCCAGGCATATACTGCAACTCGACGGAAATTCTCGCCTACCATGCGGACGACTGCAAACCTTTCCATGTTTTTGTCGCACGAGGCTCCGACGAACCCTACCCTGGCCGCCTAGGTAACCTTACCTCGGAGATCTGCGCAGCGATTGGAGGATCATCAGAATGCGGTTACGAGGATGTCGAGTATCCTGCAAAGAGCTCAGCGTGGGGAGCAACGGCGTGGTGCGAATCAGCAAGCAAGGGTGCCAAGAACGGACAGGATCAGATGAAGGCGTACAGCGAAAAGTGTCCGGACAGCAAATTGATCGTCTTGGGTTTCTCGCAGGGAGCATCAGTCGCACAGGACATGCTCGGTGGAGGAGGAGGTCCAGTCTTTGCATGTGAGCAAGACATGAACCCAGCTCTGGATGCTTCAATTGGTTCCAATGGTACGTATGCACGTGTAAAGAAGTCACGCTCTACACCGGTTTACTAACTTCTCCACTCTAGTCGTTGCAGCAGTAACATTCGGCGCCGTCGTCCGTTCCCGTGACCAGAACTTCACCGTCGGCCGCGGCGTAGACTACGACGGAACCAGTGCGCGCAGCCCCGAACACCTCAAAGGACTAAACGCCTACGCCGACGTCCTCCTCGACTACTGCCACTACGGCGACCCAATCTGCGCCGTTGGATCCTCGCCCCCAGACACAAACGAGCACCTGAACTATTTCTTTATGCACAACGAAGAGGTGATCAAGTGGGTATCCGGCATGGCCAAATCAGGTGGTGATGTGAGTGCGAAACCCAGCAAGCCCGTAATCAGCCAGTCTGCCTCTTCGACAAGTGTGCCCGCGAAGCCCGCTGCCACAGCATCTGGATCCGCTACCCCTTCACCTGTTGCGACGACAACTGACGATGCGACGAAGGTTGCAGCGGCTACCGCTACGGGTGCTGCCAGCTCGCTGACTGCTACCCTTGGCTATATGTCGGGGTTGGCTTTGGGTGTGGCTTTCTTTTTGTAGATCGTTTGCGTAATCTTCTAGCATCATACCCTACATTTCAGTCCGAGAGCTTGTAATACAAGCATTATTGTATAGATATCCAACAGATGAGTTGAGGAGTTGAGGAAGCATACAATAAGCATATACACATGGCGTACATGGTGTTCAGTACAAGTGTTGATAGGAATTTGAACATTACTCTTTCATTCCTATGAAGCCATTGTCATGATGACATGCAAGATATACTGGCGTTCCCAAGCCTTTTGCAAGTAAATGCAACAACCATCAACAGAAAAAGACGCCGCCGATGCAATGCATGCGAAACGATATCGAAAACAGCGAATCTACAGAAGACCAATAGTCCTCTGCTTCATGGTCCTGACATCGACATTCTGCCAGAAGCCAACACTGAAAAGCGTGATGCAGTAGACGCAGACAGCCGAGATAAGCATGTACCTCTGTGTCTGGCCGTAACTGAGGTTGATGGCATCGCGAGTGGGACTGCCGACAGGGTAGCTGTCCTGAACATTGAAGTCACCATAGATGGCGGCGAAGTTGTCCATAGCGCTCTCAGGTAGGTTAGCCATAAGACGAGCAGGGAAAACACCGGTCCAGATAGCGCCCGCAACCGTAGAGCCGATAGCGCTTCCGATGGAGATGATCATGGACTCAACGGCGAGGAGTGCAGGGAAGTCTTGCTGCTTAGACACAGCCATCAAGGTGGTCTGCTCAGAGATGACCAAAATACCGCCACCGAAGGCGATGAAGATCATGCACATAACAATGTAACCGATGTTCTCGTCGGGCTGGCGGAACTTGATCATGAGACCAACACCGAGCATAGTCAGCGGCACACCCAAGAACAGAGAGTAGATCTTGAGCTTTCCGTAGTATCGCAGCACAAGTCCGTAAACGATGGAGCAGAAGCAGCTGCCCATGGTGTAGATGTTGGCGATCCAAGTAGCGTGTACAGGGCTCTGGTCGAACAACACGACAAGAAGCGAGTAGAAGTACGAGTCCCAGCAGTACCAGCCGATGTACAAAGAACCCGCCATGGTGTAGGTGAAGATGACAGTTCGGTTCTTGAGCAAAGGCCATGGGATGAAGGTGACGGGTGCACCGTACTTCTCCCACAGGCCGAATGCAACGACGAGGAGGGCGCCGAATACGAGGAAGCAGATGATTAGGGGTGACGCCCACTGTTTGGCTTGGTAGGAGTAGATGTTGAAGGCGAGGAGGAAGAGGGAGAGTCCAGCGGCGAGGAGCAGAAGACCGACGGCATCGAACTCGCGGAGGTAGTATTTGAGGGTCTGGACAAAGTTACCGCGGCTGGGACGGGGCGTGATGAGACCCTCTTTCTTCGCCTTGCCCTCGTAGATGATGAACAGAAGCATGAGAGGTGATGTAACGATAGGCGCAATGATGGCAAAGATACCGAAAGTCCATCGCCAGCCGATACCGCCAGGAGCAGTGATGCTGTTGATACCGTATCCGTAAATCCAGGTGGTGATGAGCCATGGGGAGGACGCATATCCGATGAACAGTGCTCGGTTCCTCAACTTGGAAGTATCGGCGATGAAGACCGTGATGAAGAAGTCAATACTGTTGGAACCGACGTAGAAGAAGGTCTGTGCCGCGCAGTAAGCCTTGACGTTGTTGCAGCTTGCCATGAGGATGAGGCCGAGGACGTAGATGGCCACACCCAGGCCGAGACCGAAAGGTCGGCCCCAGATGTTGAGGATCTTGGCGTATGGGAGCTTCCAGATACCGCCGACGATGGAGGAGATGACGCTGGTCAGGGCGGTCAAGGAGTGCAGCTGAAAGTCACTGGTGACGTAGGGCGCGAGGGTGCTTGAGGTGCTGGATGCGTAGGCAGTGAAGAATTGGATGAACCACATGCTGTTGTCGTTAGTGTAGTTCGGGAGCAGTGTGGAGGGAGTGACTTACGCAATGTACGCGAGGATCAGGTCTCGCTTCTTCCACAGGAGCGAGGCAGCTTGGACATGCTGAACACCTGCCTCCGCGGTGGTGTCGACTTTGTTCAGTTCCTCATCCGATTCTCGACTCCTGGCCGACTCCCTCGGGCTGCCAACCTTCTCGTCAGGGCGGGCAGCATCCATGCTGGTGTGGCCCTGGTAAGAAGCAGGCACGTCGGCAATGTCTTTCTCATTGGCATCGGCATTTTTGCTGTTGCCAGAGACCAATGCACTGGTAGTTAGTCCCTTAAAAGTGAAACCCATCTTGGCGATAGGTGTAGAAGCACACCAAAAGAGAGGCTGTGATGAAGACGAGACGAAGAGATTGATAAGACAAGGTACCGCGCGCGCCTCAGGTTCATATACCGAAAACACAGATCCACGCAGTTCCACTGCAGGACCTTTCCGAGACGCGCCCGGTTACCGGCTCCTCGTCGCTGGGTGGGGAATTCCGTTCACGTTCACCATGAACAAGGAAATAGTCGTGAACATCACGCGCTCGCTCCCTGTTAGCATCATGCACCGAAGCTTGACTTTCCTGAATACAGTTGGTTCCCCGGAATTAAGCCTCCCCAAGCACGGCCCAGACAGCCTCCAAAATCTTATCTCGATAATCAGCCGGCATCTCGGGCCAATGGGAGCGAGCGGTGGCGTGACGCGTGGGTTATCAGATGAAAATTTTCGATCTAATCATTATCTGATCAAAACCCGCAAGCCACGACGCATACCTGTACCACTCCACTGCTTGCCCTCTGCTCCGTCATGCCTTCGTAAAGCGGGGGTACCGAGGGAGATGATGGTACTTAGTCTGCGACTACGGACCTGCCGATGCTGCTCCCAATACTCGATAGCCGCCGGGGATGCGGTGGAGCTGGCTCGGGGTTTCTGCAGAATTTGCTTTACTGCTCGTACCGTGGTGGCGGCCTTATAGATAGGAATGAATAGAAGTGGGTAGAGGAAGCGGGAGTAAAGGTACAAACGGGTCAAATGGGTTCGAGAAGCTTTTCTGCGCAGGCATACCGTTTCTTCAGTCGCCTGCGTCCAATCGCATCTCATCGTCGCTGCTGCTTTGCACGGAATCAAGGGTCTGGCAGGTTGGCGTAGGTGGGGTTGACGGTTGGGGTGCTCGTGCGAAAGACGTGCTAACGGCGGCTAATCCTTCATCCTCGGGTCCCGACAGCAGGAAAGGCTTTCTTGAGTGCAGATCCACCCATCCACCAGCCTGGGAACCGAAGGTGATGCTTTCCGTGTGATGCCGGGGAGCAGAAAGAGGAGGAGCGATGGCGTCGTCAGTCGGTGGTCGCGCAGAGGTGCAACTTCGATGCGCACGAGTCATGTCAGCGGCCGACAATCGGACATGCGCGCGTCGCGTACCTGCCAGCTGCATCACGTTGCATACATCTCTGCGTCGACCTGCACACGTCACATCATATTTCGCGTACACCCCTATTTTGCGCACTCTGTCGGTATCTGATGCTGTATTCGATACCTAGTACACTTGGGTTCTGACTTCCTACACCAGGGGCTCTAATCAAGCTTTTACTAAGTTTGCTGACCCCGTAGGAACTGCTCGAGAGCTAGCTCTCACCAAGTCTCTCCAATCTGATCAGAGTGCGCCCTCGTTCCTCCGACGTTCCTTAATCCGTTCCTTCACCTGGATCGTCACATCTGGCACCCTAGTGGATAAGGTAGTCTGTCAGACTCAGCTTCTTCTCACGCCTCTTGACCACGTCCTGATGCTTCGCCTTATGGAAAGTATCGCCGAAGGCGTGGCACTTGTTGATGATGCCATACCAGTCGTCCCTGTGATTAACGACGGTCTCGTCACTCCAGTTGCGAAGGATGATATCTTGGATCAGGTGTTGTAGTTGCCAACAAGCCCCGGGAAAGTTGTTGCAAAAGAAGTACGTGTGTTGAAGTAACTGCGATGTGAGTAGTCGCGAGATGGGTCGAGAGAAGGCTTCGAAGAGACGCTTCATGGCGTAGTTCTGGAAGTTCTTCGCGCGTAAGCTGGCGCCAAGTTCCCAACATGCGAAAGCTGCCTTGATGGGCCAATCCATTAGGTCCCGGTCTTTGAGTTTGCCGTCTGGAAGGGTAACCGTTCGCAGACTCCGGACAGCAAAGTTTTGTACCAGGCCTTGTTTCTCGTGATACTCCTGGGTGTATAGCCACTCAACGAACAGGTCGATTGCCTCGGAGCTATGTTCAGACCCGATGAAGTATTCACTGGCAAGCCCTTCGTTCCACTGGAGGTTTTCGCACTCGCTCTCTATCAACGTTTTGTGGATGGACCATGATGTGCCCTCGGATACGAGCCCAAGTCTAATGACACCGATTTCTCCATCGCGCATACTGCAGCAGGTTAGCCATCGCTATGAGCTTGTCCATTCCTCGGGCGACAACTTACCTTCTCGCCAATCTCTCGCCGTGAACGCGATCCTCCAGCTTTGCCGGAGCCTTGACCCCAGTCACCGTATCGTCTTGCAGGTGTCGATCTTGCACGTGTCTAGGGTGCATGTATGGACGGGCCATGTCGATTTTGGAAGGTTTGGAAGGTCTGGAAGGAAGCGAAAGCACAATGGAGTTGTTCTGCTGCTATATGGTTGCGCCAAGACAGAGGGTGAGTTGCAAGGTGAGAGGGCCGCGCGCTCACCTCCTCATTCACCGAGGAAGTCTTCGATAACCAGTCATCGCCTCTAAAGGCTCCAGCTTCAGAAGCCGATAGAGAGAGGGTCAGTCCGGGCTACACGTTCGTATGATAAAGGAAAGCGAATCTTGCGTACGATTCTGCGCGCCTGTTCATGCGTCAAGGCGAACTCGGGTACCACGAGCATTAATTTCGCGATAACTATAGCGCTATAAGCTCCCGTAAAGAAGAAGTCCTCAGCATTTATATGTCTATATATGTGATGTTCGGACACAAAGGCGAAACGAATCAAAAATGGTTGCCACGAACCGCGACAAGCCGGACGTCTTCTGCGGTGACTGAAAGCTGTAACATTATGCAACAGAGCACTTTTGGGCTGAGGATGCCATGCGATCCGTTGTTGACAGACGTGTACGGCTGTAGCACGCCTTCCAGGTGAACAGTTGAACACCTACTCACAGAGAAAGATAAAGTAAATAACGTAGAAGTCTACATCACGTCAAGAGTTGAATGTCATTTGTTTCAAGGCAAGGTACACTACAGGTTGTTTCGTTTCTCCGTAAATGTGGTGCTAGACAACTCTGAAATCCGAGCGACTACCTTGATGGGCTCAGGGCCGCGCACGGTAAATGTGTCTCACCATCACTTCACTTCACAAAGCTGCTCTTTGTGCGGCATCCTCAGAGATGGTTATAAGACGATATGTGTCTCAGCAGCCTAAAGGCCCGTTGAACTGTCACTACCCAGTCAGATTATTTAAGACTTCGCCACCATCGACGGTTCAGATTATCGACCGCGCTCGACACTCGGGCATAATGTGCGCGAAACTTCTTCATCCAAGAAGACCTCACCTGTAAAGTGACAGCATGTCACTCGCCACCTGGCGTTCGCTTTCTTGACACTACGCCCGAACCAAGCCCTCAATCGATACTTGGCCCATAGCCACAACTTGCGCAAAAGAACGCTCTTAGATATCCTATCCACACTATTGTGGGGTGTGAGTAAGGTTGGGTCACAGAACCCCACCCTTTCCTAGCTGTGACCTGGTCTCTGCGGCCGAGATGCGCAAGGTGCTCAACGAAAAAGGCCACCGGGCGCGACTTGCAGAGGTAGTTTATTGCGGTATCAATAGTAGGGCCGAGAAAGCCTTGTATTTAGTTGCCACCCTGGATGTCATCCGGAAATGCGGGCGCTCTATCCCACGAAATCACACACGTGGATCATTTATACGGAGGGTCTCCGATTGGTCGATCGTGCTGTACATGGTTGCCCTACAGTGTATAGCTGATGCACTGGCAGCTGCGTTCTACACATCTCCGCGGCAAGAGCGATGTACGTGCCCTAGCGAAATCCGATGAGCTGTTGGGACATGTAACATGGAATTCAGAAGTCGAAGGAACTGTTCACGCTCTTAAGAGATTGAGATGAGTTTGAAGTTTAGAAGAAAGAAGAATTCATTTGCAAAATCACAATCATAGGGTATCTAATCGTCAAAGTTCGCCGCAACCAGCTTGTTCACCACCACTCACGCACAGCAACCAGTCGGCCCTGCCGCTTCAATAGAGGAGCGCCGTGTGTCCTTCTCATCAACCTGACCATATGGTATCCTGACCACCATCCAGTCGCACAGGAACTTGCCCAACACAGCACCCAGTATGATGGAGATGAAGATGTATCCATTGAAGTGCATGACCAGCAACATGATGATGTACGCAAGACCGAGAGTCAAGCCATGAATTGAAGCGCGAACAAGTTGTTGAAGTGCCGTGGCGCGGAAGGTAGCGTGCTGGAGACCGAGAGTCGAGGTGGGGCCGTCGCAGCAGTTGGTGGGCGTCGCAGCAGCAAGGGCAGCCCGTTGTGCGTTGAGTTGGCGCTGGAATTGGCGGAGGAGTAAGGCATCATATTCGTGGCTGACCCTTCGTAGGAATTCGAGGCAGACGACTAGGAGAGCTGCGCCGATGCAGCTTGCGGCCATCATGCCGTTGTTGGTCACGTGCCATGATTCGGAGAGGAAGCAGGCGTCTTCGACACGCCAATTCCACAGCATCTAGAGAATGTCAGTCATGATATCATATCAGTTAAAACGGACTACAAACCTCTGTGACGCAAGTGCTGTTGGGCTCCATGCCCGCCATTCCTGTCATTCCGTGCATGATGGCGATGGTGTTCTCAGGATGAGGAGTTTGGTTGGACAGTTGTTGCGAACCGTGGAAGAGAACTGTTAAAATGATATAGCAGACGTCGGACCAGACCCTGCGACTGCAGATGCGACGCCATGATATGTAGGAACGAGATGCCGTCTCACGACAGTCTGGCCCGAGCGAGCAAGCCGGCAATCGCGCCGCGAATTATGGGGGAACTTGCTCAAACACACTCGCACTAGCCGCTTTGATCGCCCCAAGAGAGCGGGAACCGCCCAAGGACCCGCCTAAGCGTGGCCGCCCACTTCTCGAAGCCTTGGCCCGTGTTTTTACGAAACGTGCTCACCACGTTTCCGGTGTGCAATGCTCCGCCGGCGATAGGTCATATAGATATGCGGCGCGCTCCACCTCGAGACATGCAGCACGCATCGCATCTTCAATTCTTGCCTTGACCATGGCCGCTGACATGCTCGTCGCGCGTGCGCACATCCAGAACTACTCCGAGGCCAGCGCTGTCGAGCCGCATTGGGGCTACGCAGATCGCCTCGTACCCTGCACCAGCGACCCCGGCTCCTGCGAGTACCTCGACGTTGTCTATCGCAGTCATGACCTTGGCATGTACTACAGCGGCATCATATGGGCCACCATTGGCGCCATCTTGCTGGTGTGGGCTGTTGGCCGGCACTTTGCGCGCTTGCAACCATCCGGCGTGCAACTACCAAAAGAAGTAGGAGAAGGAGTACCGCAGAGACGCAGCGCATTCGAAAGACTCCAACGGGCGATTCCATCATATGCTCGGCGATACCTTCTCCCTGATGCAGCGCGACCAATCTTCGGGCGGGTGACCCGCACCCAGGTCCTGACCCTCGTTGTCCTGACCGGTTACCTGACCATCTTCACCTTCATCGGCATCGTCTACAAGAAATGGGTAACGCCCGTCAAGAAGCTCCCCGGCGTCTACAACACCCGTACCAGTCTCGGACCATGGTCTGACCGTATCGGTGTCATCGCATACGCCCTCACGCCTCTCTCCGTTATGCTCTCGACACGCGAGTCCATCTTGTCGCTCGTCACTGGCCTGCCATACCAGAGCTTCAACTTCCTCCATCGCTGGTTGGGATACATCATCTTCGCCCAGTCCGCTCTTCACACCATCGGCTGGTGCGTCATCGAGATCCGTCTCTATCAGCCCCAGCCAACCGTCGCCAAGGAATGGATCGTGCAAGAGTACATGATCTGGGGAGTAGTCGCAATGCTTCTCCTGACTCTTCTTGTTCTGCTCTCGACTCCCTGGGGTATCCGTCTTACCGGCTACGAGTTCTTCCGCAAGGCCCACTACGTCCTCGCTATGGTGTACATTGGAGCCTGCTGGGGACACTGGGCGCAGCTCAAGGTCTTCCTCCTCCCCGGACTTCTGGTCTGGTTCATCGACCGCGCTATCCGACTTGCTAGATCAGCCCTGCTTCACTACAACTTTCTGCCCTCCGGCCACATGGGCTTCCGTGCCGCCTCTGCAAACATTGCGCTCTTCAAGGACGATGTCAACGGCGATGTCGTGCGTCTGGATTTCGACCACTCTCAAGATGCCTGGGCAGTTGGCCAGCACTTCTACCTCACATTCCCGGACAGCTCCATCTGGCAGTCCCATCCATTTACACCAATCAGCCGCCCGGTCTACGGTGCTGACTCCCAGCGCCACTCGTACATTTTCCGCGCCAGGGGTGGAGAGACGAAGAAAATTGCCGACCTGTCCATGAAGCGCATTGCGAACATGTCAAGCCACCAAGAATCGCACGAAAGCTTGATGGCCGATGCCCGCCTCTCTGTCGTCATGACCGGACCCTACGGCGAGCGTACCATGCGTGGTCTTGCTGCCAACTCCAACATCCTCTGCATTGCTGGCGGCACCGGTATCGCTTACGTCCTCCCCGTACTACTTGACCTTGCTTCAAGCCCACAGTCGCCTGACCGCCACATGACGCTCATCTGGAGCATACGCCGAAGGAGCGACATCGACTGGGTCGGTCCCGAACTCGCTACCCTCAAGCGCAAGTGCCGGAACCTACGAACCGGAATTCACATCTACGTCACCCGTGCCGCAGAAGAAGCCAACCTCGATCTCACAGTCTCAGAAAAGGCCGCGCCCAACGAGTGCTCCAAGGAGATCAACTCCGCCTCTGACTCTTCATCTGCCGACGCATCCTCTGCACTGTCAGTTCATGGCGTCGCAAAGTCGGAGTTGGGCCTCAACCACATCCAAGCCAGGCCTGATCTAGATACCCTAGTATCAGAGTTTGTTGCCGGTACTGTACGAGGAGGCACTGAGGTGTTCGCTTCGGGGCCCGGCGGTATGATTAGCGATCTTAGGCGGATAGTCGCCAAGAACAACAAGGGTGGTGAGGTGTGGAAGGGAGACGACAGGTGGGATGTACGGTTGACGTGTGATGATCGATTAGAGTGGTAGTTTGCTTGATCTAGATACC
>Ga0265780_10003486_pt1 | contig 20671 bp, 18 predicted proteins | sample P1T30metagenome_FD_192432 | JGI IMG/M metagenome (GOLD analysis project Ga0265780, IMG submission 192432) | Plant litter microbial communities from East Loma Ridge, Irvine, California - P1 T30 | ecosystem: Environmental > Terrestrial > Plant litter > Unclassified | place: USA: California...
CCGAGTGGTCATCCACGTCGGCGGCATTAACAAGTTGGACGATTTCGGGCAGCAGAGCGGCCGAGCCGGGCGAGACGGCGTCACCGCGAGCGAGAGCATCGTATTACGAGAGGAGAGAATGAACCAACAAGGGCAATCGTACATAGTTAGAACGGGAGGAGAGGAACCCCAGATGATCGAGTATTTGGACGGCACACGTTGCCGAAGGGTGGTGTTGGACGCCGACATGGACGGCGATAGCACGCGGACGAGTTGCCGTACAGGCGAGCAGTTTTGCGATGTTTGTTGCGGGCAGGGTCGGAAGGGAATCCGGGTACAGATTCGTGAGGAAGAAGGCCAAGTCAAGAGAGTACGATTGCAGGATGTCACCGCCAACGGACACCGTCGAAAAGCCGAGCAGCAGGCGTTGCAAATGGCCGAAGAACGAGAACGAGAGGATGCAGAGAGAGAGCAAGGTATACAGCAGCAGAAAAGAGAGGCAAGGGAACGAGAGGAAGCCCGTACGGCATGGATGCAGGAACAACGAGAGCGGGACACGATACAGGCGCAGCAACGGCATCGCAACGTGGAACACGCCAGCATGTCGGAGCGATTGGTAGATTTGTTCGAGCGTTGGAGGGTAGGTTGCAACATATGTCGAGTCAACGGACGAGCCGTCGGGCGAAAGGGGTGGCGGATATGTGGGTGTGCGTCGGAGGGAGATCGCGAGCAAATCGACAAGGCATGTAATTGGTTGAGAACAATCCGGTGGGAGGCAGCATGGACGGCGTGCCCGCAGTGTTGGGCCCCACAAGCGATATGCCATTCGTGGGAGGCCGTACACGACCACGGGAGGACCAGGTACAGGAAGAGCGGGCGGCAGAAGTGTCAATACCGAGGTTATTTGATGGAAGCGGTGGCGATCATCATGTTTCAGGCCGGCGAAGAAGTCATGACATGGATATTCGACGAGATCGAGAAGAGGGGGAAAAACACGGAGGCGCATGAATGGTTGGGCGCAACAATCGAGGAAGACGGGGTCGAGATGAGCGGGATGGTGTGGTTGTTTCATCAATGGGCGGAACGAGAGCGAGGACCTACTCTAGTATTCTGCGGGGAATCGCGTCGCGTTTTCAGAATTTCACCTCTAAGTTAGAAGACAAGTTGCCCCGCGTAAACGTGTCGCGATTCCAATCCGGAGCCACCTGCACGCATATTGTCAAGTCGAAACGCGTCACGATGCAACCCTGGCGAAATGCGTCGCGAAGTCCGCGCAGTGCGTGATAGGGGTGCAGGTAGTTGCTACATCAACCTTCAGACTCCTGGTATATTGTTTTTAGGCAGCGGCGTGAATAAAGCAAAAAGCAGCACAGTTATAGATCTGTCTCATCATTTTTTGTACGCATTGTTTCCCGAATCCGCACACATAGACACAATATGCCGCCTTCTACAGAAAGTCGACAACAATACCCTATAAGATCGTGGAATAGTCTAGCTCTCAAACAAGCAGAGCGCAGACTAGAGGCTCTCGGGTTGCATTTCAGTCAGCCAGAGCTGATGCTGCTCATTTTTCCTCATATCCTTGAACCCTTTCCACCTCCAAGCAAACTATCATAGCCCAGAGCTCCGGCGATCGCGATATGCCAGCGCTCGCAGATCTAATAAACTTGATTAATTTGCTTGCTTTGCGCGCTGGTAACCCCATTCGACCCGCTGTTCCTGACACTCTTAAGCAGGGACTTAGTGCTGGATCTGGATCTAAGAAGAACTTAGTCTCGTTGATGACGAAGACTTCGCGCACACCACTGATCAAGACCAGCTACGCCAACCACAAGCACGTGACAAACTACAAGAGCGGTTTCTTGACCGACTTGCGGAACTATTCGCAGCGGAGAGAAATGGGCACTTTGTGGCTGCAGCGGTGCTCCGGGAAGCTGAATGTGAAGATCATGTCGACATTTGGCTTGCACGCAACGATGGCTTTCCCACGTCCAGAGACGAGGAGATGATCAAGCCAATAGAATACGAGCTCAATCAGCTCTTCAGGGACACAGATCAAGGCACGGCAAACCTCCTGAGCCACATGATACGATACTCGACCAAACGGCTAAGCGGCTATGATAGTGAGCTTCAGATACTCTTGGATCCTCACAAAGCGGAGCTACTCGCCTCTTCTTCACTTATGAGCGGGAGCTTAAAGTTCAAGAACAATGTTCAAAGCCACTTCTCCAGCCCAAAGACTCCGCTGAAAACTGACGTAAGTTAGTGTTGGCGGTAGGCGTACGAAAGGTGAAGCTACGCAGAACATCCTAGTCAAACCGCGAGCAAGACTAAAGCTGCCTTTTGTGATGTTGTTCCGAGTCCGTCGAGCGTGGCCGCTAGACTCTTCAAGCTACCGTGTCCGTGCGCGTGATGCGCGGCGTCGCGTGATGCGCGGGAAACATCAAAACAGCTCGACTAGATTAAAGGCTGTAGAGTCACCCATGATAAATGTTTTTATGATATTTTGCGGCGGAACGGTTCTTGGTCTACACTCGAATGATTTCGCTATCTGTATTTATTTGGCACCTTGATGTTGCGGCCGCGGCGCGTTGTGACAGGTTGAGCTGCAGATGCGGCGCCTGAGTCCTCTACACCACTCACTACCTTGAGTTCTTGCTTCTTTCGCTTGTTCGCTTCCATAGGTAGCCTTATAGCTTGATTGTTACCCTTGTTAGCAAGTTTGATGCGTTGCTAGAGTGCTTCTCCTGCCTTTTGAGCGCTCTGCTTCTGGGCTCGGCTAGCGGCTTGCTCAGCCTTCCCTTGCTCCCTCGCTACTTTGGCCTTAGCTCTCGCTACACGCTTCTCCTGAAGTATACCAGCTTTATACGGCTTGTTAGCCTTCTTGAGCTCAGCCCTCTTAACTTTCTGGGATTGTAGCTCTCACTCTTCACGTTCTTTCACAATTTGTCGAATACGAGCCTCCCTGACCTTCCTCGGTGACCAGAAAACAGACCCGCCGTGGTACTCCTTGCGCTGTTGAAGGTCAAAAGGCTTGCTACGCTTCTGACTCTTCTTCTTGCTAGCTAGAGCCTCTCTAAGCCCCCGAACCTCGTGTTTGAGAAGCTCGTTTTGGACGGAGATTGAGTGTAGTGACCGACTCAGCTTCTTCGTCTCCTTGTCGTTGATATCCCTAGCTACTACCTTCACAAGTCGCTCAATCTTCCTCCAATCAGACCCGCTAAGTACAGAAGCTGAACTCTCTCGTGATCCCTGCTCATCTGGGTCGGTATCGATGAACCTCTTGGGTATAACGTGACGTTATACTCAAGTAACGTCTGGCTCAAGGGGTGATATACCGGTGGCCTTAAAGGAGTTGATTATCGTGTTTTCCTTGAACGAGCTCACCCAGGCCTTCCAGAACAGGGGGAAGAAGTCACCCTTCTTGATTGGGGAAAGTCCCTGGCTCCTCTCGAGGAAAGCTGACAGCTCATTAGAGTAGGCCTGGGAAAGCGGCTTGAACATACACACATCGAGCGGCTGAAGCGTATGCGTGGAATGCGGAGGGAAGATAGCCAGGAGGATCTTGTTCTGGTCACAGTACTCTATAAAATCCATGGTAACGTGAGATCCATGGCCGTCAAGGATCAATAATCGGTACGATTGTCGAGCTTTCTCCTTAGTGTAGCGGTCAAACACCTGTTCAAGCCAGGCAAGGCCTATATCGTTGTTTGTCCAGCCTGAGGGTGATGATGTGACGTGTACTGAGTGTTCGACTGCCTTGATATCTTCGACCCAGCTCGATCGTATGGCACTAGCGTCTGACTGATAAATGAGGCTTGGCGGCAAGTATGATCCATCAGTGCACACGCATGCTAGGAGGGTAATCCACTCGCGGGAGCCATCTTGAATAGCTGCCCTGACTTCCTTCCTCTCCCACATCTTTCTGCTGAAGACCCGTTTCGAGCGACCAGTGATGCCGATCAAGAACCCCTTCTCATCCATGTTGTACGTATGACGAGGCTCAACACTGTGATGTGTAATTTTGTCCTGCAGAAGATCAAAATACAGGCTGTACTTAGCCCCTGAGTCAGCTTGGTGGCGGTTGTTGTCCATACCAGCCGTCCACTTCGAGATGAGATGGATGCTGTGTCGGCTGATGAAGCGGGTAACCCAGCTCTCGCTGATAGGGCTGTCGGCCACATCTGAAGCAAAATTCGGTATCAGGGCCCTTGTAGGTGGCAAGCCTTGCTTCGTAAGTCTACCTATATATCGCACGAGCTCCTGCTCTTGTTGGTCATCGAGTTTTCGTTGGTTGATTGACTTGCTTGCATTCGATTGTGTAGTAGCCTGGTGTCTTCGCGTCAATGTAGAGCGCCAGACACCGTGTTTTTCTGCTACTGTAGTATAGCAAATTGAGTCTATAGATCTTAGCGACTCTATCTCTGCTAACGCGTCTTCGATTGGGCTCATATTGGTGTGGTCAGATGGGTTTGAAGATTGAGGCGTTTGATGTTCCCCGCGCATCACGCGCACGGACACGGTAACTCTAGCCGTGCGCGCAAGCGACCGACGGATCTTAGCGTACTTATTCGTGCTTCACTGCTCAGAAGGTGACGTTCTCACTTTACGTCGTCTCAAAAGCACGACTCATTCGCTTCGTGTAGCGCTTAGCTGGAGATTGAAGATCCTCGCAAGCATTGATCCTGGAGTTCTGAATGGGTCTAAGGACAAGACATATAGAATGCTACGACGGCGCTGCTAAGCTTGTGGTACAGGTCTTTCCCGCACATGCACGGCTGCCATCGGCTTCCGATCAGGCTTGAAACGGGACACAAGTCTTTCCGTGTTCTGCACGCAGTGCTGCACTGCAATGCAATGTACAAGTCGCTTCACTGCATGACAGGATTAAATCTGCACGTTCATGGCGTTGTGACAGCACACCGGTCATCTCAGATCCAGGCTCCGCAGCAGTCAATAATCGATTGTTGTGAGGTCCTCAACTGCTTGATTAGTGTAGATCTACCTCAATCACCTAGATAACTGACTGTTGTAGCTACAATGTCAATCAATCAAGCGCTTGATTGAGTGCTTGTTGTGATTGCACGCTCCAGAGCCTCCGAGGCGTCGTCTGCACTATAGATTAGTAAGGTCGTCGCCTTGTTGTTATAACGCCCAGTCGGCCAGCTGCAAGCCAGCCGGCACGTGACTACAGAGCACGGGTCACGTGACCTGCAGACTGCTCTGCCGTAGCCTGCTCTGTTGCTCTGTTGCTCTGTATGCTCTGTTGCTCTACGGATACAGAGCAAAGTGCAGGAACGGACGAGTCTCATTCGTATATAGGATCGTTAGGTTACCATCTTTCATAGGAGCCTCGTGCTCAACTCATGTATTGGAGTCAGTGATTACAACAAACAGTATTCATTGTGCCAACCACCTCTTCCCTCGCCTTTGTCAACCCCTGGTTTGACCCGATCAACCCAGCGGCAGACCAACCCCGTTACAGTAGGACTGTTCGAACTCTCCTACTGTTTGAACTTCTCTATAATGACATTAACAAGTTAACTTCACAAGTAAGGTCAATTTCAAGGAACGGCTCGTATATCTACTATAAAGAGCCTAAACGATTATACAAATATATGAATCGATCAATTGATAGCAGGCATATTTGATTTTTTTATTATGTTTGTCCTAAAACTCGTCGAAGTTGCTATGCGATACTAGTCAGTCCCGGAACAGGCTCTCATATTCGACTAATCATACCTCAAAGCGATCGGCGTTTCTTTTTAGGCCAGTCATCGCATCGCAAGGGGAGAGGAAAAGCTCGGAAAGCAATTGCTTGTTCTGCTGTATCTTGAGGATGTGCTAATAGTTGTCAGCTCGATATGGATCCGTCAAACCAGCGATTGAAATACCTCTTCGTAAGAGCCTCGCATCACATAACGGATAGTGGTGATAGGACGCTGTTGGCCAATTCGGTGTATGCGTGCAAGAGCTTGTTCCTCGACGGAGGGGTTCCAATGAGGCTCCATGAGATAAGCTCTCGACGCAGTTGTTAGATCGAGCCTTCCTTAATTAGCGACAGGGGTTTGATGCATTCCAGAAAAAGCTCACCCGACAGCCCCACAAGATATCGTGAGCAATGCAACTCGCACCTTCTGATCTTCGCGGAAATTCTCGAGTACTTTGACTCGACGTGCATCTGTTACGTTACCATCAAAACGTACGAATTCGATGGCTTGATCGCGAAGACCTTCTTCAACCAGATCCAAGGTTGTAGTCCAAAATGAGAATACAACACTGTGAATCGTCAGTATACGATCAGATACAAGGCATTTTGAGGTATGACACTAACCACTTCTCGGTAGGCGTATGTATTTCGAGATCTTGGAGCAAACATCGAATTTTCGTGGGCAGCTTCGTCCCGTCTACTCGTTCTGGAGTACCAGTGGCCGTCCTGGGAGAATGTAGGGTTGTGATCACTGCTGATGTATGCTTGGTATCATGTGCGCAAGAAACATCTGGGTCTCCACAACAACGGCCACAGATCAGGAACAAACAGCTATAGAGGCGGTGCTGGCCGGATTTGAATGTCTGGTTAGCAGCTTCAGTGCCCACAGACTCCAGATTCGTATTGCAGACGTTACAAGTTGCAGATCCCATCGCCATCAGACCGTTGAAAGAATCCTGCGCGGTCTTCTGAGTCCATGCTGTGTGCTCCGACAATGGTTTCTTAATTTGTGCGAGAAGACCCATGTTGCACACTTGACGCAGGTTGTTGATGCAGACGAGAGCGTTTGATTGCTGAGTCTGTGTGCCGCTCTGAGCTCTCATCGTACCCTTCTCAATCTGGGCATATAGTGTTTTTTCTTCAGGACTGAAATCGAGACGTTGCAGGAGATCCCTTCGCCGCGGTAGAGTAATCGTGGTGCCAATAGACCGACGCAGCATGACCGAGCAGACCAGATTACGAAGTCGTCGCATAGCCTCATCTCTCTCAAGCTTTCCGAGTCGGCGGATATGATCGCGAAAGACCCCAGGCTCGTCGTAGGGGTACGCCCGTAAGAAATGGTAGAGGCTCGCCAGGTCTTCCGTACGATTCTGAATGGGTGTACCGGAAATTGCCCATCGCCGTGTCGCTTGCAAAGCGCAGACTGCTTTCGCGGTTATTTGGCTACCCTCACGGATATCGTGTGCTAAAGTCAAATGTTAACTAACCTATTTATCATGAGGATGTATCAGCAGGTAATAGGGCACACCTTCGTCGAGAATTACCCTAAACCATTCTGAAGTAAACATCGCCATAGGAGAAGATGCGGAATGCCGTCGCCATTCAGAGGCCAAGGTGTGGTATGTAGTCAGTACAATATCCACAGACGCCAGGTCTGCTACGCTCTTGACTCGCGTCTTGCCATGATGCCGCTTCCACTCGAGTCCATGCTGGCGAACATGCCTATTATAAATTAGCACGAGACTTGCATCTTATGATTGGATATTGGGATATTACTGCTTTAGCTGGGATTCCCAGGTATTGAGTACTAGACCCATAGTCAGTGTAATTGGTCGTTATAACGCTGTTGTCAGGGGGCTTACGTGGGGCCCGCACAACGATGAGCGTGCTTTTGAGTTCAAAGGCTGCAGTGTTCCACATGGGCATGTCACCAGACACGGTATCCCTGTCGCTTGCGACGAGTGCAATGGCTGTCAATGTTTTACCTAAGCCCATGTCATCTGCAAGTATACCACCCCGAAACTCCGGGGGAGCAGAAAACTCGGTCTCGCTTGTGACGGTGTTCATGTAGGCTGGACCTCCGTATGGGTGTTTTTCTTCAAGGACAAACCCATTCGTGGCTCGGTAGGGTGGCTGCATCTTCCAGATATCCGTTGCAGGACTCCGTAACGCCCAACCACGCTCGCGGCTTTGCATGAATGTCAATGCCTGACGCTGATGACTGTACAGAAGTTTGGTGAGTAGGCTAGCTGCGGCTTTTGCTGTTGATGCCTCACCTTAATAGCTTTGTCTGTAATGCGGATGGTGTATCGGCTTCAGGAAGCTCATGTCCACTGGTCAGGTCCGCCAGGAGGTCAGTGGTGGATGAGAATTCCTCGATACCGTAGGGATCACGTGAAATATGCTGCGTCCACAAGGGTTCTTCTTCATGATCCTCCAGGTAATGAGGGTTCAAATACCGCACGTTGCGGTCGCATGACACAGGGTCCTGCAAAAATACATGGCAGGCTTCAAGAAACTTGCCAACATCCTCTGAAAGCGAGACAGGCCCATAAATGATAGTACAAAAGTCCAGGCTGTGGTCCTTCGTATGCTTGCAGTGCCGGCTGACTGCATTTGGCGAGCAGTGGTGCTGCAAGGATAGTCTTCGTTGGCCTTGCAACTGAGACAATTCTTCTGCGCTCGACTGTTCTACTCTGCCTAGAACTAGCGATAGAGAACATTTCGACACAATCATCTTACCATCCAAGGTAACTGCTGTGCAAGGCTGGATATTACCCGTGTTCGGATTATGAGATGCTGGATAGGCTTTGAGGGAAAACATCCCAAAGCATACGGTGTCCGCGGAACATTCGATCTTCCTAGGTTTCACGTCAGCTTTTCTCGCACTCTGTTCACAGACTTACAGCGAACAGTCTGATATTCTGAATGCGTTATACCTCGCGTCTGCTTCGCTTTGCAGATCATCAAGCGGAGCTTTGTTGGCTTCGCCCTCCCTTGTGCTGACACCAGGATCTTCACTGTGCCTATCCAAGGTCACACAGCAGTTTGGTGTAGTCGCCAACTCTAGAAGCTCATCTCGATTCTTGTAGCTCGGTCTAGTACCAGGAGTGGTTTGGCTGGAGTCAGAGGCGTATCGCATAGGGCTCCATGGCAACTCTGCCTGGCTTCGGGAGTCATTTTTCGGACTGTGAAGGTAGTCTATTCGTCTTCGCTTCTGAGGTGGTTCAGGGATGTCCATGATTTATTTGTGGACATTCGACAAGTGGCTTCACTCATGGCCACTAGAAAGAAGTGAAGAGTTGAGGACCAGACCTTAAGTCGACGGAACAAGGCTGTGCAACTCCTTCGCCAGTAATCATGGAGCAAGGCTGTGCAACTGCTTTGCATGTATTCGCCAATCTTGGACTGAGATGCAGCTGGCGAAGCCTCAGTGACGTCGGAGGCGGTAGCTCAGCCCCGACAGGCGGCAGCTCAGCCCCGACAGGCGGCAGCACGCTGGTCATATACTTAGGCAGTTTCTCTCCCACTTTGGCATTTAGGTTAACAACCCTTCTACCTGCAAAGGTGACCAACATCGGCTCAGGCGTGGACCGAAGGCATCGCGATGTCATCAGCCCCTCCGCCCACCGATAGCCAAGCGTTGGCGGACATTGACGAAGCTTACACTAAGTTCCAGAACATTATCACCCAAGATGATGCAAGGACGTTTCGTTCAGACGAGCTTCGCGATGTCCGTAATGCTGCATTAGAAATTCAGAAAAGACTCGCAGCCAAGCAGTCGTCCCGGAACCTACGCCGCATTCAGCCCCTGCTGGACAGCATAAACCATTACTCAAAATTCATGGATGTTTTATGCAACGGAGTTGACTACCTTCCTTGCGTTTGGGTGCGTATCAGCTTCCAATGGCACGAAACTTACTATAGCTTTTGATGTATGGATTCTAGGCTCCTATCAAACTCTTCCTGCAGATCGCCAGCGACCATCTGGACGCCTTCGACAAACTGATTGCTGCATACGGAGATATTGCTGAGGCTCTACCCCGATTCGATGTGCTTGCGGCTGCTTTGAAAGACCATCCAGATTTTCAAAAAGTTTTGTCGGCAGTGTATTGTGATATCCTCGAGTTCCATCGGTAAGTGAATGAGACAAGATAGCGCACGCTTAAGTAGCGATAGCTAACGAACGTTCGTCAAAGTCGAGCTTACAAAGTTTTCCGGGCAAACAGTAAGCTTATCAGAAGCCTCATGGTACCTTATGGAACCGCTGACTCGTGGTGATGAGGATGGAAACGATTTTTTGACTGTTCCTGGGCACGATTTGATTACTGCTTCGCTGGCATCCTTGAGAACCTTAAAAAACACTCAGAGGTTGTTGAAAAGGAAGCGCACGCTTTCAGTATTCTTTCTCTCCAGGATCTACGTCAGCGGGCCATCGAAGACATCGCAAGAAAGGAGAAAGACCGCTTAGACCAACAATTCCAGAATGTGCTGAAATGGCTAGACATACGCGACTACACCCAGGAAGACCAAATCGACGACTTGTACGCAACATGCCATCGTGGCACCACCAATTGGCTTTTTGCAGACTCAAGATACAAACAGTGGCTCATTGGGGGCGCGGGAAGGCGTCTTTGGGTGCATGGCATTCCCGGTTCCGGTAGTACTCATTCCTTATGTCTTGACTGCATCAATGCTGACATTACCAGGCAAAAGTGTACTCTGTTCGCAAGTCATTTATGAGCTGCGCAGTACAACTAGTGTTGTCGCTCATTACGTGCACAATTACTCGAGCTCTGAATACACAAGATCTGGGTCAGGGCAATCCGGACGCATAATCAGATCGCTAATTTCTCAGATCGTGCGACAAAGGCGTGACCTAGCTGGTTTCGTCTACAATGACTACTTACTTCAAGGGCTTGAAGCAACTTTCCGCATTTTGACAGACCTCCTGATCAATCTTGTCTCTGCTGACACAGACACAAGCATCGTGGTCGATGGGCTCGACGAATGTATGGACAAGGAGACCAAAAAAATTCTCGATCTAATCCCGGGCCTCACCAACGTTGCTTCAGGAAGCCGATGTAAAGTAATGGTCTTCAGCCGGAATATTCCTATCATACAGAAGAGTTTGAGAAACTGGCCACTTGTCGCACTGAGAGAAGAGAAACAAGCCGTTGACTCCGCAATCTCTCTATGGCTGCATGCCAAACTTCAGGACTTTCAGACAGAGCACGACGACTTGATCATCACACAGACTGAGATGCAGGAGATCGAGCGGCAAATAACGGCAAAAGCCGATGGTGTGTTTGCATCATGCCGATATTTCACGACTTCACTAACATTGGCTATAGGGATGTTCTTGTGGGTTCGGTTGTTGTTGTCCACTTTGGAGCATGTGCATTCCGCCTATGAGTTCCAGCAAGCAGTACAATCCCTTCCGCCAGGCCTAGAAGAAGCGTAAACGACCCTAAAATATCTTTAGCAAGATACGAGCTAACAATGATAGCTACGGTCGCATACTCCAAAGGATCGGTCAGTATGGTGCCTATGGGCCTACCAACTCGCTAAAAGCACACAATCTCATGGCTTGGATCGCTCTGGCCGAACGCCCACTACAGACTCTTGAGATCTTATCCGGTCTAGCGCTGGGTACTTACCCATTCATCGTGGACGAACTCAAGAAGCCAACCCTATCGATATTCGATCTCATCAAACCGCTGATTCATTTGAGCGACGACGGGCATGTCACATTTGTCCACTTCACCGTCAGGGAGTCTGTGTTCACTGACCTACAAAGAGAATCGATCAACTGACATCTGGCAGATATATCCTTGATGGTTCGAGCACGCGTGAAGGCCCATTCCTTGCAAAGATTCCAAGCAACCAGCATATTGCCCAGGCGTGCGCGGCCCAGCTACGTTCCAGCCTTGACCTCGTCGACCCAGACGTTGCGAAATCAAGAATCATTCTCGACATCGTAAAAGGCCATTTCAGCTTGCACAGATATGCCGTTGGGCATTGGTACACACACTTCGAACGGTCTGAAAAAGACGGAAACAGCTGTTCCACAACAGATATTCGACAGACGTGCATCGCGATCTCTGAACGTCACGCCCAGATTCTCAAGCGTAAAGGCCTACCGCCGCTGGACCATTCAAGTCAAACCTCGTCAAAACTCCAGATTGGCATCATCAAAGACCTGCAGGTTTTTGACAATCTGAAGGATGAAGCCCTCCACGGGGAGCAGGATGATGGGGACCACAAATCTACAGGTCAGTAGTGATTCAAGAGCGAATCAAGAGCGATCCCTGAGCAGGCATATCATTGCCAAGGGATTTGGAGACAAGAAGAGTGCACTTTGACTGACTGCGTGACTCTGTAGTCCACGGTTCGACAACTGACGCCGATCGCACCACTCTCTTTCGCCAAGTCTGCATGAACTACAATGAAATCATGACTAGTCTGCTGGAGACCGACGCTCACGCGCGTTATCCCTTCCTTGATCCGGCGCTATTGGCACAGTTTAGGCAGAGGCACAGCGGGGGTGCGTATGCTTGCCGCTTCGCGCGCTGCGCTCGACAGTACGATGGTTTCGATACTGCTTCGGCACGACAGGCGCACGAACGATCGCACCAGAGTCGAATTATGTGCGCAGAGCCCGCATGTCCATACAGTTTAGGAATCGGTTTTGGCACAGCTGCCGGATTGCGCAAACACGTCCGGAACTATCACCATGGAACCCCTGTACTACCGCCATCATTTCAAGTGCCGGAGGGATCGGGATCAGATGAGCAAAAACCTGTCACCAACCTTGACTCCGACAAAATTGTCAAGCGACTCTACCAGGAAGTGAACACAAAAAAGGGTGCCCCTGTGCAACAAGATGCCAAAGCCGTACAAGAGATCCTACCGATTCTCAGAAAGATCTTCAAAGTATATCAACAAATAGACAAGGTGTTCTCCACAGCACTGCGTCTACCTGCGTTTTCTGAAGATCGGATCAAGAAACTCATGGAGGCAAAGGTCATGGTCTTTCACAACTGGAACCCAGAGCAAGATTGTGCTAAGGGTCCCTTGTCGATGAATCTGCAGCAAGCCAAATATGCGCAAGGCCTGGTCGCAGAATTCTTGAGAGATCTACAGCAGGCGCGTGGACAGTGGCACCAAAATCAAGCTCAACAGGCGACAATCCAGAGCCAGCAGCAGCAAATAGCGACAGAGGGTCAGGGTTAGGGGTTCATTGACTGTTATATAGGCCGCTCTACCTTTACACCTGATCCAGTACGCGCTGAAACGAGTCAAGCCTTTTTTCCCAAGCAGTAAAGTAAGGTCTTCCAGAGGGAAGATTTCTACCCGCCATCCCGCGGACAATGATTGATTGATTGATTAATTTATTCATTCAGGCTATTCACGGTGACCGTATGAGCCGTTCCTAGAGAGTGACCTTACTTACAAAAGAACTTCGCTGCCTTCGCTCATGAATGAGAGTGATCCATCCCTATGGTTGCCTACTCAGCCTCCGGCTGATAGGTCAACCTGCCTGTCTCTTCTAGAAATCGGATAGTAGCTTTTACTACCTCGATATCCGACTTCCATTCCTCTTTCGGACCATCTGAAAGCTGTCCCGTCCTCACATCCTTTCTCGAACCCCACCCTCCTAAGAGGTAGGATACGTCTCCTGACCTCGCGCCTGCGGCCTCGCGTAGCTCTCTACGCTCGTCCGCCCACCTATCACCCATCCTTCAAAGATCGATACTTCCGAGCAATGATAATGTATGGCGCGCACGTCCCCTAACTTCGACTAGAGTGTTCGGAGTAATGAACATCTTGAGTTCGGAGTAATGAAAACCGTCCGACCAAACAGCCCAAAATTAAATCAAGTAACAGTTCGATGTCAGTTTACTCGACAGATTTTCGTCGCAAAGCCAAAGATCCCCAGGCGAATGTGGTTTCGATGGCTTGGAATCTGATGTGTAGCTCTGAAGTGCTGGGGCCACGAGCCCAGGGTTAGGGTTCGTGCACTCCGACAAAGCGCACACAACCACATCCCAAGGCCAACAGAGTGTGAATGGTCGCTCTCGCTGTGGCAAGGGTGACACAGAAGCTTGTCTCTAGGCACCCTTTTCGCTCTACCTGCCAAGTGCTCGTTTGGCGCCATCATACCCCGCTACCTCGACACCTCGACAACAAGGTACATCTTTTGCAATAATTGTAGGGGCGTGTATCTGCAGTACTGCATACCTACCCACCACCAGAGTCAGCCCACCTTCCAGGTACACGGATGAAACATCGTCGGGCCGACGCGGTGCAGAGTAGCAAGATCCACAGGGCTGGAGAAGAGGAACGCCAGGATCGTCGGGGGCGTTCTCGCCCAAGAGCTGCTGTATCAGGGCCCCCACTAAAATATTTTATATATAGGGCTTTACATGTGTGGGGCTCTGTAGCTCCAGGCTGCAACGGTCACGCGAGGTCGAAACGCCAATTGCGACAGTGGAATGTATGAAAAGAGAAGGGAAGACTGGTCAGCTCGAAAATGATTTGATTCGTCACTTCCCCTTGTGACATGATGCATGGCGATCTATAATGTGACATGGAACAAACGCAAAACACGAAATGTCTCTTTCTCCGAAATCGTCTGATCAGTCAAGTTATCTTCACACATCCGTTCGACCAAGAGTAGGTGTCTGTTGAGCCTGCGCACCACCGAAGGAAGCTCTCAAACCAACATCCTGAAGAACCGTAACCGCCAAAGTCGCGAGTGTCGTGTAAAGTCGGGAGTTCTGCCTGTCGGCCAGTGAAAATACAAGGTGCGAGGAAACGGCCAGGACGCCAACGTAGCCGAGAGGTGAAAGGTAACCCGCCTGCTCATGTCGAAGCAGCAGTGCGCCGCGGAGCGCGAAGTTGAGGTGGGCGCCGGCCCAGAGGGCCAACAAGGGACCATTGAGCTCTGCTTCAATGCCTCCGGCTTGATGAAGCACCATGGGAGCCGCCGCGACGACCAGAGTGAAGACGAAGACGTAGCCCATGATACGTATCTGGCGTCCGCGTTCACCCCTGATGGTAGCCCATGCCTCAGCTCCGCCCAAAAGGCCAACGAAGATAATGGCAAGAGCCACCCATAGGCTCCAGCTCGCGCCATGGGTCTTGGGATCAGGTTCACCGTTCGAGGCGCTCGCGTTCTCCATGACGTTCGGCGAGAGGGCAGTGTCACGCCCTCCTCCGGTCCCAGAAAAATAGTGCGGGGGAAGGGCGCGTGCATTGGCGTACGAGATCATTGTCGACATCGCGAGCACCCGTACCCAGCTTCCGGGGAGGGCGGCGGCGCTGGGGTATGGGGTCATCGCAAGGGCCTGAGTCCAGCCCTGAGCAAGGACATCCGTGTGGGCGTATGCAACCATTGCAAGCAAGTAAATCGAATATTGTCCATATTGACTTCCGACCCAAGCCTCCAAATAGCCAGATACTGAGAAACAGCGGCTTGCTCTTGGGTTCTGGCTTTGATTCACATAGGTTTTGCCATTTGATTCGCTGGTGCTGCATCCAACTCTTTCAAGATCGTCGACGTAGTTGCCATCGTGACCGCAGGTTGGTGCAAGTGTCTTGGGCCCGTGGATGGTCGAGGCGGAGAGCTCAGTTGTTGGGTCGCGCCGCTCCGTCTGTTTCAAAGACCCGTCATGGCGGGCCAAAATCGTACCACCATCACCGTCGTCTCGCTTTTCGAAAGGTTCGCAAATGGATGGCTCCACGGCGGAGGTCATGTTGCTAACAACGTGAAAACCACCACGGCACTGTTCAAGGGTATGCTGGACTTGGAGTTGATGTTCAGGCAGCGGCGTCGGAGATAGAGGTGGTATAGTAATGATCTTGCCGATGGTTTTGCAGAGGGGCTTGTATGGGGTGTCGTAGGTGGTAACGTAGGTGGTACCGCCGGTTGTGTTTTGTGCGATATTGCGTTCGGTAGCAGCGGGGAGGGAGCGGCGGGTGGTGTCGGGGATTGTCTTGTTGGCAACCCTGTAGACGACGGAGTGGATGAGCTCTAGAACAATCTGCTAAGCAGTCTTGCAGAGGCAATCCTGTAGGAGGGACGGCGCGGGATATCGTAGGTGGTGTTTGCTTAGGGTGGTCGTCCGCTTGCTGCGAGGGCATCCACAGCAAACAAAAGAGCGCCCGCTCGCAGCTCCAGAAAGTGAACCGCTGCAAGGGACACGCCAAATGACGCTACAGCAGACATTGACCGCGGCCGTACGCGTGAGCCTCGTCCACATGCAAAGCTGCCTTGGGGATGATACGAGTGTACCTGGATGCAAGCCAAGCCTTTGGGGCGGCCTGAATCCATCTTCAGTATTGCCTCGGCCAGCAACACTTCGTTCTTTGCCTATAAACACGTCAGATAATTTACCCTGCCACCAAGGCATAAATATTCGTTCCCAAACAATCCGGATCGCCAGAGTATGGCCATCGAGTTACAAGACCACAGCAGCCATGAAGCCTCAACGAAAACAGCAGAGCGAAGGCGACAGACCGGGGCCTCTTGTTCGATGACACGAAACATATTCAGCATTTTTTCCATCGGCTTGCTTGGGATCTCGAGCGCACCAATATTTCTGATACAGCAGTTTGCCGTCGGTCGAGGTGTTGCACGCCTGGACAGCTGTCGTGATACAGAGTCGATATGTCGGACGCTCGCATGTCGCGTATTCGATTGGAGTGAGGTACGAGAGCCATCCACTTCCACGCTACGACGAGCAGCAAAATTTCGTACTAAATCTCGATAGATAATCGCAAGCGAAGAGGTTCTACCGCACTGGGCACAGCAACCCTCTCAGGCCACATTCGTCTTCTCCCTGATAAGCGCGACAACGCTCCTGAGCATCAGCCGGGAGCTGACAAGTCGGGATCGGGCGCAGACAGTTCTACTCAGTTTATCCATACCTGTCATCTGCGCCATAGGGGCAGTGGCTGGCATGTGGACGCTGGTGGAAGTCATCTGCTTCTTTCCTCAGTCCGTTGCGCTGGCGCTGGCGCTTAGCTTCGTCTTTCAAGCACAAGGTGTGAGTGCAGAAGAAGCAGTCGCGTTCCGAGGTAAGGAATAGGAAGAGACAAGGGAACAGGAAGAGACAAGGGAACATTTGGAGGAGACAGGACGGTACAAGAAGCAGACGCACGATCCATACATTGGGGTTGGGTTCTATGAGGTGGTGCTCAATAGCGCACTAGCCTATCGCGTCGGTCCATCACGATCATTCCCGGACCGCTGCCGAAATCAAGACAAGTTCAAGGGCTGATGTCGGGAGGCTGGTGGGTCTGAGCCGAACTCTGTCTAAGTTCTGGCGGAGTATAACTGAAAGCGAAACGCTCATTCGCTTTCGAGAAGCCCGACCGACGTGCGGTCGCAAGATCAGCCAAGCTCCGCGTCTGACCTGTCGACAATTGGAAAATTGTATAATAGGAATTCTAACATACTATTGAACAAGGTGCTCCACTAGTGGCTGAATAGTATCACACCAAGTAACCCCTGACCCAAAATGCATCAATAGAAAGCGGCAAATATTGATCAAAAAACGGGAAAAGCAAGAAGCGAGCCAAAAAAATTAATTAAGGATTCGACTGTCCTCCATGATTACGGGCAATTCATTAGTACCACCAGAATTCTGTCGCGAGCCTGATACTACAGTGTCGTGGTCGAGGAGGAAGCACGGTGGCTTTTTAGAACAGTACGGCTTTTCGTACGGGCAGAACGGCACTCAGGTGCATCTGTTATAGCTTAGACACACATATTGGCGCCGGTCCCCACCACCAGAGATAAGTAGTGCAGCTTTACTCTACTTATAGAAACTGTGTTCACCAAACCATCAACGCAATTCTACCACCAACCTTACGTACAGCCCGGTTCGCAATCCTTCAGAAAGCCATACATCCGAGCAGCGATAGTACACCACGCCTGCGGCGCAGAACATCCAAGCAGGGGTGCTCGCAGTAAAGGATATCAGAAGTCCGGAGCAACAGTCTCGAAAAAAGAGAAGAAGAAGATGGAAGGCAATGGAGGGCAGAGAGTCATCGAGAAAGGTACAGGCGGGGAGTAGGACTGATAGGTCCAGACTTGCAGCGGCGAGTGCCTGATTCGGTTATGGCTGCAGGAGGCTGGGAAGTCTCATAGCACTTGGAGTTTTTCGCCATACCTCAGATACTGACCATATCTCAGACATACCATGTCGTGAACTCAGCAAGGTGGAACCATACGATGGATTCTTTCCAAACATTATTCGTTCATTACCCAAATTTCCAGGTGATCGTGTGCAAAGACTGCAAGTCGGCAGTGGTTCCGAATCATGTTAAGACGCATCTTAAACAAAGTCATGGATTACTGACCACGAACACCAGAGACCAGATCGCTAAGCATGTGAATCAGCTGCACAACATCGCTTACAGGCACGAAGATGTGCAGTACCCTGTGTTGGAAGAAGAAGCCATTCCCGAGCTTGGCCCAGCTTTGGAGGGATGTTTCCAATGCAAGGAATGTGGTTCATTCAGGGAGAGTAGGAAGGGTATCGAAAAGCACTGCAGGGAAGAACACGGATGGGTCAGCAGTAAAAGAAGGGGAGGTAGGGGCGGCTTTAGGAGTGAGCCGGCCAGGAACCAGCCGTTCACAGAAGGCCACTGTTGTCAGAGATTCTTCAAATTCAGACAGTGGACTAGATTGTTCAAAGTGATTGCGACAACGCAACGGGCACAGATGGGAAACCAAGACGCCCAAACCGAATCGAGAGCCGAACAACTAGCAGATGAGGTTGCGGAGGGGTTGAAGAGCAAGCTGCGCGAGGTGCACCGGCACAGGAAGGTGAACGTAAGCGACGTCAGATCCGAGATGGATCCTTGGCTGGACCATACCAACTGGGCTCACCATCTAGCTGGATTTGGGAAGGAAGAACTCCGCGCCAGTCTCAACGCGGCGCCGAAGGCAGATGCAGGCGATCATGGAACAGAGGTCATCGACGAAGAAGAAAATGCGATTGAGAGGGCTTGCAGGGCTACCGGAAGAGTGATCAAGAAGGCCATGGATGTGAGCAGCCCGCATAATATCCCAAGGTCCGCTCTTCACTACGTGAACCGGAAAGAAACAGGGGCTGCAAACAACGAAACTCCATTCTACAGCAAGCACGAGGCCAGTACCAAAAAGAAATACTCCAGAGTATGGGTATCGTTGCTGAGATATCTCTGGAGAAGCCAGACTTGGGAGAAGAAGCCAGACTATAAGTTAACGGGAGGGCAACAACGGAAGTTGGAAGCAATGCAAACGCTCGCTAGGCGAGAGACGACCACTCTAGACAGGGGAGCGAGGAGAACATGCGAGGAAGAACTGGAATGGTCTATCGTTCTCTTCTGGGCCAGCATGCTAGATCAGGAACTGCTAGACGACGAGTTTCAGAGCGGCTTCCTATCCGCGGTGGCAGTTCTGGGATTGGATACAGAAGATGCGGGATGGGTGAGCGTGTTCAACTTCACTCCAAAACTAGCTGCGATTGTCACGATTTGTAAAGCGCTGGTGGTATTTATGGCTTACAAGCAGAGGCAAAACGACATTGACCGGCTGAAGGAGGAAGGATTGAGTGAAGCGGAGGCTAAGAAAGAGGCGGTTAGCATTGTAGAAGGTGTGCATGACATGGTCCCCAGGCTACTTTGTCTCCAGGAGTACGGTGGACCGGCGAGTCCAATGGACAGAATCTTGCACATGAAGACATTTGGCATGAAGATCAGGTTCACAGAGAAAGCAGGAGCTCGGGTCACTTGGATGAACAAGTGTCAGCAGATCTGCATCGATAAAATTAGCTTCAGCATGGGAGATCTGAGAGACGCGCTAAACGGGCTGTGGGAAAAGTGTCAAAACAGGCTCACGAAGCAGGTGTTGTTTTTACAGCACGAAGAAGAGCTGCCAGTCCTGCATCTGGGTAGGCTGTTCGATAACCCGAGCGATCTCACAGAAGGCTGGAGCTTCTTGGAAGACGAGAGGAACGAAGAAACGTTGAAAAATGTCAGGAGGCCGGACGGGAAGGATGTAGAGAGCAGGAAGTGGCTGTGGAGCCGGATCATGAAAGAAGATCGCTTGATCAGGCATTTTCTGCATAACACCGACATGAACGAAGCGACGGATTGGAGCAAGCTGCAGTGGAACTCGACCAAAGTCGAGCAGTATTTCCGGGAAGTGACGATATTCAAGGAAGAGCTGATCGTTTTGTGTCACATGGCAGGCGGAGCTCCGGCCAGAGGGACAGAAATTGTGAGCATCAGGGCCGAGAACGGGGAGGGCGCACGAGCGCAGAGAGGGATCTTCATCGACAACGGCATGGTCGAACTGGTGACGGGCTACCATAAGGGCTATAGTAAGAGTGGCCAAGCGAAGATCATCCACAGGTATCTGCCAGAGGAAGTTGGTAAACTGGTGGTGTACTACTTGTGGCTAGTGGAGCCGTTCGTCCAAATGCTCAGGTGGGCAGTCAGAAAGGAATTTGACTTTTGCAAGTATCTTTGGGAGCCAGAGCCGGAAGAGCGATGGGATGGCAAGGTTGATGGTGTCGGAGAGAAGGATGACAGCGAGAGCGAAGAGGGTGGGAGGGAAGACGACAGTGAGGCGAGTGTCGATGGAAGGGATGGCGATTCAAGCAGCCAAGGGAGCGATGGCGAGTACGGCAGTCGAGAGAGCGAAGGAGAGGTCGGCGAACGAGCAGGGAGAAGAGACGGTTTGCGCAACGGAAGGAGAGGTAGAGTGATGGTGGCGAACAGCAAGCCACAAGCGCTCAGCGTGGACGGCTTCTGGAATACCGAACGGTTGAAGAGAGTCATGAAGAGGGAGTTGGCAAAGTGCCAGGCCGGATTCTTCGTGACGCCGTCGACGTGGAGGCAGCTATATCCAGCAATACAGAGGGTACACTGTCCGGAGGAAGAAGTATCGAAGCAGCTGGATCGGATATATGAGGGCGCTGC
>Ga0265780_10003487_pt1 | contig 20671 bp, 12 predicted proteins | sample P1T30metagenome_FD_192432 | JGI IMG/M metagenome (GOLD analysis project Ga0265780, IMG submission 192432) | Plant litter microbial communities from East Loma Ridge, Irvine, California - P1 T30 | ecosystem: Environmental > Terrestrial > Plant litter > Unclassified | place: USA: California...
GCCCATCGAATCCACCACCAACTATTCCAACACCCTCTCCCCTTCACACTTCGGTCTCACACCCACACCCCGCAGCAACTGGCTCACCATCTCCTCCCAATACATCGAATACCACGCCGCGCGCACGCACCTCCTCTCACGCAACCGCTCCTCCTGCATCCACGTCACCCCCGAGGGCGAACGCGCATGTCGCGAACTACTACAGGAAGTCACGTCTTTCCTCGTGGATATGTATCCGCACCAATTCCGTTTTCTGACGAAGACGCGCAGGAAGCATGTGCTGAATGAGCTTACTCGAGAAGATTTCGAGATAGAGCATGGATTGGAATGTCATCCGTTGGAGGTGTGTGCGCGGTTGTGTGCGGAGGATTTCATGGTTTGGGGGCGGAGTGAGAGTACGTTGAATTGGTATTTACAGGCTGCTACGACGCTGTTTCCGAGCGGGTATGTTGTTGCGCCATATATGGGGAAGACGGTTGATGTGGTGGTGGGTGGGGAGGGGATGGGGAAACCACCGATGATACCTTGGTCTGGTGAGTTGCAATTCTCTCTTCTTTCCCAAGCAGTCGCGCAACCCAAGCTAACACACATATCACAGACCTCCCCTCAATCCTCAAACTCACCCTCCCAACACTCTCCCCTTACTCCTCCACCGGCCCCCTATCCCACACGCAAACCTTCATCCAAACCCGGCCCCTCCGCGCCACTCTAGCCTCAACACTCCACATCCCTCGCCCCATGGACTTTTTCGCTGGCCACATAGCTGATCTGTATCCCTCTGAATTGCTCGTGCGTACAGAAACGCAGATGTATGCGCGTTTACCCAAATCAGGTGCTGTCATTGTGACCACGCGGACAAGCACCGAGACGCTGAGTGAGATGAAAGATAGGATGACGATGCGGGAGAAAGAAGCCTTTTTGAAGGAGATCGGGCAGTGGGGAGAGGAGGAGGCGAGGGCGAAAGGGAGGGATTTGTGGATTGGGGTTGTGGAACGGTGTTTGAAAGGTTTGTTATACCCGAGTTGGGATTGCTGGTTGAATAGAGTGGGCTGACGAATTTGTGGATAGATCAGAAAGCGTTTAGGGACGATGTAACGGTATATAGTAGGGTGTCGGTGATGGGAGGGATTAAAGGCTGAGGCTGAGACGGACAGTGGGCGACGTTTGGAGCTTGAGGCAATATGCTGTTGAGTGTGATATCGCACTCGCGGTAGCCGCGTGAGGACGTGTGACTATGTAAACTATCCTAGAGACGACGTACATTAAACACCGATTACACAACACAAATACAAAACCTCATCGCTGTATCCAACTTCTGCAAGTAGCGAGGTGGCTTTGTATCACAAGCCGGCTCAGTGGCGCGAATCCTAAATCGCTACCACACAATTTCCGCAACAGTGGAGTACGAAAAAACATTTTCTCGCACACATAAGTCTAACCTGACTACTCTTCAGACACCGCATCTCACACACAAGAAAAAAAGATGGCGTACGCAATCCCTTCCAGTTCCCTCAGCATAACAGCAGCAACATCCGCCCCCTGGCTGACAGAACACCCGAAATCGAACCTCACGAATATATCCTTCGCAACCACACCCAGCATGTCCACTTCATCATCCATATCCACCTACGCAACACAACCTCCATCACCCTCAACCCCAACAACCCCAACAACCCCAACAACCACACCCCTCCTCCCCTCCCCACTACCCACACAACCCACCACCCTCAACCTCACCTGCTCCCCCCAACCCCCCTCCTACGGTCCCCTACCCCCAGTCGAAAACACCCCATACTCCTTCTCCATCTGGCCTCAAATCCGGCAACCCGCTCTGTCTGCCCTCACACCATTGCGCTACACGCTTTCTTTCCGCGACGCAAACGCTTCGTACGTCGGAAGTGGGTATCTGGGGCATTACGAACTGCGTTCGTATGATGCGCGGGAGTGTGCGAGGAAGTGCGATGGATGGGGTGATGGTGGGGATGGTGGAGCGAGACAGGAGGGTTTTACAGGGTCTTTCACTTCCATTCCATCTGATCAAACGCCGCCATCCGATCTTCCCACACCCTCCCCACAACCATCCCCCCACCCCCAAATCTGCAACGGCTTCAACCTCTACTTCGAGCGCTCACCGTCCATCCACCTCGGCCCGAACTGCAGAGACGCAGCCAGTCGGACGATAGTAAAGTGTGCGCTTTGGGGCGAAGGGGTAGAGGAGGCAGGAGCGACGAATACGGGGTCTCGGGAGTGGGACTTTAACGTTGTTATTGCGGGGTCGAATGGGTATAGACTGGGTGGGGAGGAGAAGACGTCGGAGGGAGTGGAGAGTGTGGCCAGGAATGTGGGTTGGAGTGGAGGAGGGTTGGTGGCGATTTCGGTGGCCGTTGTGCTAGGATGGTTGGGCGTTGGGTTTTGATAACGAAGACGGCGGTGTGTCAGTAGGTGGCCAGGACTTAGAATGCAACACCACGGACCAGACTTAGATCATCTTCGAACACAGCTGAAGAGGACTCTCGGGTATCATTTGGGTCTATTGTGACCTACGTTCCTATGTACAAATACAATTACTGCTCCCCATTCATCAAAAAGACGCTAGAAGCGCGGGTTATAAGTACCAACCGCTTTTCATGGCCCGTATTTCCAAACGCCGTAATGTGCACAAACTTGCTTCTACTAGAAGGCATAGAGACCCCGCATGTTCCAGATCGCTTCATCAATCATGCTGGGGGTCCATTCCGCACCCGTCATCTGCCCAGCGATGCTCTCCCGCTTGTCGCGTGACAGTACTAAGAAGCGCTCGATCAGATCGCCATCAATGACGCTCTTGACCGGCGCGAAGTAGCTGCGGAAGGCGAGATGATCCCGGCCAGACAAAGGCTTATCGTCCGACCGAAGTTGGAGCTCCAGTTGCTGGAACATCTTGTGTTGTCGGCGGGAGTTGAAGGGGATGAGTGCACCAAGAGTGCCTTGGAGACCGGCCCAGAAGATGATGCGCTCACCACCAGACAGGAGAACCGTCTTTTGTATCGAGACAGGAATGTCGTTTGTGAAGTAGTGTGCGATGAGGTCAAGACGGTTCGGTGTACCGCCCAGGTAGCCCTTGTCTACTAGTAGGTCGGAGCCGTCGGGCGATTCGTCTGAAGACTCGGAAACCTTCTGGGGGCAGCGCACGAGCCAGATATTACCGAACTTGTCACCACCGACTGTGGTATCGTAGTCCAGCATTTCTGATGCGGAGGTATGACGGGCGATGGTGTCATCCACAAAAGGAATGAGACGGTTGGGGTGGACTTGGTCCTTGTGTACAACGTAGGTGACGGATTGCGCCTGGTCGGAAACAACAAGTCGACTGCCTTGGGTCTTGAGATCGGTAATACGTGTGGCTACGCAGTTCGGGGCCTGAGCTTTACGGAGGACCGACTTCATGCCACAGTCGTAAAGACACAGGTGACGACCAACACCAGCGATAAGCTTTCCTTTGAAAGCCAGTAGCGCTAGAGGTGGATCGCTGACCTCGGTCTCGTGGAAGAACTCCAACTCGCGGCCAGTGGGGTTAATCTTGTACACCTGTATAGAAGCAGATGTGTATTTGAAGGGGTTGAAGCTCAAGTCTTTAGCAGTACCGACAGCTAGGAATGCTTCGTCACCGCGGCTCTCAAAGAAGACCAAAGCAGCACTGACAAGTGACTGGTTGCCGTTGAGCTCCACTGTGTGGGTGACGGTCTTCTCGCTCACAGGGTCGACAACTTGGATGCAAGAGGCCCAGCTGCCTTGCGCCCTTGGATATCCAAAGTCGATCGCTGGGAGTTCGTCGCCATCGGTTGTGCCGTTTGCCGTATCACCATCGACATCCTCAGTCTTCATGGAGCCGTTGGTGCTGTCGGTCTCTTCCTTCTTTACACCAGCATGTGCTATCAGATGTTGGCGTCTATCGGCGCTGATAGTGTTGTTATCGCTCTCGATCACGTAGAAGACACCCTGGTCGTGCCATCCGACCATCTTCCTGGGGGTGTACTTGAGTGGTATGTTCTCGTAGGTCGTGTTGTCCGTCAAGTCGTTGAAGGTGAAGATTCTGTTTCGTTAGCAACTGTTCATTTTTTTTGTAGTTTTGACAAAAATGAGTTGGTAACTGCTTTCAGTAGGAACAATTGGAAATTTTGTTTCAGCCTCATCTTGATTCGACGGTAGGAAACATATTTTCATCATTGCAGTTGGAGCGAAAGAAATAGGGGGTGCTTACCGTAACTCATTAGCGCTGACACAGATGATTCCCTTGAATTGAGAACCATCAAAGTTCCAAGCGGACTTGAAAGGGATGTAGTTCAAGGGTGTCAGCTGCAATACGCCGGTCCGGGGATGGGTGTAGCCTAGCCATGGCCTTGAGGTCATTGCGAGGATAGCAGGTTCGCCGGCAACAGTCACCTTCGCAAACTTGATAGGCTCGGGGCCAAGGAAGCGCCTCCGGGTGTCACCGATGTCTCCAGTCATCTCATCCAGTACTGATCGAATGTATACACCGCTTCGCAGACCAATGTGCAAGAACTGGCTGTATCCACGGGGCGACTTGTCTGTCATGAGGTTGATGGTCAGGTCGCTCGGCGGTGATGTAAGAGCTTGGACAGAGATGCTTCGTAGGATATTGCCCTCCATGTCAGGACTCAGATTGAATATCCGGACGGTCTGGTCGCTACAGCCAACAGCCAAGAAGAAAGCTCGCACGCTACCCTCTGGGACATCGGGCATCGCCAGGCAGTTGATGGTGCTGTCCAGGGCAATCTCCTCCTCGGCCATGGCAAGTGAACCATCGGAGTCGCACTCAAAGTACAAGATCTGGCCTGAACTCAGCGCAATGGCAACCTGTCGGTTGTTTGTAGCGCAGGCTACAATGGTACGATGGGCTGGAGGTTGCCAATCGGTCAAACTAGCATGTGTCGCGCTCGCATCTTCGTTGGGAAACTGGATGCCCTGAATGTGGCGGATACCCTTGGGATGAATCTGGATGATACAGTCCTCACCAAATTGTTGCACACCGAGCGTGTTTGTATCTGGGAGGAAGCCAGTGTTAGATGCTTCCTCGACATCATCGCCGATTTTCAGAACTAATGTTCTGCTGTGAAGGCACATGACGATGAGGGTGTCAGTCTCGTCTTCGCTGGTGAGCTTTGTAGTCCAAACATCTGACGCGTTTTGCGGCAAAGGCGACTCGATGAGGTCCAAAACCTCCAGCGCATTCCTGGTGGTGCGGAACGAACTTCGGCCTCCTGTACCATTGATCGTGTAAACCTGTGGCGCGTCTTCGAGAGCAGGGTTAGCAACCTCCATACCCATGATCGGGTTCAAACTGGCCATCGACTCTACCGCGGTGAGGTTGACTAGGGCTCGAGGCTTGAAGAAAGGAGGCGCGAAAGCAGTCTCCGGATCGACAGGGAACTGGTCACTCTCGAACACGGGGTCCTCTGTCTCGTCTCCCAACGACTCGAGCTCGTACAGGATGCGGTCTCCAGATTCGCAGGCAGCATACACGAAACCTGCCCTGAGAATGCAGATGCTAGTGACGACAGGAATAGTATCAAAGTACTTGATCTTGATCTTGTCGACTGTGCCATTGGTTGCTTCCACTGTAAGCTTGAAGACGTCGCCATCTTCTGTTTGTAGGAGGTAGAAGAAATCGCCGCCCTTCAGAGAGTACAGGGTACCAGCAACGATCATGCGCTTACGGTTGGGGTCTTCGGTAGCTCCCTCCCGACGCGGAATGGCCAATCGGTGGACGCTTGATTTGTTGTTGAAGATACGGCGGTATGTGATGCTGTCCTCTCCACAGCACAGGACACCGCTTGGAGCGTTTGGACCTCCCGGTACGCGGAAGAGGGTATTGGCAGTCCGATCAACTGGCTCTGACCACTTCCGAACGATGTGGTTCAGACCAAGATCCAGCTCGTAGTATACCAGCTCCTTCTTGATCTCGTCGTACGCTTCGCCGGTAGGATCGGTCTCGGAGTTGGAGTAGTCCACCTCGAGAGTAGCGAACATGGGGTTGTCGTATCCGACATCAAGCCCGATGAGGCAGTACACTAGCGTCTGTGGCTTGTGTGCCTCTAGCGGTGAGGAGATGGCGATGTCCGTCTGGCCACTTCGGGTGAGAATGTAGACAAGCTTGTTCTTCTCCGTCGAGGCGATCATGATAGCGCGCCCTTTCGGGTCGGCTGCCAGATACTCGCCCGGCACTACGCGTCGTATTCCAGACTTGCCGAACGTCTCGAAGTGGACCGTCTTGAAGGTGTGCTCGTCTGGCATGTACTCATACGTGACTAACCGTCCTGAATCGGTGGTTATGACGATATGGTCTGACGGAGTCAGCAGAGGTTCTTGTTAATTGCAATCCAGTCCACCGCGGGCTCAGTGAGCTGGGAGCTCGGAGGTGTCGTGTGCTTTGAAAATCACTATACTGCTTGTAGCGGGGAAGTAGGACTGACATACCTTTGGTTCCGCCCGCGATCCTGAACTTGGCGATGCGGCGAATGATGCCAAAGACATCCTGCGAGTAGAGCTCTTGAAAGCCCTTCTGCCGCCGCGAGACCTCCAGGATAGCTAGCCGTGAGCCGCTCGCTGTGAGGATTTGCTGCTTTCCGTTTCCGAGAAAGTCGCCGGAGATGGCGTCCTGTGTGGCTGTGGGCTGCTTCACCGTCAAGGCGTACAGGGACATGGAGGAGAAGCTCGTCATGATGGGCGGCGGTGGGCGCTGGCCCAGTTACTCTCGTCGCGTCGGGTCTTGAGCGCGTGCAGGAAAAGTTCAAAATTGAGTCGCGACAATCGAAAGTAACGCTCGAGCTTGCAGAGTGTAGTGCGCGCCGGTGTCAGGCAGCGCGGCTGAAGAGTTGCGGGCGCAAGTTGTCGAGGCTCGTGAGAAAGATTTACGCGCAAAGAGGCCAGAGCTTCTCGGCCTAGTGTCGGTCCGCCCTGGCCAATTGGTGGGATGGGCCCCACTAAAATTTCATGTCGCAAAGTCCTCGAAGGCGCATACAGACGACGCTCTCGATAACTGATACAGTCACGACACCCGTATATTCACCATGAAGCGCAAAGTTGGCGCCCTAGAGAAGCTCGAGTCGGACCATGCGGCACTCCGATTCAAGCTGAAGCGAGACCCCCAATCGTACAGAGACGACTTCGAGCAGCAGTACCAGCAGTACCGAACCCTCCTCGACCTGTTCCTTGCCGACCCGAGCACCTCAGACAGTGGTCTGGTTGCGCTGAAGGATCTTATTGAGTTCGTCTCGCATACCTCGGACCTCTATCCCGATGTCGCATCCGAATTCCCTAGGGATCTCGAGCTTCTGCTCACCCACCATGAGGTGCTTGAGTACGACTTGAGGGACAAGATCGTCGGCGCATACTGCTTGCTCAAGCGCAAAGAAGTCATAGACTCGGTCAAACTCCTCAACACACTGTTCCCGCTCCTTGTGGCGACGAACAGCAAGAGTCTGCGACAACTGCTCTACACCAAGATTATCTCAGATCTACGTTCCTCCAACGCGAAGACCGTGAACCACAAGCTCAACAAGTCTATGCAAACGGCACTTTACAAGTACGCAGTATCCTCCCAATGCTTGGCCTTCCCAATTAACCGTCCCAAGTCTCTTAGAATCCGACACCTCCTCGCCGAAGGGTCTCTGGGCCGTGAAGATCACCAGAGAGCTGTGGAAACGACAGATATGGACAGATGCGCGCGCCGTCGAGGTCATGCGACTTGCAGCACTGAGCGACAACGAAAAGACCACCTCGGGCGGCCTCAGGTTCTTCCTCGGTGGTGACCAGGAGCGAGAAGCCGCCGCAGAGGAGAGCAGCGATGACGACAACGATGTAGACATTGGAAAGCTGAAGCACGCGGCCGGAATCAACAAGAAGAGCAAGAAGAAGGCGCGCGACATCAAATCCGCAGCTGCCAGTCTCAAGAAGAAGGCAAAGAAGAAGAACGCACCCCACCCCCTCAACTTCAGTGCGCTACACCTTCTCCACGATCCTCAAGGCTTCGCCGAAACCGTCTTCTCGAAGCACATCCAGAACACCAAGAACAAGCTTGCTCTCGAGACAAAGCTACTGGCACTGCAGCTTGTCACTCGCCTCGTTGGATTACATCAGCTCACAGTCCTTCCGCTATACTCATACTTCTTGAAGCACCTCACTCCTCGGCAAGCCTCAGTCACCACTTACTTGGCGTGCTTAGCGCAAGCGACACATTCATATGTACCGCCAGACGTACTTGAGCCACTTGTGCAGAAGATCGCGAACGAGTTCGTGTCAGAAGCCTCAGCCTCTGAGGTCGCGGCAGCAGGTCTGAATTCCATTCGTGAGATCTGCGCACGTCAGCCATTGGCCATGACAGATACTCTGCTTCAAGACTTGGTCATGGTAAGTTACTCCTTGAGGTCCGATGCCATACTCTATACTAACAGTTATTAGTACCGTAAATCGAAAGACAAGGGTACCATGATGGCCGCCAAAGGTCTCCTCTCCCTCTACCGCGAAGTCGGCGCCGACCTCCTCAAGAAACGCGATCGTGGCAAGGACGCGACAATGGGTATCCGTGCTGGTACTATCAAAGAACGCCGCTATGGTGAAGAAGCTATCGGAGAGGTTGAGGGCATCGAGTTGCTCGAGAAATGGAAGGAAGAGGAGCGTAGAAAGAAGCTCATAGAGGCTGGTCTAGATCCCGACGCAGACAACGGCGACATCGACCTCGACGACGAAGACGACTGGAAGAAGTGGGACGTGGAAAGCGAGGGCGACAGCGACGACTCAGGCGGCTGGATCAACGTCGAAAGCGACGGCGAAGACATCCAAATCAGCGACTCAGAAGACGAAAAGGACAAGAAGGAACGCCCCGCAAAGAAAGCCAAGCTCGACAGCGCCACCCCCGGTCCATCTGACAACAAGGAAAACTCCAAGAGCGTGGAACCAGAAACCAAGTCCCTCTCCAAACTCCTCACAACCACCATCCTCACCCCCGCCGACCTCAAACAACTCCAAGCCCTCCGCGCCTCCAGCACAATAACCTCCACCCTCGCCGGCTCCTCCAAGCGTGCCCAGCTCCTCGCCGCCCGCCACGCCGACGAAGCCATCACCGCCGAGACCATCGAGCTCGCCGCCAAAATCGGCAAGAAGAACACCAAGGAAGAGAAAATCGCTCTTGCCAGGGCCGACCGCGAAACGAACCACACTTCCAAAGCGGCGAAGCACCAGGCCAAGAAGGTGGAAGAGGGCAAGAGTACGACGAACAAGGAGAAGGCGAGGAAGAAGAATTTCCTCATGACGCTGGGTAAGGCGAGGTTTAAGAATAAGCGCAGTTTGGGGGACGTTAAGAGGACGATGCAGGGGCATGTTGAGAGGAAGAAGAGGGGTGGTAAGAGGGGGAATAAGGGAAATTAAGTGGGGTTATGCATACGTTGATGGCATTTATCTTGAGTATTGTTACTTGTATGGGATGGACCGAAAATGGCATGGTCTTTTCATGGGAGACGAACGGAAAAAGGGAAAAGTAACTTGATACCCAGATAGAATATGGATCATGAAACATGAGTTATCCCGTTCCTAAGTAGTCCTAGGACTCGACGTGAAGTACGAAATCATCTCCTTCGACGCCAGTTACACACACTACCCGCTTCTGGTCCGTCTACCATGGCCTTTTCTCCCCACACTACATGGGGAATACACGTACATTCTGTTCAGATGCCTCTCAGCTCCCCAGCAAACACCACCTATCCTTCGTGTACCCTGTCTCTGCGCAGCTCTCACACGCATGCTGTCCAGTCCACTCACTCATCCACAGTCGGTGTCGCATCATCATTCGCTTCAGCTTCCCCGCCTTCACCCGCAACGCGTCGTTCAAAGCGAAATACCGGCCTTCGGGTACCAAAGTCGCTCGAGCTCTCACTGTGGAAGCTGCTTGAAGCATCGCCTTTACCGGAGACTTGGAGTTTGCCGACCTCAGAGCTGAGGGCAGGTCGTATAGGGGCGCTGCGCTTGCTGCGGGAAGAAGAATGCTCGCCGTTGCCATGTTGAGACGAAGCGTCATCCTTGGTAGTTGGTGTGATTGGAGAGCTGGCGGAGCGGGGAGATAGTTTTGTGGGAGTTCTCACGTCTTTGGAAGGAGTAGATGAGCGAGTCGTGTAGTTCATAGTCTTGGGGTTATCCTTGGCCGCCTTTGCCATCTGGTCGAGTGTTTGTGGTGTTCTACGTTGAATAGGTGTGATGAGAATACCCTTGTGTCTTGTTGACGTCGCCCCAGGATCTGAAAGCGACTGTGGTGGGGTTTTGACGATGGTGTCTTCGGTGCCAACCAGTTCCTGGACATGTTGGCGTTGCATTGTAGTACTCGAAAGCACACTATCAGGAGCGACTATCTTTCCATCAGAGCTGCTCGCTATCGGTGATGATGCAGGTACGGCCGCGAACGCGTCCGCAACACTATGCCCTGTACCATCTTGCCACATGTCGGCATCAGCAGAAAGAGCCTGACGCACTGTATGGTCCTTTTCGTTCTGAACCTTCATCGCGGGACTGATGAGAGGCTGTTGGTGGCTCGCCAGACTGACAGCACCATCACCGTTGTTCTTTGTTCTCTTGCGCGAGCTCTGTGATTCAGCCTCCATCCAAGCGCTCATATATTGATTCTGGATCTGGACCATCATCGATATATCATTCTGCAAACCCTTCTTGTCTGCAGATTGATGATAGACTTGTAGCAAGGATGCGATAAGTGAGGTATGCTCAATGAGATGACTAACGAGGAGGTTGGGATCTGGGCCTCGATGTACCGTTGGCGTGTGATTCCTATGTTGGTCAACGTTGCGTACCCTGGACACAGGCGTGGCATTCAATTGAGTAGTCGGACGGCTCGATTGCGGTCGAGCATTCCGCTGGTGTTCTCCGGCTTCATCATCGCCGGTTTCAGCAAGGTCAGCATCGGCGAGCTTCCTCTTCTGTGGTGAAGTTCGTGAGTACTCTTGAATGTGATGCACAGCTCGCCTACGGAGCGAGTTTTCGTTCTGAGAGGGGACCATTGGCAAGACGTATGTATTGGAGGGTCCTTGAACATGATAATGCTGCGCATATGCTGGTTGGTGTTGTGGCGCGTGTTGCGCAAGAACTGGCGCTGAGAGTGGATACTGTACTTCAAAAGGTACATTGAGCGTGTGTCGACCCCATGCTGCGTTCGGGCTGACTTCAGGCGCGGCAGTGATCTTCGCGCTCATCATTCGATAGATATCGTGACTCTGGTGCCCGGTGAATGTGCTGCCGTTCGCAGGCATGGCTGCCAATGCCGGTCTGGAGACACCGTAGCTGTACAGTTCTCTATATCCGTTGCCGATGAACTGATGCGGCTCTGACAGCTTTTTGTGTTTCTGTCTGCGCTTCGGGGCTCGCGTTGCTCGCCTTGGAGGTGATGGATCCTCGTTGACGATGATGGGGTTGTGGCTGCTGCCGCTCATGTTCGCGAAAGGCTTAGGTGCGAGTCTCCGCAGGGCGGAGGAGACAGTTCGATCGGTGGGATCAATTGAGCCTTGTCGTTTCTTCGGCGTGATGATAGTGAGTACCTCTGGAGACTCGCCGGTGCTTGGGGATGTGAGACTGAGATCATGCTCACTAATGTTGCCGGAGAGCGCCATTCTAGGAGGAGTCTCTGGCACTCTGCGATTCTTCTGAGTTTTCTCGACCTTCTTGGCGCTGGGAACGATGATATGTATGGTGTCGCTCGCCTGTCGGAGCGGTCTGGGCCGTCCAGTGCCAATCATGTCCGGCTCTGCGTTTGCAGTGCCTCGCCGAGTGGACACCATGTTCAATGTTTGTCCTGGTTCGTCAGACCTTCACCGCTCAGTTGATTTCAAATTCGCCTTACCAGTTCCCAACTCACGTCGCTGGAATGGTACAGCGCTGTGCCGGATTAGGGTGGTGAAGATGAGAGTGTGATTATTGGCGACCCTCTCCTTTCGGCTTCGAGGCGGAGCGGAGCAGACGACGATAGCCGTGAAGGCGAGAATAGAGAGCGAGGTGATGAGTCGCAAACAAACTTATGATGTTGCCTACATGTATGTAGAAGGTGCACTATGTGTGGGAAGGGACATCCGCTGTTTGAAAGGAAGGTGCGACGCACCGCGACCAACAGCAAGAAGGGAATCTCAGCATGACACATCGCAAACGAAAACAAATGGAATGAACGACGAGACGGAAAGGAAAGACACTGATACCTCATGCGCTCGCCGTTGGTGCTACGCGGGGCAGCTCTCATCCTGCGGTCAGAAACGCGCGAAGTTTAACCAGCTCTTCCACATCATCCAAATCATTGACTACGCGATCGATAGCACCATTATCCCAAGCAATACCATGCCAAAGCAGCACACCCACGTCTCTCATCACTCTCACGTCGCCCATTCGAGCTTCCAATTCAGGTATGGCGTCGATCAAGCGCGACCAAAACAGCTCACGAAGTTGCGTCGCACCTTTGAGGTAGGTCCATTTGGGCACTGATTTGGCGGGATCTAGTGAGATGGTTCCAAGGAGATGCTCGAGACCGTACAGGCAGGTCCCGAAAGGTAAGTACTCAGCCTCCGCCCAGTCTACCAGGCCTGTAATCTGCCAAGTGTTCTGGTCAACCAGGATGTTGGATGGAATTAGGTCTCCATGATTGAGTACTACTGAATAGTCCCCCATTCGCTGTATCGCGCGCATGGTCTCTCGCGCTCTTTTGCGTAGATATGCATCCGGTAGTTCACTAGCCAGCCGCTCAAGTCTAGACATGATCGTTGAGCCGACCTTGCCGCGGCACTGCGCGAGCATCGATGGATGCTCATCCATGGGCGAATCTGCTCTTACCGTTCGGGCGATATAATGTGCTTTCTGTGGTGAGTGCCAGCTTTGTGCGATAAGATCCGCGAAACTTGTGATGAGGCGCTCTAGTTGCTTTCCTGCACTATCATCGAGTGAGTGTCCATGCTGCTGTAATCGACTCAGCGGCGTGCCGTCAACCTTTTTCATCTCGTATGCGCATATGTCTCTGGGTAGTGTTAAACCGAGATCCTCACTGGTGGGGGCTAGTGCTGGATGCGCTGTGCTAGCAGCGCGTACAATGTTGAGGTCGAGGGCGTGCTGCGGCAACCGAAGCTGGACAATGAGAGCAGGTCCATCCTCACATTCCACCTCGGCGATAGCCTGGTTCTGAGTGTCTTTCGTCGGAAGAGCTACTTTTAATGGCGTGACCAGAAGGGTGTAGCTACAATAACCCTGTTCCCCAAACTCTTCCACTTCACAGTCTTCATAGCGATCTCGCACAGCTTTCACGCAGATCTCTCTATCCCCCAAATGCAGTCCGAAGCGATTCCAGAAGTTTGGGGACGTCATCGATGGTGCAACCTGAGCGTGTCTGGGATTGAGGCCCAAGGACTCGAGCCCGGTCGCGAGCTTAAGGCGACGCGAATCATCCCGTCTCGCATCATCTGTGACATTCTGCCGTGAGCCCTGTCGCGACACATAAGAGAGCTAGAAGTCAAATGGTGTGTCGCACGCAGTCGTGGTTCGCTGGGAGTTTGCACGTGGGAGTTGGCGTGGGAGGAAGCAGCGAGGGAAGCGGGGATGTGGGGTGAACGGGCACTCCCTCGTACAGTGATCGGGCACTAGGTGAGCTAGTTCAGCCGATGAGCTACTTTCCTCACCAAAATAGCAAAACTTTAAAGTAGTATAACTTAGTAAATAAAAGAGATTTAAAATAACTTTTTATATATAAAATATAGAGAATAAAAAGCTTTTTAAGATAAACAAAGAATATTATATTTATATAGGCTTAGTAGCTTAAAATCTAAAGCTAAACTTAGCTAGTTTTAGCTTAAATTTATTATTAAATATTACTACTACTATAGTAGTACTATAAAAATTATTTCTTTTAATAAGTAAACTCTATAGTTTTAGCTTTAATATAAACTAAAAAGTAGCTTATTTACTTTATTAAGTATTAAATTATAGTAACGTAGGTGCATACTTTACAGATTAGCAGGCTTCGCGAAATACTTATACTAAGACTCTACTAAAACCTCTTCTATTATAGTCTATAATAATCTACTTTAGTATAATATAGTATAAAAGACACTAAAATAAAATTAAGAGACTACTTCTACTTTATAATTATATATTCGCGCGTTATATCTTATATTATTATAGTATCTATAGCGTCTTTAGAATAGTTTACTCTCTTTAGCGCGTATCTACTTCTTTACTTTCTTTTTATTACTATACGCTCTAAACTTCTATAAAGCTATTCTACACTAGCTATCCTCTACTATTATAGACTCTTCTACTCTAATCTACTTTTTTTTATATAATTTACGCTGCGTAGTAGCCTTATTAGCTACTTAAAGCTTAGTAATCTCTTTTTAGACTAATACTAGCTTATATATAATTATTACTACGCCTTTTAAAACTTTCTTAAAGGCCTCTACTATAAAAGTTAGCAAGCTATCTATATACTTCTAAATCTTCTACTTTACTAGCGTTAATTATAACTCTATTTTAAGAGTATTACTAGAGGTTTATAATAGCTAGAGTAAGTTACTAATAGGTAGTAGTAAAAGAGTATATAACTATACGTTAAGATCTATTATAACTATCTCTAAGTTAAATAAAACTAATCTAGCGCCTTAAAACTCTTCTTAGATATTACTAGAAGTAATTATAGCGTTAAAAGCGCGCTTAAAGTATAGTAAAAACTTAAGTTTTATAATATAGCTAATCTAGTTACGTATTAGCTTCTTAGCTTAGTAGCTATACGCTTTCTTTAATAGCTTAAAATAACCTATATTAAGTAGCTATAGTAGGTAAGATAAGTGTAGAAGTATATAGAGAGTAATAATCTTCTTCTCTTTATAGTATTACTTAAACTAAAGAGTATTATAGCTCTTATATCTATTAATAATAAGTAGCTAGTACTATTCTATAGTACGCTTCTCTATATAGGTATTAAAGTACTCTAACTACTAGAAACTAATCTTATTTATAGTCTAACTATTCTTAGAGACTAAGATTAACTAATTCTAAGATATAGCGTCTTCTTTATACTAGGTAGAGAGGTAATATTACTCTTTAAAGATAATATAGAGTAGAATAGTCTATTCTATTATATTAATACTCTAAATAACTATAGTCTACTCGCAATTATCTAGCTAGATAGACTTTAGTTATTTTTACTTCTCTAAAGCTATAACTATAGCTTTAGTTAATATTATATCTATTATAAAGCTAGTCTTATTAAAGTTATAGGTATCTTTATTCTAGATACTATACTTAGCTTTTATATTAGCTACTAGCTAGAACTAGACTTAGATAGCTATAGAGTCTTCGCAGAGAGCTCTCTTATAGTTATACTTATAATTAAACTTTATTTAGAGCTCTAGTTAGCGCTTAATAAACGTACTAGGCTATCTTAGACTAATCTAGGCTAAATTACGCTTAGCGTGTAAGAAATTAGCTATATTAGCTATATCTATAAGGCGAGAGAGGAATTCTTACTTAACTAGGTTAAGTATATACTAAATAATTACTCTCTTCTTAGTTTTATATAAACTTATTATTATTAGCCTATAATCTATCTATAAAAGTTATCTAGTATATTAATAGCGTAGAGTTATATAAGAGACGTTATAAGTAGCTATAGCGTGTTGTAATAAGAGAGTCGCGTTTTATTTAATAGCCTAAAGCGTAGTCTATATTCTAGCTTTCTTTAGTAGTTCTATCTAGTATAGTTAATTAGGTATTATAGAGTAGAGGTAGTTTTAGTAGAGTCTTAGTATAGATAAACTGTAAAGTATACTAGACTATAAAGTATATATCTACGTTAAGCTATATACTAATTACTAATATAGTTATACTAAGTTTAAGTCTCTTAGCTTAAAATTTTAATTAAGCTTTATTATACTATATATATTATAGCTAAACTTTATAAAACTACTTTTTAATAATATATAGCTACTATATACTTTAATAAAGTAGTAATACTAAGCTATAATACTTATATATATAGTATAAATATAAATATAAGTATACTTAAAAATACTACTATTATAGCTTAAACCTCTAATACTATCTTATATATATAGCTTTAAGTACTATATATAAGCTTTATAAAGTCTTTAATATATTATAGTTATATCTTTATTATAGTAATTAAGTGTTATAGTAGTTAAATTAGTAAAATAAATATTTTTAATATAAATAAGTTTAAATTATATAATTAGCTTATATAAAGCTAAATTACTATAATTAAGCTTACTAATATATAATATAGATCTAGATAAAGTATAAGTATAAGCTTTATACTTTATTATAGCTTATAGTATTAGTAATACTTAATAAAAAATTAAAAATAAAACTATACTTTAAGCTTATATATCTCTACTAATACTAGACCTAATTAAGTAATTTTTAATTTTATTTAAAGCTATACTATCTAGCTTTTTTATACTAAGATATAATACTTATTTAAAAACTATAGCTAAAGTTATTAAAAAAAGTAGTATAAAGCTTTAATTTTTTAAGTATCTTTTACTTTAAGCTAGTATAAGTAGCTTAAATAATACTTTTTTCTAAAATTTATTCTTTCTATATTATAGAGCTAGCTTTTCTCTTTATTTAAGAATTTTAAAGTATATATTTATTTTATATAGCTACTTATTTATTAAGCTTTAAAAAAGGCTATATATTGCTAATTTTGGTGGGGAAAGGTGGCTCACCTAGTGACCTGGCTCACCGAGTGCCCGATCACTGTAAGCGGACCAGGCGCCGTCGCAATCTTTCTCCACTCTCCACCCATCGCACCAGCCTGGTCGGGAGGGTCAAACGCTACTACATCATGGCGGATGGGCCGACAGTGTCTCTACAGTCCGATGGGCTCCAGCCTGGCCATGACATCTTTTGCACACCCAATAACGACGCATTCCATGCGAGTAGCCTGTACTCAGAGCTCGATGTCGCTCAGCAAGAAGTTCGCCTCGTCAAACTCTGGCCAGGCACCGGAGACGATGTCATCGAATGTACATTACTCCCAGGTGCGCCTTTGCTCGATCTGAAAGGACGATACACGGCACCATCTTACTGCGCCGGTTCTGCGAAGAATACTGAACCCATTGTCCTCAACGGTACAGCCTTCAACGTGTTCGCAAATCTGGCACATGCTCTGAGGGAAGTCCGTCAATTTTGGAGCACTACATACGGTGACAGGGAGTGTCTACTGTGGGTTGACCAGATCTCCATAAACCAGTACGATATCGACGAGAGATCATCACAGGTGCGGTTCATGCGCGAGATCTATCAGTATGCAGAGCAAGTCCTTGTTTGTCTGTCGACTGGAAAAGCCGATCCACAAGGAATGAATTGGTCTATAAAGATTGCGAGAGACGTCCGCCCCCGTGGGTTCGATGAGATTCCCATCGATGATATTACCAGGGCAAAACGCGGTACTGGGATCAGTGCCTCCAATGATGATATGGATGACAAGCAACGCGCCGAGATGATTGACAACAATCACCAATCTTTGATCGCAGATTACGTTTGCGAAAATTTGGGGAACTTAGAATTCATGAAGGGGTGGTCTGCTTCCTTTGAGATCTTTGAAGCTCCTTGGTTAACAAGAGCTTGGGTTCTCCAGGAATTCATTGTCGCAGCAGACGTGTACTTCATGTATAGTGGAGTCTTTGCATCCTGGCAAGCCATCCTTCCAGTGTGGAGAGCAATCTATTCCACGTTCAGACTCAGAATTCTCCAGACCGCCGGTGGCTTCCGACGCCAGCTTCCTAGAATTTCAGAACAACGCGATAGGCATCGACTTGGGAACACTCAGCAAGGCGGTTTAATGGTAAGCATGGAGGAAGCGATATTCACGATAGATAGCAAGGCCCACTCGCTTCAGAACCAGGACTTTAAGGAACTCCTGTCGCATTCCCGCAATCGCGACACTTCAGATCCCAGAGACAAAATATTTGCCTACATCGGTCTAATCAATCCAGCCTATGGCATTGTACCGAACTATTCTCATCCTATCGATCAAGTTCTAATCAATACGACTATCAAGATCATAGAGACAGAGAATAGCTTGGATATTTTGTGGCACGCTGCAGCTTCCGAAATACAACATACCACCAATCTGCCATCTTGGGTGGCAGATTGGAGGTGCAAGCAAGACCCTTTGGCCTCAGAGAAGCTATACGACAATGCGCTGAAGCAAACTGAAGCAAATGCCTCGTTTCATACTGTCGAAACGGCTCGCGGAACTTTGCAGGCCTTAGAAGTTGATGGTGTTTTAATCGACAGATTAGACAAAGGTTCGGAAAGACTAAGATCGGACGAGCGCTTGTATATATCTTGCAAAAGCTTTGTGCTTAGTTGCTCCCATAGCTCTCATAAAGACGACGAGATATGGGTTCTGAGGGGCTGCAGATCGCCGCTAATATTACGTCCCCAAGACAAGTATGGCTACATACTAGTATCAGTTGCGAGTTACTGGCAATCCTGCAGCACGGATCCCTGTGGTGAGATCTGGATTATGGAGCGGGCACAGGACAAGAGGGAGAAACAAGGAGGCTGGCGAAGCATATCTATAATCTAGTCAAAATCTTGACTGCGGACCAAATCCCCTATCTCGGCCTTCCGTCAAGCTTTGCGGCCAAGTTAGAGCATCTATCAACTCAGGGCACTGTACTTCTGGCGTGATTAAACATCGTCGTCACCGCGTGTCCTCACTAAAAAGCGTTTCTTGCACTGTGAAACTCTCTTGATTCACACTACCTTCACTATGCAGACCTTACACCACTTACACCAGAATCTGCCTGTGTTGGGTTGTAATGAACAACAGAGAAAACCCGTACAACACAGCCAAACAAGATCTCAAGACGCACACCTGTACAAGATGTCCGTTCCCAATATTCATGCAACAGACCAGACCCACCAAGACTCTCACGGAAGAAACAAGACGGAGGAAGATAAGGTCATACACCCAGCGCCTGCGATGATGCACGGATCCATCGATGCTATGCCACTCGAAACCTCTGCCTCCATGCAACCCGCCTCTACACCTACCGGTCTTTCTTCAGAATACGAGCTGTCTATCCCCTCCTTGGAGGAGCGACAAGCCGGTGAGGATGTCATAATGGCAGACATGCTGACAGCTATGCAGCTAGAGCGTATGGAGGTAAGCACTCCTTCCCCTTCGAACAAGTGGACAAACATGGACGTAGACGCTGATTCGGAAGCCAGTCCGATCTCAGCTGAGCTGGACGAACAGCAACCCGAAAGCCTTCATGCTTCAGACAGGTCAGTTCACAGCGACTCCTTGACAGCTACAGGTTTCGCGGATGACGAGCAGACCGCACAGCCCGAGGAGTACGCAGACGATGCCGACTCTCTCTCGGATTTTGATATTGACTTCAGCGCGCTTCTCCCATCGGACTTCCCTGATTTCCCCTTCGATGATTTGAACAACCCCTCCGACGAAAAATGGGCAGAGATGCTGAAAGAAGTCGACGCATGGAACAAAGCACACAACGGCGCAGCCGAAGAAGACACCCAAACCAACACCGCCCCCAACGAATCCTTCACATACTCCGTCGACCCCTTCACCCCCGAAATCTGCAAAGCCGACCTAATTCGCTGCCCCATTCCCATCCCCACACCAGAAACCGACATCCTCGTCCACTTCTCCACAGAATACGCGCGCTCAATCCGGCTCCTCAAAGTAAAATACCGCTGGTACCACTCCAGCCCCTCAGACTGGCAAAAAGAAGTCAGCACCCTCATCTCCGGCATCTCCAACGCATCCAACGACCTAGAACCCTGGCTACCGTTGCACGGATGGCTCGTACTATACCGTCGCCTCATGCAAGGCGCGACGGCCCGTGAGCGCTACAAGACCAAGAATTTCTTGCTGAAGAAGCTGGAGGCGATGGCTAAGATGCGGATGGAGGAGAGTAAGGCGGCGGTTGTGGAGTTATTGCAGGCGAAGGGTATGAAGCTGGCGCATGGGGCTCTTTGTGGGATGAAGCGTGCGGTTGATGAGGATTGTGAGAGAAGGGGGAGTTTGCTGCTTGGGACGATTCCGGAGTTTACGAATGAGCTTGTTGGGGGGTTTTCGGGGAGGTGGTCGTGGGTGGACTGATGGGGATGTGTGGATGTAGAGGTAGAGAACGTGCGTGTGCGAAATGAGAGTGAGACAGTTGACGCTTTTGCTGATGTAACAAATGCGACATGGGCATCGTCCCATCCTTTCTCACCACTTCCGCATCCCCATCTCCATCCTCGCAGAACCTCACCTCACCCCCGGGAAATCTACAAAGGCTCGCGGTTATTAGACTACACCTCGTAATCGTGGTTGACGATCAAAAGCAACAAAGATAGCGCCGGTACAAGCTTCACCACGACGTATGACGTCACTCCCCCCAAACATCCACAGAAAGATCGCCCGTAACGAACACATAGATCTTGGATCCATCGCGCACAGCTCCCACCGTTCTAATAAACTTTCTGGCGCACTCTACCGGCAATCGCGCGATCATGATGAACTATTGTATGTATACAACGGTGTACTCTTGGCCTACGCAGTTCACTGCTGATCCCTTTCGTCTTATCTGCATCATTCCGT
>Ga0265780_10003489_pt1 | contig 20661 bp, 17 predicted proteins | sample P1T30metagenome_FD_192432 | JGI IMG/M metagenome (GOLD analysis project Ga0265780, IMG submission 192432) | Plant litter microbial communities from East Loma Ridge, Irvine, California - P1 T30 | ecosystem: Environmental > Terrestrial > Plant litter > Unclassified | place: USA: California...
AGCTGCTCAAGAATGCGACGCTGCTGGTGTACGAAGGCGCGCCGCATGGTTTGCCGGCGACGCACAAGTATCGTTTGAATGATGATTTGCTGGCGTTTATCAAGGCGTAATCAAGGCATCACGCTTAGCACCGTTAAATGATCGTCGTCCCCGCGCAGGCGGGGATCCATGCTGAACTTCCGAAGTCCGTATATTTGCCGCACTCGCGTCACTTCCGGCATACCGACTTCTGTTATTCAGCTTGGGTCCCCGCCTTCGCGGGGACGACGGGTTTTATTTGTTCTGATAACCGCCATACGCAGCCACCGGACTCCACCCCGGCGACACCGCCGGCAGCTGCGGCGCCAGCGGCGCGTACGATCCGGCACCGTAGACCACCTTCCCGTTCACCACCGTCAGCACGCTCTCCATGCGCTTGATCTTCTCGGCATCCACCGTGAACACGTCCTCGGGCAGCACCACGAAGTCCGCATACTGGCCGCGCCGGATCGTGCCCTTCACTTTTTCCTCGCCGCTCATCCAGGCCGAGCCGGTCGTGATCAGCTTCAGCGCTTCATAGCGGCTGAGCACATCCCTGCCCTGCCAGATCGGCATGCCGCCGGCGGTCTTGCCGGTCACCGCCCAATACACCGAGGGCCAAGGGTTGTAGCTCGAGACCCGGGTGCCGTCGGTACCCAGGCCGACCGGCAGCTTCATGTCCAGCATCTTGCGGATCGGCGGCATCTGGCGGGTCTGCTCGCCGTAACGCTTCCAGTAAGCCTCGCCCTGGAAGTGCATGCGGTCCTGCACCGCGACGCCGCCGCCCAGCTTCTTGATGCGCGCCAGCTCGGCGTCGCTGATGGTTTCGCCATGGTCGATGATGAAGCGCAGGCCGTTGAGCGGCGTCTTCGCATTCACCTTCTCGATGACATCGAGGTCGCGCGCGATACTTTCGCCGTAGGTCGCATGCAGGCGGAATGGCCAGCGGTTCTTCACCAGCAGGGAGATGACCGGTTCCAGCTCGCTCTCCATGGCGGCCGGCAGGTCCGGACGCGGTTCCAGGAAATTCTCGAAGTCGGCGGCGCTGGCCACCAGGTTCTCGCCGCCGCCCTCGGCCGAGAAGCCGTTCGGATAGAACATGTGGTCGTTCTTGTCCGGGTGGGTCATCGTCAGCCAGCGCTGGAAGTCTTCCAGTTCCTTGCCGGCGCGTTGCGCGAACAGATAATACGAGGTGCGCACCGTCAGCTGGCCGCTGCGCGCCAGTTCCAGCGACACGCCGTAATCGTCCGGATAATTCTGGAAGCCGCCGCCGGCATCGATGGCGCTGGTCACGCCCAGGCGGTTCAGCTCGCGATAAAAGTGCAGGGTCGAATTCACCTGGTCTGCGCGGCTCAACTTGTTGGTCTTGGCCAGCGTCGAGTACAGGATCAGCGCGTTCGGCTTGGCGATCAGCTTGCCGGTGGGGCGGCCGTTCGCATCCAGCTCGACTTCGCCATCCTTGAATTTGGTGTCCTTGTTGTAGCCGAGGGTCTCGATGCCCTTCTTGTTGAGGAAGCCGAGGCCGTACAGGTAGAGGATGAACACTGGCTTGTCCGGCACCGCGGCATTGATTTCTTCCAGCGTCGGCAGGCGCTTTTCCTCGAACTGGTATTCGTTCCAGCCGCCCACCACCTTCACCCATTCGCCGTCCGGGGTGCGCGCCGCCTGTTCCTTCAGCATCTGCAGGGCACGCTTGAGCGAGGTGACGCCATCCCAGCGCAGCTCCATGTTGTAGTTCAGGCCTTCGCGGTTCACGTGCAGGTGCGAATCGTTCAGGCCGGGGATCACGGTGTGGCCGCCGACGTCGATCACCTGGGTCTGATCGCTTTTGAGTTTCAGGATACGGGCGTTGCTGCCGGTGGCCAGCACCTTGCCGTCCTTGACGGCGACGGCCTGCACGAACTCGCCCTCTTTGGCCATGGTGGCGATCTTGCCGTTGGTGAGGATCAGGTCGGCCTGGGCCTGGGCTTGGGCGGTGCCGGCGGCGAGGAAACAGGCGGCAAGCGCCGTGGACAGCGTGGAAAGGGTGTTCAGCGTGGTCATGGTGGTCGTGTCGAATCGGTTGGGCGAAAAAAAGCCGGGATCGCGTTACGGTATCCCGGCCGGCGCAAACAGGCCCCTGCCTTATTCCAGAGTCGCTTATGCGCTGCGAGTGCGCAGGCTGATGGCGCCGCCGCTGCGTGCGCCGCTGCGGGCGCTGTAGCGTTGCTGCTCGATGCCGAACAGGACCAGCATGCCGCCCAGGATCGCCACGTTCTTGAAGAAGTGGTTCAGCTGGTTCTGCACCTCGGCTGCGTCGGCATGCCAGAAGCCGTGGAAAATCAGCGTGACCGGCACCAGGAACAGTGCCAGCGCCGCCGCCGCGAGGCGCGCCTGGATGCCGGTGATCAGGGCCAGGCCGCCGCCGATTTCGAGCAGGATGGTCAGCACCAGCAGCAGGCCCGCCGCCGGGATGCCGCTGCCGTTCATCCAGCCGAGCACGTAGGAAAAGCCGAGGATCTTGTTGATGCCCGATACCAGGAACAGGATGCCGACGAGGGCGCGGCCGATTGGATAGAGTTTGTTGGTGTCCATGAAGTTCTCCTTGAAGTGGAAGTGGTCTTGCATGGAAAGGAGTATGGACCGCGGCCAGCGGGAAGAAAAACGAGTTATTTGATGGTCAACCATCGATTTTTTCGATGGGTGTGGCGGCTGCGATCTGCCGCCTTCTGAAGCGTGTTCAAGCTCGCGCTGGCGCGACCGTATCCAGCCACGGCACGATCACATCGAGCAGCCGCTCCGGCGCCTCGATCGGAATCATGTGCCCGGTCTCTTCGATGACGACCAGGCTGGCATCCGGAATGCCGGCCTGCAGCTCCTGCGCCTCCTCCAGGCTGCGCAACTGGTCCTGGTCCGCGGCGATGACCAGCGTCGGGCAGCGGATCTCGCCCAGGCGCTCGATGTCGCCGGGACGGTCGAGCACCGACTGGCGCCGGAACACCTCACCGCCCAGGCGCATGCCCATCGCGCGCACGCGCTCGATCAGCGCCTCGTTGTGCTTGTCCTTCGGGTGCAGCGAGGTGGCGACCGCGGTGCGGCTCAATCCGCTGAACGCGATCGACGCCGCGGCATGCCCGACCGCGCCCTTGCGCTGGCGCATGGACGGCGTGTCGGGACGGGTCGAGGTGGCGACCAGCACCAGCGCCGCCACCTGCTTGCCGTATTCCGGGGCCAGGCGTGCGATATCGCGCGCGACGTAGCCACCCATCGAAAAGCCGATCAGCATAAAAGACGACGGCGAGGACGACGGCGCCGACGCCAAGGCACGGCGCGCCATCGCCTCGACCGAGGTGTCGTGGCGCAGGTCGGCATGCTGGATCGGGCCGAAGCGGGCGAGTGCCGCCGTCATGTCGTTCCACAGGGTTTCGTCGGCCATGAAGCCGGGGACAAGTAAGAGAGCCATGGCGGCATCCTAGCAGAAGCCGGCAACGGGCGAGATCGTTGTAATTTTGAACTACTTATTGCTTTTCAGAATCATTCTGTTCAAAATGATTAGCCATCGACCCAATCCGGGTCATCCCCCCATTTCACAAGGAATTGCAGTGTCCGCCTCCCGTACTTCGAGCGTGCGCAACCAGCTACGGCTGACCTTCGCCATCATTATCGTCCTCTCGTTCGTCTCGACCGCCATTGCCATCTGGCGCCTGCAAGTGCTGGCGGCCGATACCCAGTCGCTCACCGAGCGCCCGCTGGCCAAGGAGCGCCTGATTTCGAGCTGGCTGCTGAATACCTCGGTGGGCGTCAAGCGCACCGCCCTGATCACGCGCGCCGCCGATCCCGAGCTGGCCAAGGCCTATGCCGACGAAGCCAAGGAATCCAGTGCGCGCGGCAGCGAATTGATCAAGAAGATCGGCGCCCTGCTCGACACGCCTGAAGAAAAGGCGATGCTCGACGGGATCAACGCCGTGCGCAAGGACTACACCGACGCCCGCAACCGCGTGGCCGCGCTCAAGGCCGAAGGCAAGAACGACGAGGCGCTCGCGCTGTTCAACAAGGCCTACACGCCGGCGGCGGACGCCTATGTCGGCAAGTCGAACGAACTGCTGGCGTTGCAGCAGCGCGCGATCGACGCCCGCGTCGCCACCGTGCTGGCTAGCGCCGAGCGCAGCAGCAACATCCTGATCGCGCTGTGCGTGGCGACCCTGGTCTTCAGCGTCCTGGCCGGCGTCGTGCTGGTGCGCTCGCTGTTCCGGCGCCTGGGCGGCGAACCGGCCGCCGCGGCCCTGGTGGCCGGCGAGATCGCCGCCGGCAACCTGCGCGTGGCGGTACCGCTGCGCGCGGGCGACCAGGACAGCCTGATGGCCGCGCTGGAACGCATGCGCGCCAGCCTGGCCGATATCGTCGGCCAGGTGCGCCACGGCGCCACCAGCATCGGCGCCTCGATCGCCACCATGGCCGGCGAAACCCAGGACCTGTCGCAGCGCACCGAAAGCCAGGCCTCGGCACTGGAAGAAACCGCCTCTTCGATGGAAGAACTGACCCAGACCATCGGCCACAGCGCCGCCAGCGCCGAACAGGCCAACCAATTGGCGGCGCAGGCCGCCGACGTGGCGCGCCAGGGCGGCAGCATGGTCGGCCAGCTGGTCGACACCATGGGCGCGATCGATGCCTCGTCCAGCCGCATCGTCGACATCATCGCGGTCATCGACGGCATCGCCTTCCAGACCAACATCCTGGCGCTGAACGCCGCGGTGGAAGCGGCGCGCGCCGGCGAACAGGGACGCGGCTTTGCCGTCGTCGCCGCCGAAGTGCGTGCGCTGGCCCAGCGCTCGGCCGGCGCCGCCAAGGAAATCAAGGGCCTGATCGAAGCCTCGACCGAGCGCGTCGCCCAGGGCTCGACGCTGGCCGGCCGGGCCGGCGACACCATGCAGGGCATCGTCGACGGCATCGCGCGCGTGTCGAGCATCATGAACGAGATCGTCAGCTCCAGCCGCGAGCAGGCCAGCGGCATCGCGCAAGTCAACCAGGCGATCGTGCAGATGGACGGCAGCACCCAGCAGAACGCCGCGCTGGTCGAGGAATCGGCCGCCGCCACGCGCTCGATGCAGGAGCAGGCCAGCCAGCTGGCGCAGGTGGTGGCGCTGTTCCAGATCGATGGTGCGGCAGCCACGGCGCAGCCGGCGGCGCGCAAGCCGGCGTCCGTCAAGGCGGCGCGCGCACTGCCGGCGGCCCGGCCGGTTGCTTCGGCTTCGGCTTCGGCTTCGTCTGCGGCCCCGGCGCGTAAGGCGGCGCCCGTGCGCAGGGAACCGGTGGTCAGCAGCGCGGCCGGCGACTGGGAAGAGTTCTGACGCGACGATGGCTGGACGCGCTAAACTGTCGTGTCCAACCATCACTATTTTGACGAGCCTGCCATGAATATGCCCGCCCACCAACTCACGATGACGGTCCTGATGACGCCGGACACCGCGAACTTTTCCGGCAACGTCCACGGCGGCCACATCCTGAAACTGCTGGACCAGGTCGCCTACGCCTGCGCCAGTCGCTACGCCGGCAGCTACGTCGTTACCATGAGCGTGGACCAGGTGACCTTCCGCCAGCCGATCCTGGTAGGCGAGCTGGTCACCTTCCTGGCGGCCGTCAACTACACCGGCCGTACCTCGATGGAAATCGGCATCAAGGTCCTTGCCGAGAACATCCGCACCCAGGAAGTGCGCCACGTGAACAGCTGCTTCTTCACGATGGTGGCGGTCGGCGACGACAAGCAGCCGGTGCCGGTGCCGCCGCTGCGCCCGTTCACGCCGGACGAGCAGCGCCGCCACGAAGAAGCCAAGGGCCGCAAGGAAGCGCGCCTGGCACTCGACCAGCAGCACGCGGAGCGCGCCAAGGCGCGCGCCTGAGCGCCGCCATCCGCAACAAACCTCGCATCAAACCTCGCATCAAGCCTCGCATCAGGCCCCGCATCAGGCCCCGCATCAGGTCCGCCCGTGGCGGATACGGCCGGCGCTGACCGCCAGCGCCATCACGGTCGCCGCCACCGCCACAAGCAGGCACAGCCGGATCGCATGCATGCCGGCCGCGCCGCCTGCCAGGTCACGGTCGAAGGTCGACAGCACGATCCCCACCACCGCGGTGCCCAGGCACTGGCCGAAGGTGCGCATGATGGCAAGCACGCCGGAGGCGCTGCCGCTGCGTTCGCGCGTCACGTTGGATAGCATCTCGCGGTTGTTCGGGCTCTGGAACAGGCCGAACCCGATGCCGCACAACAGGTTGCGCCAGGCGATGTCCCAGGCCTGCGCCCCCATCGGCAACAGCGCCAGGCAAACGAGGCCAAGCGTCAGCAGCGCCAGTCCCGCCGACGACAAAATCGCCGCCGGATAGCGGTCGGCCAGCCGCCCGGCATGCGGCGCCGCCAGCATGATGCCGATCGGCCAGGGTGTGAACAGCAGCGCCGAGTGCAGGGCCGAATCGCCGTACACGGTCTGGAACAGGAAGGGCAAGGCGACCAGCGTGATGCCCTGGCCGATGAAGGAAGCCAGCGAGGTCAGCGCGGCCAGCGAAAAGCGCTTTGACGCGAACATGTCCAGCGGGATCAGCGGCGTGGCGGCGCGCCGCTGGCGCCAGACGAAGGCTAAGGCTGCGACGACGGCGGTGACGCCATACACGGCCAGCGCGCGGCCGGCATCCGCCGCCGTGCCCAGGTGCGCGCTGGCATCCGCGGCCATGATGAAGGCGCCCATGGCCACCGCCGACAGCACCGCGCCGGCACCATCGAAACCCCTGCGCGCCGGATCCGGGTTGTCGGGCACCACGCGCCAGCCCAGCGTGACGGCCACCAGGCCCAGCGGTACATTGATCGCGAACAGCCAGGGCCAGCCGAGCCCGGACAACAAGGCACCGCCCAGCGTCGGCCCGAGCGCCGTACAGGCCGCGACCATCAGGGCGTTCACCCCCAGGATGCGCCCCAGCAGGCGGTTCGGGAAAATCGTCCGCAGGATGGCCGGCGAGATCGCCAGGCAGGCCGCTCCACCGACGCCCTGCAGCACGCGCAGCGCCGTCAGCATCTCTACCGACGACGCCAGCGCACAGCCCAGCGATGCCAGCGTGAAGACGACCAGGCCGCCCGAGAACAGAAGGCGAAAGCCGAGGCGCGCCGCCAGCGCCGCGAAGATCGCCAGCGTCATGGCGACCGCCAGCAAATACGCGTTGGCCACCCACAGCACGGCCCCGGCGGGCGCGGCCAGTGCGCGGGCGATCTGCGGCAACGCGACGTTGACCATGCTGCCATCCAGGACCGTCATCGCCGTCGCCGTCATGACAGCAATCATCGCCAGGCGGCGCCTGGCCCCGGGCAAACCCTCGTCGCCGGGCAAATCGGAAAACAATGCCATACGTACTTTCCGGCGCCGCAGCGCCTTGATTATCGAGCTATCAACTATAGCGACCCGGACGGCATGGCGGAAGACGCATCGATTGCAGTGATACCGTGCACGCGGCGCCATGTCAGGGCACGGTTTCCCGTTGGCATGCGTGCTAGCATCGGCACATGCCTGAAACCGACCTGAACCTCCTGATCGCACTGGATCGCCTGCTGACCGTAGCCAGCGTGGCCGGCGCCGCGCGCCGCCTCGGCCTGAGCGCCTCGGCCATGAGCCGCACGCTGGCGCGCCTGCGCGAAGCCACCGGCGATCCGCTGCTGGTGCGCGCCGGCCGCCAGATGGTATTGACGCCGCACGCCGAGGCGCTGCGCGAACCGGCGCGCCAGGCGGTGCTGGACGCCCGCAGCGTGCTGCGCCCGTCGCCGGCAACGCTCGACCCGGCGACCCTGGCCCGCACCTTCACGATCCGTGCCAACGACGGCTTCGTGGAAGTGCTGGCGGCGCGCCTGATCGCCGCCGCCACGGCCGCCGCGCCCCAGGTGCGCCTGCGCTTCGCTCCGAAGCCGGACAAGACCGCGTTACCCCTGCGCGACGGCAGCGTCGACCTCGAAATCGGCGTGCTGGGCGAGATGGCGCCGGAAGTGCGGCTGCAGGCCCTGTTTCGCGACCATTTCGTTGGCGTGGTCCGGGCTGGCCACCCGCTGGCTGCCGAGCCATCGGTCAGCGCCGTCCAGTATGCGGCGCTGGGACACGTGGTGGCCTCGCGCCGCGGGCGGCATCACGGTCCGGTGGATGTTGCCCTGGCTGCACTGGGTCTGGAGCGGCGCATTGTCGCCGTCGTGCCGAGTTTTCCTGCCGCGCTGGCGGTGGCGCGCGCGTCCGACCTGGCGACGCTGCTGCCGGCTTCGTTCTGCGCCGGCGGCCCTGCCGGCGTGCATGCGTTCGCGCTGCCGGTGGCGACCGCGCCGATCACGGTTTCGCAGATGTGGCACCCGCGGCTGGATGCCGATCCGGGGCACCGCTGGCTGCGCCAGGTGGTGCTGTCGGTGTGCCGGCAGGCTTTTCCTGGGACTGGTACCGGCGCTGGGACTGGTGCTGCTGGGAACAAAATTATGGACATCTCATAACTCTGTGCTACAATTCGCCGCCTTGGCCTGGTAGCTCAGTTGGTAGAGCAGAGGATTGAAAATCCTTGTGTCGGTGGTTCGATTCCGCCCCGGGCCACCAAGAACATCCCCACGAAACGCCAACCCATGCAGGTTGGCGTTTTTGTTTTACCGCAACGAAATCCTCATGTCCGGTCCATTTCCGGTCCGCCTCCCGCTAGTCCTCATAAACGGCTGACGCGCTCAACGTCTCACGCCACGGATCCGCCGTCGAACGACCAAATCGTCTAAACGTCCAAACGTCCATGTTCGGATTCGCTCCACTCGCCTGAGCATTTTCATTGAATAAAATTCACCAGTGCTCCAGCCTTTATAAATCAAGGGCTTGCAGACACCTTGTAAAGACTGAATCGGATTGCATAATGGCATCTCCCGAACACACCAGGAGAACCAAGATGGAATTTGACAAGAAAGATGTAACTCTGCAGCGCGCTATCATCCGCGCGTTGTGGGAGCGCTATACGATCAACCTGAACAAAGAGACGCGTTGCATATTTTCAAGCGGAATTCGAAGGCAAGATCAATCCATGTGTAACGATTACGCGCAACGAGATCCGAAACGAAACGAGCCGCCAAAAAGTTCGCGACGCGGTGTTAGATGACTACGAAGAAGCCCTGCGCCGCCCTGGCATCGATGTCACTCGTCCAAATAGCGACACGATTAAGATCTGCCTCACGCCAGTGCGAGCTCCTGAGAACGAGTTCGGCTCGCTCCGTGAATTACTGAAAAAAAACGCTAGGGAATTGGACGATGATCCAGAACTTGGCGAATGGCCATATTGATTGGCCAGATGCCTTTCGCCTTGCAAATCCTTGCGTTGGTGGGTTCGATTTCGCCCCGGACTACCAAAGTTTCCAGCGAAAACGCCGACCAATGCAGGTCGGCGTTTTTATCAAGAACTATCGGGATGCGTTGTCGAGACGTGGCGATTGGCTGTCGAACAACCACCATATCGCCGCGCTTGCGTCCAGCGCAGAGGCGCTTAGGCAGCACAGCACGACACGGTAGCGAGCCTTATGGGTTGCTCCTTCAAGTTTGTTATCAAACAATGATACGGCTTCGGTAGCCCCATCACTGGCCACATCCGGCTTTTTCCAGAAAAAAATGTGTATCCTGTCTGCTGATCTATAACGGGAAATCAACCCAAGGCCAGCGAGCAAAAGGAGAGTATGGGAACACTCGACACACTGCCGGCCGATCCGGACGCCACGCGCATGGCGCTCGAATCCGTAGCCGCACGCCTGCGCGACGCTATCCTCAGATGCGCTCCCAAGTCCCTGCTGGCGTTTCTGTGGCAACAGGTCAGTACGCACGACGAAGGAACCGGTCGTGGCACCGCGATGGTGGACGTCGAACGGATCGACATCGCCATGGCGATGGAATACCTGCATGCGGTGCTGTCCAGCTACGCGACACATGCCTGTGGAACCGACACATCCATCGACGCCATGCATGCCGTCCTGCGCGACACCGCCGACATGCGGCGCACGAGCATGAAGTATTGCTACCTCGTCAATAGAGAGGACCGGGAAGGGGAGTTTGCCCACCATTCCGGTGAACTGCATCTCCGGGCCCTCAGCAGCTGGATCTTCAGCCGTGCCTATCGCTATGGCGTACTGGAATCGGAATTCCTGAAGTTTGCCCTCGAACCGCACGACGACGCGCTACGGCAAGCGTATGGTGTCAATGCCGGGACGATTGCCGACGGCCTACAGACCGCCGTGATAGCCCTTTTACAGCCGAGGCAGGCAGCGTCTCCAGACCTCAACAATGTGACCCGCACCAGCGGCTTGCCGGTCGCGCTGCTGGACGACCTTTCCTATCGGCCGGGCGAAAATACCGAATTCTTCGGTCCCGGATTGCTCTGCGGCACACCGCTTCGGACGCTGCCGGGCCGCCTGAAGCCGCTCGTTCACCTCGATGACGGCCACTACGCGTGCGACCCCTATTTTCTGCGGGACAGCGCATACCGGGCGATTCAGCGTGGCCTGCGCGGCCGGATTCCCGGCTACGATGCGACATGGACGAAGCGGCAAACGGACGCCACGGAAACCGGGTTCACACGAATTTTCGATCGGCAGCTTGCGGGGGCAAACACACTGTCCTCGGTCTACTACAAGGAAGTCGGCACCGACAAATGGTGCGAGCTCGACCTCTTGGTCCGGTTGGACGATGTCCTGTTTGTCGTCGAGGTGAAGGGCGGCGTCATGCCTACCTATTCGCCGGAGCTCGATTTCGACAAGTACAGCAAGAAAGTCCAGCAGCTCATCAAAGAAGCCTATGACCAGGGAAAGCGCTTCATTGAATATGCCAATTCGAGAGCCGAGGTCACGCTGTTTCAACTCGGCGAAAAGAAAAAAAAGAAGCCTGTCGGCAAGCTTCGGCTCAGCGACTACCGCCTTGTTTTTCCCATCGGCCTGACCATTGAAAGCTTTGTGCCGTTTTCGGCGTCCAGCAAGCAGCTTCCCGGCATCGCCCCGATTCTCGGACGGTTTCCATTCATCGCCATGGCCATCGACGACCTGTTCATCCTGAACCGGTTCTTACCAACGGCAGGCGAACTGATGCATTATCTGACGGTCCGCCAGCGGCTCGCCGCCTACAAGGAACTCATCCTCATCGACGAAGCCGACTACTTGGGGCTGTATGTCAGCCATAAGCGCTACGATATCGCCACCGACTTCATCGTGTCCCATGGAGTCGAAAGATTCGTTTACAAGGAGGCGGCGACACCAGTCAATGCATATTTCGACCACGAGAACTGGGAACAGGCGTCTCCGCCCCGACAGCGTTTTACGAGACGGTTCAGCCAGATCCTGCACGCGCTTGATACCAATCGCAGGCGTGGCTTCCTCCGCACCGATGCCATCATCCGGGATCTGGGCGAAGCGATACGCGAAAAATTGGAAGTGGGTATCGAGTCCGGACTGCCCCAGCTTGACGTCGTTTCACATCGGCGCATCCTCTTCAACGGAACATATCCGTGCGTACTCTGCCTGCAACGTGACGACCATGTGGATGTGCTTGACGAACATCGTCAGGCTGCAGAGGATACGGCGCATGCGTCGGCCAGTGGCAACTGTCCCTTGCTGATCGTGCTGGTGCATAACGGGGTGATCTGCGATGCGTGGGGGTTGAACTGTTCCATTGAATCGCCACAGCTTTTCTAGACACTCGACTTGAAAATCCTTGTGTCGGTGGTTCGATTCCGCCCCGGGCCACCAAGAATTCAGCATTGCGTAAGTAGTGCAAACAAAAACGCCACCTTCGGGTGGCGTTTTTGTTTTCTGCATGAGGTTTCTGGTGCGCCAGGAAAAACAGCGTTCGTGATACTTTAAAAAGTAGGTATGGTCTACCGGACATCAGACGCGCAGGCCATGGCAATCGTCCATGCGTCGGAACTCACTATTGCAGTGGCCAACGAACGTTCATAGGAATAGGCATGTCAAAACAAGCAGACACCGGTGATGATGACGCAACCCGGCGCCAGACGGTCGCGGAGTTCAAGCAGGCGGTGAATATGACGCCAGCCCAACTGGAGAAGTGGCTCGACACTGACGATTCCAAGCGTGTCGGCCAGAAGCACGGCAATGCCGAATCGACCGGGCACCAGTCCGGACGCCGCATCGTCGAACTGTTGCACCGGCACGCTCAGGACTTGAGTGCGGCAGACATCGCGCACATGCGCAAGGTGGTCGGGTACATCCACCGGCACCTGGCACAGGGGCCTACCAGGAGCGATCCGGCATCGAGCGATTGGCGCTATTCACTGATGAACTGGGGCCACGATCCTGAGAAAAATTAAAACGCCAACCCATGCAGGTTGGCTTTTCTCATTCTTTCCTTTCTCTAAATTCTCCTTCGATCACTGTGGCGTCAGCGCTTTTGGGAGCATTAAAGCCAGTGAATCCAAAGAAAGACGACATCCGGTCGAACAGCGTGCGCCTCAACCAGGGATAGGTGAGAAGAAAAGCCGTAGTGAGCGCCGTAAACAGTGCAGCCACGTGTTCACCGCGCCATAAAAAATTCAACAAGCAAAGTGCGAGAATGCCCAACATGAGCGGCCGACGCGCAGGCTTGGGCACCAGGCCAACAATGCGCATCCGGCCTTTGCTTATCCAGGGAAATCTGGCAAACAGGCCGCCAAGCAGCAGACCTGCCACGGCCCGGTTTGTACCGAGATGCTCTGCCAACACCCCGACGACCAGGAAACCGGTGTAGGTCAAGGTGCTGGCCAAAGCTGCCAGCACTAGTAGCGCAACAGCGAGTGTCAGCTTTGGCGTACGTACTGCCGCTGTAATTAAAAAGGCCAGGATTTTTTTGCCCCTGCAAATGGGTATCGGAAGACTGTCGCAAATTTTAACAGCAGCGCGTGGATGTCCCGGCTCCGGCAGATCCGGCAGCTAAGCGCCACCTGTCGAGCTGGCGTTTTTGTTTTCGGCATACAATCGCCACGTGAAGATGCGAAAAAAATCCGACCTGCCGACCAAGCAATGCGCACATTGCATGCTGCCTTTTACCTGGCGCAAGAAATGGGAGCGTGACTGGGACCAGGTTCGCTACTGTTCAGAACGCTGCCGGCGCACCGTCAAGCCCAACGAAGCGGACCATGCGCACCAATGAAAACGCCACCTGTCGAGGTGGCGTTTTACTTTTTCATCGTCCGCATCGGATCAATGGAAGAACAGGTAAATCAGTACCAAGACAATTGCCGGCACACCCATAATCCAAGCCAAGAAATATTTACCCATGATGCTCTCCTTCTGGTGACATGTTGTGTTGACGGTTCCAGAATGCCAGCGGCGAGCGGGGTCGTCCGTTAGTTACACCACGTTGGGTAAAATTTCTTAGCAAAACTGCATTTTTTGACATGATCGTCTGCGGCAGGTCAAACTGCTGAGCACACGACAAAAAGGAGATCGCGATGTCGACCGATGAACCGTCCGCACGCAACTGGTTCGACCAGGGTGGCCACGCCTACGCCCGCTTCCGTCCCGAATACCCGCCACAGCTGGCGGCTTTCCTGGCGGCGCAAGCGCCGGACCGGCAGCTCGCGCTCGATGTCGGCTGTGGCAATGGCCAGCTGACCCGGCTGCTCGCGCCGCACTTCGACAGCGTCATCGGCTTAGACCCCAGCGCCGACCAGATCGCCAACGCCGCGCCCGGCGAACGCATCGCGTACCGCTGCGCGCCGGCCGAGCAGCTGCCAATCGAGGAACACTGCGCCAGCCTGATCACCGCCGCCCAGGCCGCGCACTGGTTCGATCTGCCGGCCTTTTACGCGCAAGTGCGCCGGGTCGGCAAGCCCGGTGCCGTCCTGGCCCTGGTCAGCTACGGCGTGCTCGACCTCGAACCGGTCCTGAACGGGCGCTTCCAGGCCTTTTACCGCGACGAGATCGGACCCTACTGGCCGCCCGAGCGCAAGCTGGTCGATACCGGCTACGCGACCATTGACTTTCCGTTTGCGGAGCTGCCCTACCCCGCCTTCCATATCCAGGTCGACTGGGCACTGCCCGAGTTTCTGGGCTATCTGCTGACCTGGTCCGCCGTACGCAGCGCCAGGGAAGCCGGCAAGGAAGCCCTGTTGACGAACTTCGCGGACGAGCTGACAGCCGCGTGGGGTGCACCCACGCGGCGGCGTCCGGTGCGCTGGCCGATCAGCATGCGCATCGGCAGGCTGTAAGGCCGCGTCACGCCTTCTTCAGCGCGCTGGCCTTGTGCGCGGCTTCGGCGCCGGTCTTGTCGCTGACGACCAGGTACTCGGGATGCTCTTTCGATGCCGCCACCTCGTGTCCCTTGATCGCGGTGTGCGCGGTCAGCTTTTTCTTGACCGTGCCGTGCACCGTGCCTTGCGGCGAATGCCATTGCACCTTGTCGCCGGCCTTGAACGTGTCCGTCATGTCGCGCCTCGTCTGGATAGATTGTGGCCGACTATTGGAACATGAATCGCCGCCAGCGCCTGCACGTTTCCTGCCCGCTACGCGCTGCGTTTGGTAATGATCGTCTCCAGGTATTCGGCCGGCAACACCAGCGATGCCGGTCCGGCGATGTTGAAGCGCTCCATCAGTGCGATCAGGTCGCGTTCCAGCGCCGCCTGGCCGCTAGTATCGAGCCGCGCGAAAGCCTTGTGCGTCGGGCCGTAGTAATCGCGGAAGACCTGCAGCCAGTGGCTAGGGGAGGCATAGCGGAAATTGAAGGTGCGGCGCTCGGCGCGGATGTCGGCGGCGTCGCCGAACAGCGCCTGCAGATAGTCTGCGGTGCCCCACAGCGCCGGCGATTTGATGCCGGCCGGCGGTGGCACGTGTGCGCCCAGCGTCTTGAAGGCCTGGCCGACGAAGCCTTGCGGGGTCCAGCTGGCCAGGCCGATACGGCCGCCGGCGCGCACCACGCGCAGCAGTTCGGCGGCGGCGCGCGCGTGGTCGGGCGTGAACATCACGCCAAAGGTCGACAGCGCCACGTCGAATTCGCCGTCCGAAAACGGCAGCTGTTCGGCGTCGGCGACGCGGAACTCGACCGGCAAGCCTTCGGCGGCGGCGCGCTGTTTGCCCTTGTCGAGCAAGGCCGGCACGTAGTCGGTGGACATCACGCGTGCAAAACGGCGTGCTGCCGCCAGCGTGGCATTGCCGTTGCCGGCGGCGACGTCGAGCACGCTTTCACCGGCCCGGATGTCGATGGCCTCGGCCAGGGTTTCGCCGACGATCTGCAGGGTCACGCCGATCACGGCGAAATCGCCGCTGGCCCAGATCGTCTGCTGGACCTGCTTGATGGCTGCCAGGTCCGGCGGACTGCCGCCCTGGGCTTGCGGTGTGGATGGGGTAGACCCGGGTGTGGGGCCGGATTCCGACTGCGGATAGCTCATGATTGCGTCTCCCGACAATATGCCTCGTGCTGTTGCCATATCAGCTTTGAACGCGCGGCCCCACCATGGTTCACCCCATCGAATGCAGCCCGATCATGTTGCCCTCGGTATCGGTGATCAGCGCGATGTGGCCGTATTGGCCGATCGGGAACTTGGGCCTGACCACCTTGCCGCCCGCGTCCGCCGCCCTGCCCGCTTCGACCGAGCAATCGGTGCAGCTGAAGTAGACCAGCACGCTGTTGGCACCCGAGTCGAAGCCCGGCATGTGCACCAGCGCGCCGGGGGCGCCGTAGCCTTCCGATTGCATTGGAAAGGTCCACATGTCGATATCGGGGGTGTCGATGTGCGACAAGGACACCAGGAACACGGTTTCGTAAAAGGCGCGCGCCCGCGCCATATCCTGCACGTAGATTTCGAACCAGCCGACGGGATTGGCCATGGTGCACTCTCGTATAAGATCGCATGTGGAAGCGCCCACTTTAGGCGCCGGCGACTACCCAGGTTTGCGCCGGCACAATCGTGCGCAGTTGGCATTTATTGCCATTTCTGAACGAGCGATATGGCCGATCCACAACACCTTGACGCCCTTGCCGGCAGACCGACGCAGCCCATCGCGCAAACCGATGTTTCTGGCTTGCAATCGCTGTATTGCATCTGTATCGTGCCATCTACTGTCATGCATGCTCATGGACCAAATGTCTAACGTACTTCCCCTCCTCGACCTGATCCACCTCGTCGAAGAACTGACCCCGCAAGACCCGGCCGCCGCGGCCCAGCTGTACCGCGACTGGATCGCGCTGCACCCCACGGCGCCCGGCTTGTACGTCGCCCATTTCAACCTCGGTGTGCTGCTGGCGAACCAAAAACAGGATACTGAAGCGGAACAGGCCTACCGCGCCGCCCTGCAGCTGGTACCGGGCTTCGTGCAGGCCTACCTGAACCTGGGCACCGTGCTCGAGCGCGTCGGCCGTCCCCAGGAAGCGCTGGATGCCTGGCGCAGTGCGCTGGCGCTGGCGCGCCCGGATGCGCCGGAAGACAAGCCGCTGCAGATCCACGCCCTGAACAACCTCGGCCGGCTGCTGGAAATCCGCAAGGACAACGCCGGCGCCGAAGCCATGCTGAGCCGCAGCCTGGCGCTCGATCCGAAGCAGCCGCAGGCGATTGCCCACTGGGTGCACTTGCGCCAGAAGCTGTGCATCTGGCCCGCCTTTGCCCCCTTCGAAGGCGTCACCCACGAGGACCTGCTGAACGGCGCCTCGGCGCTGGCCCACCTGGCCGAATCCGACGACCCGGCGGTGCAGCTGGCGGCGTCGCGCCGCTACGTCGAGCAGAAGGTGCTGCCGCTGCAGCCGGCGCTGGCGCCGGAACAGGGCTATGCGCATGAAAAGCTGCGCATCGGCTACCTGTCGGGCGACTTCTGCAACCACCCGGTGTCCATCCTGACCGCCGAGCTGTATGCGCTGCACGACCGTGAACGCGTGGAGGTGTACGGTTTCAGCTGGAGCCGCGTCGACAACTCGCCGCTGCGCGCGCGCGTGGTAGGGGCGATGGACCATTACATCCGCATCGACGCCATGAGCGACCTCGAAGCCGCGCGCTGCATCCGCGAGCACGAGATCGACATCCTGGTCGACCTGCACGGCCTGACGCTGGGCACCCGCCACGACATCCTGTCCTGGCGTCCGGCCCCGGTGCAGGTGACCTGGCTCGGTTTTCCCGGCCCGACCGCCCTGCCGGCGATCGATTACGTGATCGCCGACCGCTACGTGCTGCCGGAAGCGCTGCAGCCGCATTTCAGCGAGCGCGCGCTGTACCTGCCGGACTGCTTCCAGGTCAACGACCGCCAGCGTCCGATCGGGCCGCGCCCGACGCGCGCCAGCGCCGGCCTGCCCGACGATGCCTTCGTCTTCTGCTGCTTCAACAATACCTTCAAGATCAAGCCCGAGATGTTCGCGGCCTGGATGCAGATCCTGCAGCGCACCCCGGGCAGCGTGCTGTGGCTGGTGGCCGACGACGACGGCGTGCGCGTTCGCCTGCAAGCCTATGCGCAGGCCCAGGGCGTCGATCCGGCGCGCCTGGTGTTCGCCGAGCGCGTGGCGCCGGAAAATTATTTGGCGCGTTACCAGGTGGCCGACCTGTTCCTCGACACCGTCCCGTTCAACGCCGGCACCACCGCCAGCGATGCGCTGTGGGCCGGGCTGCCGGTGCTGACCCTGAGCGGCGCGGCTTTCGATGCGCGCATGGCCGGCAGCCTGCTGCACGCGGCCGGGCTGCCGCAGCTGATCACCGGGACCCTGCCGGACTACATCGAGCGCGCGGTGGCGATCGGCACCGACCCGGTGCAGGCCGCGGCCCTGAAGGCGACCTTGAACGCCAACCGCGACACCTGCGCGCTGTTCGACAGCCCGCGCCTGGTGCGCGCGCTGGAAGACAAATTCCTGGAAGTGGCCAAACGCCCCGCCCCGGCCGAGCCGAAGCTGGCGCTGTACCAGATCGCCTGGTCGGACGAAGTCATGGCCCAGATCGAACCGGGCTACGGCATCCTCGACAACCGCCACGACAACCGTCACGACTGGCGCGAGTACTGGCCGATGCGTAAATTCCTGCTGACCCAGCCGCTCGACGAAGACACCTATTACGGCTTCTTCTCGCCCAAGTTCGCCGGCAAGACCGGCCTGTCGCACCAGGACGTGACCGACTTCGTGACGGCCGCGCCGGCGGACACCGACGTGTTCACCTTCAGCCCGCAGCCGGACATGGGCAGCTTCTTCCTCAACGTGTTCGAGCAGAACGAATTGTTCGACCCCGGCTTCAACGCCGCCAGCGAAGCCTTCCTGGCGGCGGCCGGGCGGCCGGTGGCGGTGGGCGAATTGCTGATGGATTCGCGCCAGACCGTGTTCAGCAATTTCATCATCGCCAAACCGACGTTCTGGCGCGCCTGGCTGGCGCTGAACGAGAAGCTGTTCGCGATCTGCGAAGGCGCAGGTGAAGATAAAACCACCGCGCTGCAGCAAGCGCTGACCCGCTCGACCGAGTATCCGGACGATGTCCAGCGCAAGGTGTTCCTGATGGAGCGCATCGCCTCGCTGCTGCTGACCATCGAACCGCACTGGCGGGTCAAGGCCTACAACACCTTCCAGTGCGCCTGGTCGGACACGCTGCTGCGCGAGCACAAGCTGGAAGCCGTGATCAGCGACGCGCTCAAGATCGCCATGCGCGAACAGGGTTTCGGCGACTACAAGGCTGCCTTCGCCCAGATCCGCGACCGCCTGCGCAAGACTTCGTCCTGATCCCCTTCCACAAGGATAACCGACCGTGCAACAGACCCCGATCAACAACATCTACAACCCCGACGTGTTGCACATGATGCGGCCCGGCTACCGCCGCGTCGTCGAAGTCGGTTCCAGCAGCGGCGCGCTGGCCCAGGCCTACCGCGCCCTCAATCCGGCCACGCGCTACACCGGCATCGAGATCGACGCCGGCTACGCCGAAGCCTCGAAGCAGCATTGCAGCGACGTCCTGCTGGGGAATATCGAGCGCTTTTCGCCGGACGTCGTTGCCGGCCTGGCCGATGCCGACTGCTGGATCTTCGCCGACGTGCTCGAGCACTTGTACAACCCGTGGCGCATGCTGGAAAAGATCCGCGAAGGCGCCACCGGCCCGGTGGAGGTGATCGCCTGCATCCCGAATGCCCAGAACTGGAGCCTGCAGGCCTGCATGAACGGCGGCGACTACATGTACCAGGACAGCGGCCTGCTCGACCGCACCCACATCCGCTGGTTCACGCGGATCACGATCATCAAGCTGTTTTCTGAAGCCGGCTTCCGCGTCGATGCGATGACGGCGCGCATCCTGCAGCAGCCCGGCCCGGCGGTCGTGGCCGCGGTGCGGGCGATGGCGCAGGCGGTGGGGAACGATGCGGATGCGGCGGCGCAGGATTGCGTGCCCTTCCAGTATGTGGTGAGGGCGGTGGCGCCATAGGACGTCGTCCCCGCGCAGGCGGGGACCCATACTGCATTTCCGAAGTCGGTATTTCTGAGGCACTGAAGCGTATCTGATATACCGAATCCTGTGCCTCAGCATGGATCCCCGCCTTCGCGGGGACGACGGTTTCAAGCCAGCACCGCGGTCTTAAGCCAGCACCGCCTGCAACTCGCGCACCTTCAGCTTCAACCGGATCAGGAAGCCGTACGACACCCCATCGTCCATCTCGTTGCGGTCGTGTTCATGAAACCATGCCGTCGGCCGCACCAGGTGATGGCCGAGGTCGGCCGCCCCCATGTTCTGCTTGGTCTCGGCGAAGAATTCGTGGCTCTGGGTCACGTAATGGTTGATGCGGAAGCGGTCCCAGCTCGGCTGGCGCTCCGGCTCCTGCAGCTGCGGGTGGGTGATCCGGCGCAGGTGCTCGTCGAAGGTGCCGTGCTCGGTCGCGAACAGATGCGAGCCGACCACCTGCATCCTGGCGCCGCCGCGCACGATCGATTTCATGTGGCGGTTGGCGACGAAATCGGGGCGGCTGTGGCGGGTGTAGTTCTCCACCACCAGGCCGGCCGGCTCGTGCAGGTGGCCGCTGCTGCCGTAGCAGACCCAGTAGGCGCCCAGCGCCGACAAATCCAGCTTCTGGTACGGCGCCAGCGCGCTGGCCATGTCGGGGGCGGCGGTCGGGAACAGGAATTCGTCGCCGTCCAGGAAAGCCATCCAGTCGACCCGCGCGCCGTTGGCGTCCCAGGCGTGCTGGTAGGCGGCCAGCTGCGGCCGGTCGTCCGATTCGATCGCGTAGGCGAACACCGGATAGTGCTCGCCCAGGCGGCGCAGGGTGTCGTCCATGCCGTCGCTGCACTTGTGGCAGTAGACGTGGAACTCGTTGAAGCCGACCACCATGTGGAAGGCCAGCCACTCGACGATCCAGGGATTGCGGTTGCGCTGGATCGAGGCAATACTCAGTTTCATACTCGTACTTCTGTGGTCTGTATCAGGGTTCGCGGATCGCCTCGTCGAGGCCCTTGGTCAATGGCCACAGCAGGTAAGACAGCACGGTGCGCTTGCCGACCACGATTTCCGCGGTCAGGGTCATGCCCGGCAGCAGGCGCGCATGGGGTTCCATGTTCTTCAGCGCCGTCTTGCCGAGGTCGATGCGGCTGACATAATACGCGTCGGTGCCCTGCCCCGGTACCGCGTTCTCGCGCTTGAAGGCGTCTTCGCTCAGCGTGCGCACCTTGGCGTCCAGCGTGCCGTGCTTCTGGAACGGGAAGGCGTCCAGCT
>Ga0265780_10003490_pt1 | contig 20656 bp, 20 predicted proteins | sample P1T30metagenome_FD_192432 | JGI IMG/M metagenome (GOLD analysis project Ga0265780, IMG submission 192432) | Plant litter microbial communities from East Loma Ridge, Irvine, California - P1 T30 | ecosystem: Environmental > Terrestrial > Plant litter > Unclassified | place: USA: California...
GTGTCGGGGTTCATCGTCCACTCCGGGGTTCACCGCGAGGTGCGCCGCGCGCTCACGCGATCGTGACCCGCGCCGGGTCGAGCACCAGTCCGAGCCGCGCGCCCCGTCGGAGCCGAGCGCCGTCGGCGGCGGCGAGCGGGAGCTCTGCGGTGGCGGTCAACGACCCCTGCTCGGTGACGACGGTGACGGCCAGCCGCGACAGTCGTTGCTCGACGCCCACCACGCGCGCCGGGATCGGGTCGGTCGCCGCGCCTCCTGCGGGCTCGTCAGCACCGGCGACCTCGGCGGCCCCGGCACGCCCTGCCGGTTCGTCCAGGCCGACGAGCGTGACCGCCTCGACCGGCATCGACACCCGCGTCGGACCGCCCGCGAGCGGCCGCCGAGACGAGACGGTGAGCCCGCCCGGCAGCACTGCGCGAGCCCCGCCCGGCGTCGCCGCGACCTCGAGCGGCCGCCACACGGTCGCCCCGGTCAGGGACGCGACGTAGGCGGTGTGCGGGTCGGTGAGCACCTCGGCCGGCGTCCCCCGCTGCACGACCACGCCGTCCTCGAGCACGACGACGCGATCGGCCAGGGCGACGGCGTCGACGGGGTCGTGGGTGACGAGGACGGTCGCGACGGGCACGGCGGACAGGACGTCGGCGATCGCCGCCCTCACCGCCGGGCGCTGCTCCGCGTCGAGGGCGGCGAGCGGCTCGTCGAGCAGCAGGAGGCGCGGGTCGGCAGCCAGCGCCCGTGCCACGGCGACCCGCTGCGACTGGCCGCCGGACAGGGATCCCGGCCGGTGCCCGGCGAGCTCGGCGAGGTCGACCCTGCAGAGCTCGTCCAGCGCGCGGGCCCGGGCGGCCCGGGCAGGCACCCCTCGGCTGCGGGGGCCGAACGCGACGTTCTCGAGGGCGGTGAGGTGCGGGAAGAGCCGGTGGTCCTGGAACACCGTGCCGACCCGGCGGGCCCGAGCCGGGACGTGGACGGCGGAGGCGGACCCGTCCGGTGCGGGTCCGTCGAGCACCTCCCCGTCGACGGCGACCCGCGACCCGTCGGTCGGCAGCAGCCCGGCGAGGGCCGCGAGCGCGGTCGACTTGCCCGCACCGTTGGGGCCGAGCAGGGCGACGACCTCGCCGGGCGCGACGTCGAGGTCGAGCGCGAGGACGAACGAGCCGCGCGTCAGCCGCAGCCGCGCGAGCAGGCCGCCTCCGTCCGCCGCGCCCGCGCTCGGCCTGCCCACGCCTCCGCCCGGACCCGCCGCCGCGCCCCCGCTCATCGCGCTCCCGTCGTCAGCCACCGGTCCCGCAGCAGCAGGAGCACGCCGACCCCCACCGCGAGCAGCAGCAGCGAGAGGGCGACGGCGCTCTCCGGGTCGCTCTGCTGGGCCAGGTAGACGCTGGTCGGCAGGGTCTGGGTGCGCCCGGGGAACGTCCCCGCGAAGGTGATCGTCGCGCCGAACTCGCCGAGCGCGCGGGCGAAGCAGAGCACGGCGCCCGCCGTCACGCCCGGCGCGACCAGGGGCACCGTCACCCGCCGGAACGCGTACCAGCGCGACGCGCCGAGCGACGCGGCGGCCTCGTCGAGGCCCCGGTCGACGCCGCGCAGGGCCCCCTCGACGCTGAGCACGAGGAACGGCATCGCGACGAACGTCTGCGCGATGACGACGGCCGCGAGCGTGAACGGGATCGTCACGCCGAGGGCGGCGTCGAGCGGCCTGCCGAGCAGCCCGTTGCGCCCGAGCAGGTACAGCAGGGCGATGCCGCCGACGACGGGCGGCAGCACGAGGGGGACCGTCACGACGGCCCGCAGCAGGCGCCGCCAGGCCGCGGGCCAGGTGTCGCTCGCGGTGAGCAGCCAGGCGAGGGGGACGCCGAGCACCAGGCTCAGCAGGGTGGCCAGCAGGGCGCTCGTCAGCGACACCCGCAGCGCGTCGAGCACGGTCTCGCTCGCCAGCCGGGCGCCCAGGGTCGACCACGGCGCCCGCACGAGCAGGGCCACGGCCGGCAGCACGAGCAGCGCCAGCCCGACCAGCGCGGGCACGAGCACGAGCACGGGGAGGCGGCGGTCGCGCGGGCTGCGGGAGGCGGCGGCCCTCGAGGGGCGGGCGCGCCTGCTCGGGTCGGCCCGCGCCTCCTCGGCGGGGTCTCGCGGGGCAGGGTCTGGCGGAGCGGAGTCTCGCGAGGCGGAGTCGGGCGGCGAGGTCACGGCGGCCCCTCAGCTGACCGTGAAGCCGGCGGCGGCGAGGACGTCGCGACCCTCGGTCGAGAGGACGTGCTCGACGAAGGCGTCGGCCAGGGCCGGGTCGGGGGCGTCACGCAGCCGGGCGGCCTCGTAGGTCGTCGTGGGGGAGTCCGTGCCGCCGATCTCGACGCCCTCGACGGCGTCCCCGGCGGCGACGACGTCGGTGCGGTAGACGAGGGCGGCGTCGACCTCGCCGAGCTCGACCTTCGTCAGCGCGCTCTTGACGTCGGGCTCGAGGGTCGCCGGGGCGAGCTGGACGCCGTCGTCCGCGAGCACGGTCGCGGCGAGGGCGCCGCAGGGCACCTCGGGCGCGCAGAGGGCGACGGAGACGCCGGTCGCCGCGAGGTCGTCGAGCGAGCCGACGTGGCCGGGGTTCCCGACCGGCACGGCGATCTCGAGCGCGTTGCGCGCGAAGGTCACGGGCTCGTCCTCGACGAGGCCGGCGTCGGTGACCGTCCGCATGGTGGTCGAGCTGGCGCTGAGGAACACGTCGACGGGCGACCCCGCGACGATCTGCTGGGCGAGGGCCGAGCTGCCGCCGTAGCTGACCGTGACGGTCGCACCCGGCTCGCGGGCCTCGAAGTCGTCGGCGATCTCGTCGAGCGTCCCGGTGAGCGACGCGGCGGCGAGCACGGTGATCTCGCCCCGAGATGCGCCGGCGGCGTCGGGGGAGCCCGTCCCGGTGCCGGGCGCGCACCCGCCGAGGGCCACGGCGAGCACGACGACGGCCGTGCTGCCGGCAGCGAGCCGCAGGCGTCGGCGGGGGACCGGGGCGACGTCCGGGGCCGAGCAGGCGCGGGCCCGCCCCCGGCCCCTCACCGTCCCGCCTCGTCGATCGCGGCCCGGCCCGTCGGCGCCGGTGCCGCGGTCACCGTCGTCGTCCCGGCGGACCTGCGGGTGACGAGCTGCCGCACCCGCCGGGCGTCGCCGACGATCGTGACCGCGAGCCGGTCCGACCATCCCGGCCCGGCGCGCCAGATCGACACGAGCAGGATCACCAGCACCGCGGTCGCCAGCGACGACTTCTGCAGGGCCATGTACGGCTCGAGCTGCCGCACGAGCAGCGCGAGCGGGATCGCGAGCCACTCCCCCCGCCCGGTGAGGGCGACGAACGGCACGAGCAGGAGCGCGTACCAGGGGTAGCGCGGGCTGACGGCGACGAGCACGACGCCGATCATCACGAGCTGGCCGAGCCACGGCCTGTCGACCGGCGTCTTGACCCAGACCAGGGCCGCCGTCACGGCGAGCAGCAGGGCGACGACGGGGGTCGTCCACGCGTCGGGCAGGAAGGCCGACATGAAGACGAACCGTGAGCCGTCCTCGTAGCCCTCCTCGGTGAGGTAGCCGGGCAGGTAGCCGAGCACCTGCCAGCCGGTCGTCGCGACGTAGGGCACGTAGAGCACGGCGAAGGTGACGATCGAGGCGACGACGACCTTGGCCGGCTGGCGGCGCAGGAGGGCGGGGGCGGCGATGGCGGGGATCAGCTTGGTCGCCACGGCGACGCCGAGCGCGACGCCTCCGCTCCAGCGGCGGCCGGTCGCGACGAGCAGGGTCGCGGCGACGACGAGCACGGCCCCGAGCAGGTCGACGTGCGAGTTCGTGATCCCCTCGCCGACCACGAGCGGACACCAGCCCCACAGGGCCGCCCAGCGCGGGTCGAGCCCCCGACGGCGCAGGGTGACGACGAGCGCGAGGGTCGTGCCGAACACGAGCAGGGCGCCCGTGAGCTGCAGGGGGAAGAACCCGACCTCGGGCCCCACGAAGGCCCGCACGCCCCAGAAGTACAGCTCGGCGGCCGGCGGGTAGATCGTCGGCACCTCCGGCCGGTTGATCGCCGTGCAGACGACGTCGCCGGTCTCGGTGTCGTAGGCGCGGTGGATCTGCCGGTCGGGCTGGCCGCACCGTTCGCCGATCGTGCCGTCGTCCCGGGTGAAGGGAGCCGCCTCCGGGAAGATCCACTCGGGGCGCAGGTCGCGCAGCTCGCCCGAGTCGGGGGTGTAGGCGTACGGCGAGGTCCCGTCGACCTGCACGATGCCGTCCCAGGCGTAGCGGGCCGGGTCGGTGCTCGTGTTCGGGTCGCCGGTCAGCGCCGCCCCGCCGACGAGGGCCGTGCCCGCGAGCACGAGCGCGGTGACCGCGCGGGCGGGGACGCGACGCAGCAGCAGCAGCGCGACGACGAAGAACGCCCAGCACACCGCGGACCACACCACGTAGGAGGCGCGGAGCTCCTCCCGCAGGAACCCCAGCTCGACGACGCCCCACGCCACGGACGCCGCCAATCCGATGACGGCCACGGCCGCGAATAGAGTACGCACCTGTCCAGTGTGGTCGACGCCCGCCTGGAGAGTCCGCGACCACGCACGGCCGACCGAGACGAATCCCATGAGACGCCTGCTCCTCACCCTCCGCACCGCGGCCTCGTCGCCGGTGCGCAACGCTCGTTCGGCGACCGTGCTCGGGCGGCTGCTCGGCCTCGCGTTCGTGGTCTGCCTGCTCACCGGCCTCTACAGCCACTTCCTGCAGGACCCTGCCTCGTGGATGCGGTTCCCCACCTCGCCCGTCTGGCTCTACCAGGTCACGCAGGGCGTCCACATCACGGCGGGCATCGCCGCGATCCCCCTGCTGCTCGGCAAGCTGCACGCGGTGTTCCCGCAGCTGTTCCAGCACCCTCCGGTGCGGCACCCGGTGCAGGTGCTCGAGCGCGCCTCCATCGCCCTGTTCATCGCGACGTCGGTGCTGCAGCTCGTCACCGGCCTGCTCAACACGTACCAGTGGTACCCGTGGCCGTTCCCGTTCCGCGAGGTGCACTTCGCCCTGTCGTTCGTCATCATCGGGTCGCTCGCCGTGCACATCGCGGTCAAGCTGCCCCTCATCGCGCGCTATTGGCGGGCCCGTGACAGCTACGACGACGAGGGGCGCTTCGTCGAGCCGACGGGCGAGCTCGACCCGGCGAGGGCCGAGCACGAAGCCGTGCGCGAGCTCGCCCGGATGCGCCGTGAGGCGCCGGGGGAGCAGCCCTCGACGCCGGCGGGCGCCGCACCGCAGCCCCGCGGCTTCGTCGGCCGGGTCACCCGGTGGATCGACGACGCCCGCGAGACCGAGCGGGAGCCCGCCCGTGCCCGGGTGTCGCGCCGGGGCTTCTTCGGCGCGGTCGGCGCCTCGACGGTCGGCGTCGTCGCGCTCACGGCGGGGCAGTCGTTCACTCCGCTCGAGCCGCTCAACGCCTTCGGCCCCCGCCAGCGCGGCCTCGGACCGAACGACCTGCCGGTGAACCGCACGGCCGCCGCCGCCAAGGTGCTCGAGACCGCGATGGACCCGGACTGGCGCCTCACGATCGCGCACGGCGAGCGCACGATGACCTTCGCCGCCGCCGACCTGGAGGCGATGGTGCAGGGCGACGAGCGCCTCCCCATCTCGTGCGTCGAGGGCTGGAGCCAGTTCGCCGCCTGGCGCGGAGTCCGCCTCGTCGAGCTGATGGCGCTCGTGGGGGCGCCCGCCGACCGGTCGCTCCGCGTCACGAGCCTCGAGGAGAAGGGCGGCTACCGCGTCATGCTGATGGGCCCCGAGTACGCCACCGACCCCGCCACGCTCGTCGCCCTCGAGGTGAACGGCAGCAGGCTCGACATCGAGCACGGCTACCCGGCCCGCATGATCGCGCCCGGCAGACCAGGGGTGCTGCAGACCAAGTGGCTCAGCCTGATCGAGGTGATCTGATGACGCGCTCGTCGGCCGCCCCCGCCGTCCCCGCCTCGACGGGGCGCGGCGTGCGGATCGCGCGCATGGTGCTCGTCGTCGTCGGCGTCGCCCTCATCGGCCTCGGCGGGTGGGTGCTGACCGAGACGGTCTCGCCGACCCGCTACGGCGGACTGCTCGTCTGGCTGATGGGCGCGGTCCTCGCGCACGACGCGGTCATCGCCCCGGTCGTCGCCGGCGTGGCCCTGGTCGTCGGTCGGACCGGCCGTCGCGTCCGTCCCGCGGTGCTCGCGATCGTGCAGGTCGGCGTCGTCGTCGGCGTGGTGCTGTCGCTCGTCGTCGTGCCGGAGATCGTCGCGAAGGCCGAGGGGACGGGCAACGTCACCGTGCTGCCGTTCGACTACGCGGCCCGCCTCGGGGTCGCCTGGCTGGTCGTCGCCGTGCTCACGGCGCTCGCCGTGGTCGCCTGGGTCGTGCGGGCCCGGCGTCGTGAGGCGCGCCGCACGGCCTGACCCGCTGCGGGCCCGGCTCGTCTGGCCGTGAGGCGACGCGAGAGCGACGACCCTCCTCGGGACGTCGCGTCGCTTCGTCGCTTCTGCGGAGGTTCCCGGCGGGCCGGCCGGTCGGCCTGCCGCGGCGCACGGGCCGAGGGCGCGCTACGCGCGGACGAGCCGGCAGAACGTGCGGCGACCGACCGACCAGGTCTGCGACACGCGCAGTCCCGCGGCGACGGCGTGCCGGCCGAGCGCCTCGCGGCCGACCTCGGCCCAGGGGAACGTCGCGCTCGCGTGCCCCTGCTCGTCGACGACGTGGGCGTCGTACGCCACGTCGACGGTCGGGTCGTCGGCGGTCTCGACGACCACCGAGCCCGTCGGGGCGACGACCGCGGAGGCGCGGGCCACCAGGGCGGTCGGGTCGCCCCCGATGCCGATGTTGCCGTCGAGCAGCAGGGCGACGTCCCACGTCCCCTCGCCCGGCAGGGCGTCGAAGACCGAGCCGGCGACGACGGGGAGCCCCGCGTCCACGGCCATGGCGACGGCGGTGACGGAGACGTCGACACCGAGGGCGCCGAGCCCCTGGTCGACGGCCGCACGCACCATGCGGGCGGGACCGCAGCCGATGTCGAGCACGGAGGAGGCGTCGAGGATCGTGCTGAGGTCGGCGGCGTCGGCGCCGCGGCTCCACCGGGCGACGTCGAAGGCGTCGGAGGTCTCGGCGGCGTCGCGCGCGTCCTGGGCGTCGAGGTCGGCGTCGGTCGGGTCGGCACCCTCGCGGGCGGTGCCCGGCACGCGGACGAGCTGGAGGCGCCCCTCGCGGCGGAGGGCGCGGGCGTACGGCTCCGCGCCTCCTGAGCCGAAGGTGGGCTGGGGATCGGCGGTGATGGTCACGAGAGTGTCTCCTCGGTCGGGGGCCGGGAGGCGTCGGGTCCGCCTGCGGTCGTGGGGTCGAGTCGGCGCAGGGTCTGCGCGAAGAGGGTGTGGGGGCCGGCCTCGGCAGCGAGCCGGGCGTCGTCGATCGTGTCCACGTCGACGAGCTCGGGCAGGGTGCGCACGCGCAGGCCCGCCTCGGCGAGCCGGCGCAGCTGGTGGGTGCCGGTGTCGTCACGCGACATGGGCACTCCGCGCAGCAGGTCTCCGGAAGGCCGCTCGAGCCCGAGGGCCCAGAAACCGCCGTCGTTGGCAGGTCCGAACCAGGCGTCGACGTCGTCGGCGCTGTCGTCGAAGGCGGGCGCGAGGTCGGCGACGGTCAGCTGCGGGGTGTCCATGCCGACGAGCACGGTCCGGCCGTCGACCTCGTCGAAGAGGGCGCCGAGCCGTGCGTCGAGGCCGCCGCCGATCTGGTGCATCACATCGAAGTCTTCGGAGCCGGGCGGCGTTCGGTTGCCGTCGAACAGCAAGACGCGTCGACTGGCGGGCAGCTGGCGCACCACGGCGAGGGTGTCCTGGATGGCGGCCGCGGCCACGTCGGCCGCTTGCTCGAGGCTCAGGGGAGGGTGGAGGCGCGTCTTGACCTTGCCGGGCAGCGTCTCCTTGCAGATCACCACGACCGTCGTCATCGTCCCGCCTCCCGCAGCAGCCGCGACATGTCGCCGACGGCTCGCGCCGTGCCCTTGACCGTCCCCGTCACCTTGCTGCGCCCGACCCGCGGCGCGTACGGCACGTCGAGCTCGACGATGCGCCAGCCCGCCTCGGAGGCGCGCAGCACCATCTCGAGCGGGTAGCCGCTGCGCCGGTCGGCGAGGCCGAGCCCCAGCAGGCCCTCGCGGCTGGCGACGCGCATGGGGCCGAGGTCGTGCAGGGCGATGCCCGAGGCACGGCGCATGAGGTGCGCGAGCACGCGGTTCGCGACGCGGGCGTGGAACGGCCAGGCGCCGCGGGCGGTGGGACGTCGTCGCCCGAGGACGAGCTCGGCGTCGCCTGCGAGGACGGGCGCCGCGAGGGCGGGCAGGTCGGCGGGGTCCATCGAGGCGTCCGCGTCGCAGAAGGCGACGAACGGGGCCGTGGCCGCCTCGAGGCCGGCGTGGGCGGCCGCGCCGAAGCCGCGTCGAGCCTCCTCGACCACGAGGGCGCCGTGCTCGCGGGCGACGTCGGCGGAGCCGTCGGTCGACCCGTTGTCGACGACGATGCCCCGCCAGCCCTCGGGCAGGCGACCGAGCACCCAGGGCAGAGCCCCCGCCTCGTCGAGGCAGGGGAGCACGACGTCGACCTGGGGGCTGCTCATCCTGCCGACACTACGGACTCGGCCCTGGGAGGGGCCGTTCCGGCCCCGGACGGGGGTCGGCCGCGCGCTCCGCGGCGTGCGGCCGGCGGGCTCCCTAGTCGACGACGGCCGCCCGCAGCGGTGCCGTCGCGAACTCGCGCATGCCCTCCTCGAACGTCACCGCGGGGGTCCAGCCGAGCTCGTCGCGCAGGCGGGCCGACGACGCGGTGACGTGCCGCACGTCGCCCGCGCGGTACTGCCCGGTGACGACCGGCTCGGGGCCGCCGGCCTCGCGGGCGAGCGCCGCCGCCATCTCGCCGATGGTGTGCACGGTGCCGCTGCCGACGTTGAAGGCGCGGAACGAGTCGGGCTCCTGCCGCCCGGTCCACTCGAGGGCCGCGAGGTTCGCCGACGCGATGTCGCGCACGTGCACGAAGTCGCGGCGCTGGGCGCCGTCCTCGTAGACGCGGGGCGCCTCGCCCCGCTCGAGTGCCGAGCGGAAGAGCGACGCGACCCCGGCGTAGGGGGTGTTCTGCGGCATGCCGGGGCCGTAGACGTTGTGGTACCGGAGCGCGGCCGCGCGGCCGCCCGTGCTGCGCGCCCACGACGTCGAGAGGTGCTCCTGCGTCAGCTTGGTGATCGCGTAGACGTTCCGCGGGTCGAGCGGGGCGTCCTCGGCGATGAGCTGGGGCTCGAGCAGCTCGCCCTGCGCGTCGCGCGGGTCGAAGACCCCCGCGTCGAGGTCGGCGATGCGGCGGGGCGCCGGCCGCTCGGTCTCGCCGCCGCTCGTGCGGTAGCTGCCCTCGCCGTAGACGACCATCGACGAGGCGACGACGAGGCGGTCGACGCCCGCCCTGTCGATCGCGGCGAGCAGCACGGCGGTGCCGTGCTCGTTGCTGTCGACGTAGTCGGGGGCGTCCTGGAAGTCCACGCCGAGGCCGACCTTCGCCGCCTGGTGGCAGACCGCGTCGACGCCGTCGAGCGCCGCGTCGACGACCGCCGCGTCGCGCACGTCGCCGTGCACGAAGTCGACCCGCGGGTCGAGCGTCGGGGGGCCGCCGTGCACGTCGGGGCGCAACGAGTCGAGCACGCGCACCGACCAGCCGCGGTCGAGGGCCTGCTCGACGACGGCGGACCCGATGAAGCCGGCGCCGCCCGTCACGAGCAGCAGGCCGGGCGACGAGGAGGCGCGGGTCGCGTCGGTCACGACGTCGCCGACCGCACGGGGCGCGCGAGCACCGCGGCCGTCGCCGATGCGGGCACCAGCTCGCGGGGCGCGTAGTCGGCCGGCAGCCCGGCGACGATGGCCTCGATGGCGGCGACGATGCGCGGCTGGGCCGCCGCGAGGCGGTCCATGACGAGCTGGTGGCTGACCGCGTCGTCGTCGGTCCCCTCGTCGGGGGCGAGACCGGCGTCGCTGTCCGTGACGAACGAGATGTTCACCGCGCCCATGCCGAGCTCGAGGGTGAGGGGCACCTCGGGGTACATCGTCATGTTGATCGTGTGCGCCCCGGCGGCCCGGAACCAGAGCGACTCGGCCCTGGTCGAGAAGCGCGGACCCTGGATGACGACGCAGGTGCCGGTCGGCGCGAACGGCTCGCCCTGCGCCTCGAGGGCGGAGACGGCCGCGGCGCGCAGCACCGGGTCGAAGGGGTCGGCGGCGACGAGGTGCTGCACCGAGCCCTCTACGTCGAAGAAGGTGTCAGGCCGGCCCCACGTGCGGTCGATGAACTGGTCGGTCACGACCATGGTGCCCGGCGGGTACTCGGGGCTGACGCCGCCCACGGCCGACGACGACACGACGGCCTTCGCGCCGAGGGAGGCCAGGGCCCACACGTTCGCGCGGAAGTCGATGCGGTGCGGCGGAACCGAGTGCCCCTTGCCGTGACGGGTGAGGAACGCGACGGTCTTGCCGCCCATCTCGCCGATCGTCACCTCGCTCGAGGTCGGCCCGTAGGGGGTCTCGACGACGTGGCTCGTGGCGGTGCCGGGCGCGAAGAGCGAGTACAGGCCGGAGCCGCCGATGACGGCGACGTCGACGCGGGGGAGGCCGGGGGACGAGGAGGAGGAGGTGTCGGTCACGCTCGCTACGCTACTGACGACCGCCGTGAGAGGAACCCGTGCGCACAGTCGAGCAGCACCAGAGCGTCGTCCGGGCCCTGGTGGAGGAGGCGCTGGCGCGACGCCCTGTGGAGTCGCTCCCCGTCGACCCCGTCGCCGTCGCGGCCGCGCCGGAGCGGCACCGCCGCCGGGTCCTCGCCGCCGACGTCACGGCGCCGCTCGACCTGCCGCCGTTCGACAACTCGCAGATGGACGGCTTCGCGGTCACGGCCGCCGACGCGGCCCGCGCGGGCGACCTCGACCTGCTGGTGGTCGACCCCGTCCCCGCGGGGCGCACCGGCCCCGCCCTCCGCTCCGGCACGACGGCACCGATCATGACCGGCGCCGCCGTGCCCGAGGGCGCCGTCGCGGTCGTCCCGGTCGAGCGGGCCGACCCGGCCGCCTTCCCGACCGCGGGCAGCACCGCCCGCGTCGTCCTCCCCGGTCCCGTCGCCGAGGGCACGTTCGTCCGCGCCGCGGGCAGCGACGTCGCGGCCGGGAACCTCCTCCTGCAGGCAGGCACCGTGCTGACGCCGGCCCGCTGGGGCGTCCTCGCCGCGTCCGGGCTGGCGAGCGTCGAGGTGGTCCGCAGGCCGCGCCTCCTGCTGGTCTCGACCGGCGAGGAGCTCGCGGCGCCCGGCGCCCCGCTCGTCCCGGGCACGATCCACGACGCCAACGGCACCGCTCTCGCGTCGGCCCTCGTCGACGTGGGCGTCGACGTCGTCGTCGAGCGCGTCTCCGACGACGCGGACGCCCTGCTCGCCGTCGTCGCCCGACACGCCGACTCGGTCGACCTCGTGCTCACGACCGGCGGTGTCAGCGCCGGGGCCTACGAGGTGGTCCGCGACGCCTTCGAGACGGCCGGCGTCGTCTTCGGGCACGTGGCGATGCAGCCCGGCGGCCCTCAGGGCTGGGGCACGCTGGCCGTCCACGGTCGCGACCTGCCCGTCGTGTGCTTCCCCGGCAACCCGGTCAGCGCCCTCGTGTCGTTCGAGGCGTTCCTCCGACCGGCCCTGCACGACGCCACGGGCGTGGGCGTCGCCCGTCTGCACCGCACCGCGCTCATGGGCGAGGCGGCCGACTCGCCCGTCGGCAAGCACCAGCTGCGCCGCGGTCGGCTCGACGTCGACGGCAGGGTCCGGCTCGTCGGCGGACCGAGCTCGCACCTCCTGGCCGCGCACGCCGCCGCCACCGTGCTCGTGCACGTGCCGGTCGGCGTCGACCGGCTCGACGAGGGCGACGAGGTCGTAGTGTGGGCGCTCGATGAGTGACGACCCGCGCCCCGCCCCGTCCGTGCCGACCGGGTACCAGCCCGTCGGCGGCCTCACCCACGTGCGCCCCGACGGCACCGCCCACATGGTCGACGTCACCGGCAAGGCCGAGACCAGCCGCGAGGCCGCGGCCCAGGCCGTGCTGACGACCCGTCCCGACGTCGTCGCGCGGCTCGTCGACGGCACCCTGCCCAAGGGCGAGGCCCTGGGCACCGCCCGCATCGCCGGCATCATGGCGGCCAAGCAGACCCCGGCCCTCATCCCGCTCTGCCACCCCCTGCCGCTCGGCGCCATCACGGTCGACTTCGAGACCGAGGAGGCGTCGGTCACCGTCGTCGCCCGGGTGCGCACCCGAGGCGTCACGGGAGTCGAGATGGAGGCGCTGACCGCGGCCACGGTCGCGGCCCTCACCCTGTTCGACATGATCAAGGCCGTCGACCACCTCGCCGTGATCGGCGACGTCAAGGTGCTCGAGAAGAGCGGCGGCAAGAGCGGCACGTGGTCGCGATGACCGCGCCTCTCCGGCGCGGGGTCGTCGTCGTGGCCTCGACCCGGGCCGCGGCGGGCACCGCCGACGACCTGACCGGGCCCGTCATCCGCGACTGGTTCGTCGCCCGCGGCTGGCACGCCGACGCGCCCGTCGTCGTCGCCGACGGGGACGCCGTGGGCGCGGCGCTCGCCGCCGCCATCGCGCAGGACGTCGACGTCGTGCTGACGACCGGCGGGACCGGCCTCACCCCCACCGACCGGACGCCCGAGCAGACCGCGCCCCTCCTCGAGCGCGAGATCCCCGGCATCGCCGAGGAGCTGAGGAGGCGCGGCACGGCCGCCACCCCCACCTCCGTCCTGTCGAGGGGGCTGGCGGGCGTCGCCGGCCGCACCGTCGTCGTCAACCTGCCCGGCTCGCGCGGGGGAGTGCGGGACGGCCTCGCCGTGCTCGACCCCGTCATCGACCACCTGCTCGACCAGCTCTCCGGAGGCGCTCATGACTGACCCCGATTCGGTGGCGCCCGCTGCCGGCCCCAGCGGACGCGTCCTGCTCGCCGAGGTGGTCGAGACGCCGCTCTCGGCGACGGAGTGCTCCGTGATCGTGGCGAGCCCTGCCTCCGGCGCCGTCGTGACCTTCGAGGGCGTCGTCCGCGACCACGACGGCGGGCGCGACGTCGCGGCGCTGCACTACGAGCGCCACCCGTCGGCCGGCGACGTCATGGCCGACGTCGCCGAGCAGATCGCGGCCGCGCACCCGGCGGCCACGATCGCCGTGCAGCACCGGGTCGGCGACCTCGAGATCGGCGACGTCGCGCTGGCCTGCGCCGTCGCGTCCGCCCACCGTGCCGAGGCCTTCGCCGCCTGCTCGGCCCTGGTCGACCTCGTCAAGGAGCGCCTGCCGATCTGGAAGCGCCAGGCCTTCGTCGACGGCACCGACGAGTGGACCGCCTCGCTCGGCTGAGCGGACCTGGCCGGCCCGCGCCGGTGCCGGCGCTGGCGCCGAGGGCGCCCGCGACCAAGGGTCACCTGCACGTCGCCTAGGCTCGCCAGGTGGCACATCTCCTCGGCGCAGAAAACTTGAAGCTCGAATTCCCGACCAAGGTCGTCCTCGACGGGGTGACCCTCGGCATCGACGAGGGCTCCCGCATCGGCGTCGTCGGACGCAACGGCGACGGCAAGTCGACGCTCATGTCCGTGCTCGCCGGCCGCCTCGAGCCCGACGACGGCCGGGTCACGACCCGCCGCGGCCTCACCATCGGCATGCTCGACCAGCGCGACGTGCTGCCCGACGACGAGACCGTCGGCCGCATGATCGTCGGCGAGCGCGACGAGCACGAGTGGGCGGGCGACGCCCGCATCCGCGACGTCATCTCCGGCCTCGCGACCGACATCCCGTGGGAGGCGCGACTCGGCGACCTCTCGGGCGGCCAGCGCCGTCGGGTCGGTCTCGCGCGCCTCCTCGTCGGCGACTGGGACGTCCTGTTCCTCGACGAGCCCACCAACCACCTCGACGTCGAGGGCGTGGCCTGGCTGGCCGAGCACCTCCGTCGCCGCTGGTCGCCGTCGTCGGGCGCGCTCGTCGTCGTGACGCACGACCGGTGGTTCCTCGACGAGGTCTCGACCGACACGTGGGAGGTGCACGACGGCATCGTCGAGCCCTTCGAGGGCGGCTACGCCGCCTACGTGCTGCAGCGCGTCGAGCGCGACAGGTCGGCGGCCGCGAGCGAGTCGAAGCGCCAGAACCTCATGCGCAAGGAGCTGGCCTGGCTCCGCCGCGGCGCCCCCGCCCGGTCGACCAAGCCGAAGTTCCGCATCGACGCGGCGAACGAGCTCATCGCCGACGAGCCGCCCGCCCGCAACGCCGTCGAGCTGTCGCAGATGGCGACGGCCCGGCTCGGCAAGGACGTCGTCGACCTCGTCGAGGTCGGCGTCTCGTTCGGCGACAAGCGCGTGCTGCAGGGCGTCGAGTGGCGCATCGCCCCCGGCGAGCGCACGGGCGTGCTGGGCGTCAACGGGGCCGGCAAATCGACGCTGCTCAAGGTCGTCACGGGCGAGGTCGAGCCGACGGAGGGGCGGGTCAAGCAGGGCAAGACGGTCAAGTTCGCGATCCTCGACCAGCAGCTCGCCGACCTGCACGAGGTGGCGAACGAGAAGGTGAACGACCTCATCGGCCGGCAGCGCACCTCCTACGTGACCGCCGGCAAGGAGATGACGCCCGGGCAGCTGCTCGAGCGCCTCGGCTTCACGAGCGCGCAGCTGCAGACGCCGATCAAGGACCTCTCGGGAGGGCAGCGGCGCCGCCTGCAGTTCCTGCTCATCCTGCTGAACGAGCCGAACGTGCTCATCCTCGACGAGCCCACGAACGACCTCGACACCGACATGCTCGCCGCCATGGAGGACCTCCTCGACGGCTGGCCCGGCACCCTGCTCGTCGTCTCGCACGACCGGTACCTGCTCGAGCGCGTGACCGACCAGCAGTACGCGGTGCTCGACGGCAGGTTCCGGCACCTGCCCGGCGGCGTCGACCAGTACCTCGCCCTGCGCAAGCAGGCCACCGACACCCAGGGCGGTGCCACCGACCGTCCGACCGCCGTGCAGGGCGCTCAGTCGTCCGTCGCGGCCGCCGCGGCCGCCTCCGGCCTGTCGGGCGCGGAGAAGCGCAACGCCGAGAAGGAGCTGGGGTCGATCGACCGCAAGCTCGCCAAGGCGGCGACCGAGCGGAGCACGATGCTCGAGCAGTTCGCGTCGTTCGACCAGTCCGACTTCGACGGGCTCGCGGCGCTGCAGGCGAAGCTGACGGCGCTCGACCACAAGACGGCCGAGCTCGAGGTGCGCTGGCTCGAGCTCAGCGAGCTGCTGGCGTAGCGGGCCCGCGCCGCGCCCTACACTCCCCGTGTCGTGCACGGCACCGCGTGCACTGCACCGGCTTTCGTACACTGCACCGCGTCTAGACACGGTGCAGTGTACGAAACGCGGTGCGGTGCTTCGGAGGTGCAGCGCTGCGCTCGGCTCAGTCGCCGAGGGTGATGCTGAGCCGCCGCAGCAGGGCCGCGAGCCGCTGCTCGTCGTCCGGGCCGAGGTCGGCGAGGAGGCGGCGCTCGGCAGCGAGGAGGCGCTCGATCGCTGCGTCGACGGCGTCTCCGCCGGCCTGCGTGAGGCGGACGCGCACCCCGCGCCCGTCGTCGGGATCGGTGCGCCGTTCGACGAGACCGCGGGCGACCAGTCGGTCGATGCGGTTGGTCATGGCGCCGCTCGAGACGAGGGTCTGCTGCAGCAGGGCCTTCGGGCTCAGCTCGTAGCTGCCGCCCGCGCGGCGGAGGGCCGACAGCACGTCGAACTCCCACTGCTCGAGGTCGCTGGCGACGAAGGCGTCCCGGCGGGCGCGCTCGAGGTGCTTCGCGAGCCGGCCGACGCGCGAGAGCACGTGCAGCGGGGCGAAGTCGAGGTCGGGCCGTTCGTGCGACCACGCCGCGACGATCCGGTCGACCTCGTCGCGCGGCTCGTCGGCAGCGCGCGGTCCGCTCACGTCGTGCTGGTCGGCCTCGGGCATCTGCACATCATGGCAGCGGACCCGTCCCGGGCGGCGTCTGACAGAATCGACCCTGCGCGATCCGCGCGGTCCGCCATGGTGTAACGGCAGCACGACAGCCTTTGGAGCTGTTAGGTCCAGGTTCGAATCCTGGTGGCGGAGCCGACCGGGCCGCCGACCGGGCCGTCGTCCGATCCGGGCGGCCCGCCACCGCCGTCGGTAGCCTGCGGCCATGTCGACCATCTCGCTCTCGCCCCTCGCCCGCGCCGCGCTCCTCGGCGTCCTCACCGGTGCGCGCTCGGCCACGCCGCTGGCGGCCCTCGCGCTGAGCCGCGACAGCCGCACCCTCACCGGCAGCTGGCAGGAGTGGGCGGTCTTCCGGTCGCCGATCGGCCACGCCGCGTTCGTGGCCGCCGGCGTGGGCGAGCTCGTGGGCGACAAGCTGCCGTCGACGCCCAGCCGCGTCTCGGGCGGGGCACTCGTCGGCCGCGTCGTCGCGGGCGCCGTCGTCGGCTTCGCCATGGGCACGACCGACCTCCGTGCTGACCGCGGCGTGCAGGGGGCGCTCCTCGGCGCGGCCGGCGCGGTCGTCGGCAGCGTCGCGGGCTACCTCGGTCGAAAGGCCCTCGTCGAGAAGACGGGCCTGCCCGACCTCGTCGTCGCCCTGCTCGAGGACGCCGTCACGATCGGCGGCACGGCAGCGGTCGTGCGTGCCGCCCGCGGCTGACGTCCCTCCTCCCCAGCCGCCGGCGGGCCCGGCTGCCGTACCGGACACGCGCCGCCGCACTGCGCCTCCCGTGCGACCGTGGGAGGATCGTCGCTGATCGCCGAACGACCCTCACCTAGGAGCCCCATGCCCGAACGCAGCCTTGCCGTCGTCGTCCTCGCCGCAGGACAGGGCACGCGCATGAAGTCCGCGACCCCGAAGGTGCTGCACAGGCTGGCCGGTCTCCCGCTCATCCAGCACGTGCTCGAGTCGGCCGCCGCCCTCGAGCCCGAGCACCTCGTCGCCGTCGTGCGGCACGAGCGCGACCTCGTCGTCACGAGCGTCGTCGAGACGACGCCGACGGCCCTGATCGTCGACCAGGACGACGTGCCCGGCACCGGCCGCGCCGTCGAGCAGGCCGTCGAGGCGCTGCCCGCCGACTTCGACGGCGACGTCGTGGTCGTCAGCGCCGACGTGCCGTTCCTCGACCACGCCACCCTCGGCGCCCTCCTCGAGCAGCACCGCGAGGAGGCGGCGGCCGCGACGCTGCTGTCGGCCGTCCTCCCCGACGCCCACGGCTACGGCCGCGTGGTCCGTCGTGCCTCGGGCGACGTCGACCGCATCGTCGAGCACAAGGACGCCACCGACGAGGAGCGGCAGCTGCGCGAGATCAACAGCGGCACCTACGCCTTCACCGTCGCCGCCCTGCGCACGCACCTGCCCCGCGTCGGCTCGGCCAACGCCCAGAACGAGAAGTACGTCACCGACGTCGTCGGCCTGCTCACCGCGGCGGGCGAGCGCGTCGGCGCCCGCGCCGTCGACGAGACCTGGCGCCTCGAGGGCATCAACGACCGCGTGCAGCTCGCCGCCGCCGCCCGCCGCCTGAACGACCGCATCGTCGAGCACTGGCAGCGCGAGGGCGTCAGCATCGTCGACCCGCAGACCACCTGGATCGACCGCGACGTCGCGCTGAGCGCCGATGTCGAGCTGCTGCCCGGCACCCAGCTCAAGGGCGCGACGTACGTGGCGACCGGCGCCGTCGTCGGCCCCGACACGACGCTGGTCGACACCGAGGTCGGCGAGGGCGCGGTCGTGAAGCGGACCGACGCGACCCTCGCCGTGATCGGTGCCCGCACCTCCGTGGGGCCGTTCTCGTACCTGCGTCCCGGCACGGTCCTCGGCGAGGGCGGCAAGATCGGCACCTTCGTCGAGACGAAGAACGCCGAGATCGGCGCGGGCTCGAAGGTGCCGCACCTCAGCTACATCGGCGACACCGAGGTCGGCACCGACAGCAACATCGGCGCCGGCACCATCACCGCGAACTACGACGGCGTGAACAAGCACCGCACCGAGGTCGGGTCGAACGTGCGCACCGGGTCGCACAACGTGTTCGTCGCCCCCGTTAGGATTGGTGACGGAGCGTACTCAGGCGCAGGGACGGTCGTCCGCAAGGACGTACCGGCCGGCGCGCTGGCGTTGAGCATCGCCCCACAGCGCAATGCGAGCGGATGGGTCGAGGCGAACCGCCCCGGCTCCGCGGCTGCCGAGGCTGCCGCCCGCGCCGAACGAACGACCGACTGACCCCTGTCGGGTTGGCCCTGCGGGGCCGGAGAGCGAGTGACGTGTCCGGAATCAAGATCACCGGCGAGAACCGACTCGTTCTGGTCTCGGGGCGTGCGCACCCCGAGCTGGCCGACCAGATCGCGTCGGAGCTCGGCTCCGAGCTGATCCCGACCGACGCGCGCACGTTCGCGAACGGCGAGCTGTACGCCCGGTACGACGAGAGCGTCCGCGGTGCCGACGCGTTCGTCATCCAGTCGCACTCGGCGCCGATCAACGAGTGGCTCATGGAGCAGCTCATCATGGTCGACGCCCTCAAGCGCGCCTCCGCGAAGCGCATCACCGTCGTCGCGCCGTTCTACCCGTACGCCCGGCAAGACAAGAAGGGCCGCGGGCGCGAGCCGATCTCGGCTCGTCTCGTCGCCGACCTCTTCAAGGCCGCCGGTGCGCACCGCATCATGAGCGTCGACCTGCACGCCCCCCAGATCCAGGGCTTCTTCGACGGCCCGGTCGACCACCTCTTCGCCATGCCCGTGCTGCTCGAGCACTTCCGCACCAAGCTCGACAACTCGACCCTCACCGTGGTCTCGCCCGACATGGGCCGCGTGCGCGTCGCCGACATCTGGAGCGAGAAGCTCGACGCCCCCCTCGCGATCATCCACAAGCGTCGCGACCCCCTGGTGCCGAACCAGGTGAGCGTGCACGAGATCGTGGGCGAGGTCGAGGGCCGTGTCTGCCTGCTCGTCGACGACCTCATCGACACGGGCCGCACCATCGTCAAGGCCGCCGAGGCGCTCAAGGCCGCCGGCGCGATCGGCGTCGTCGTCGCCGCGACCCACGCCGTGTTCAGCGACCCGGCGCCCGAGATCCTCAGCAGCGCGGCCATCGACTCGGTCGTCGTCACCGACACGCTGCCGCTGACCGAGCACCAGAAGTTCGCGAAGCTCGAGGTCCTCCCCATCGCGCCCCTGATCGCCCGGGCGATCCACGAGGTCTTCGACAACGGGTCGGTCACCTCGATGTTCGACGGCGCAGCCTAGGCAGCACCGACTGCCGGCCCGAGTGACACCGTCGAAGGGACGAGACACAGCCGGGCCCGGCCGTGTCTCGTCCCTTCGGGTGTGTTCCTCCCGCGTCAGTGCGTCGAGGGCTCCGTCTCGATCTCCGACCGGTCACCCGACCACAGCGTGTGGAACACGCCGTCCTCGCCGACGCGCTCGTAGGTGTGGGCGCCGAAGTAGTCGCGCTGCCCCTGGATGAGGGCGGCGGGGAGGCGCTCCGACGCGAGCGAGTCGTAGTACGACAGCGCCGACGCGAACCCGGGCACGGGGATGCCCGAGAGCGCCGCCTTGGCGACGATGCGGCGCCAGGCCTGCTCGCCGTCGCGGACCGCCGCGGCGAAGTAGTCGTCCTCGAGCAGGGTCGCGATGCTGGCGTCCTTCTCGTAGGCGTCCACGATGCGGTTGAGGAACTGCGCACGGATGATGCAGCCACCGCGCCAGATCTTCGCGACCGCTCCCTTGTCGATGTCCCAGCCGTACTCGAGGGCGCCCGCGATGATCGCGTCGAAGCCCTGGGCGTAGGCCACGATCTTCGAGGCGTAGAGCGCCTTCTGAACGTCGTCCTCGAAGCCGTCGCCCGCCTCCTGCACCTCGGGGCGGCCCTGCAGGGTCGCCTGCACGGCGGCGCGCTGGTCGGGCTTCGACGACACGGCCCGGGCGAAGACGGCCTCGGCGATGCCGCCGACGGGCACGCCGAGGCCGACGCTGTTCTGTACGGTCCAGACGCCGGTGCCCTTCGACCCGGCCGCGTCGACGATCGAGTCGACGAGCGGCCCGCCCGTCTTGGCGTCGACCTGGCGCAGCACCTCGGCGGTGATCTCGATCAGGTACGACTCGAGCTCCCCCTCGTTCCACTCCTCGAAGACGGCGGCGATGTCGGCGGGCTCGTGGCCGCCGACCCGCCGGAGCAGGTCGTACGACTCGGCGATGAGCTGCATGTCGGCGTACTCGATGCCGTTGTGGATCATCTTGACGAAGTGGCCGGCACCGTCAGACCCGATGTGGGTGACGCACGGCTCGCCCTCGGCGACCGCCGCGATCGACGACAGGATCGGGCCCAGGGTCTCGTACGCCTCCTTCGACCCGCCCGGCATGATCGACGGGCCCTTGAGGGCGCCCTCCTCGCCGCCGGAGATGCCGGCGCCGACGAAGTTCAGGCCGCGCTCCTTGAGGGCGGCTTCGCGACGACGCGTGTCCTGGAAGTTGGCGTTGCCGCCGTCGACGATGATGTCGCCCTCCTCGAAGAGGTCGGCGAGCTGGTCGATGACGGCGTCGGTGCCCTTGCCCGCCTGCACCATGATGATCGCGGTGCGCGGCTTCT
>Ga0265780_10003491_pt1 | contig 20654 bp, 8 predicted proteins | sample P1T30metagenome_FD_192432 | JGI IMG/M metagenome (GOLD analysis project Ga0265780, IMG submission 192432) | Plant litter microbial communities from East Loma Ridge, Irvine, California - P1 T30 | ecosystem: Environmental > Terrestrial > Plant litter > Unclassified | place: USA: California...
TTCGACCGTCGTAGACCAGGACGATGAGCCTTGGGCCGCCTGGGGCCAGATGCTGCCGCAGTTTCTCAAGCCCGGCGTGGCCGTTGCCAATCACGCTGAATCGGGCCTGAGCCTATCAAGTTTCCTAGGCTCGCACCGGCTCGAAAAGGTGCTGAGCGTGATGAAGCCTGGCGACTACCTGTTTATCGAGTTTGGGCACAACGACCAGAAGGAAAAGGGGCCGAACGACGGCCCATTTCTGGCTTATACCGAGCGGCTGAAGCTGTTTGTGAGCGAGGCGCGCAAGAAGGGCGGCATCCCGGTACTGGTCACTTCGACCAGCCGGCGCTCGTTTGGGGCGAGCGGTAAGATAGAGAATAGCCTCGGCGACTTTCCGGCTGCCGTGCGGCAGGTGGCACAGCAGGAAAACGTGCCCATCATCGACCTCAACGCCATGACCACCAGCTTCTACGAAGCAATGGGGGAGGAGGCGTCCAAAAAAGCCTTTGTGCATTACCCCGCCAACAGCTACCCCGGCCAGCCCCAGCCGCTGGCCGACAACACCCACTTCAACCCCTACGGGGCCTACGAGGTAGCGCGCTGCGTGGTCGAAGGCATGAAAACCGCTAAATTGGGCTTGGTTAAGTTCTTGCGAACTGACATACCCGCATTCGACCCCGCGCACCCCGATGCGCTGGCACAGTGGCAGTGGCCCGAGAGCCCCCGCAGCGAGGTTACCAAGCCAGACGGGAATTAGTCAGTAACGCGAACTTTCCAGTTCGCGGGCGAGCGTAGCGAGCAGGTGTGCAAGCGAACAGCTACCTCACGCAGATGCTCGCTGCGCGAGCGCACGAACTGGAAAGTTCGCGCTACTTCAGCCGCACGTAGGTCGGCTGGTCGCGGTCGCAGGTGAGTTGCCCGTTTTTGTAGTGCAGCTCTACCACCTGAATCACGCTGCGCTTGGCGGCGATGCTGTTGGCCGGCGCGGGGCTATTCTTGCTGCGGCCGGGGTGCGTGAAGTAGAATAAATACGCCCGGTCGCCGCTCACTACCACGTCGGCGTGGCCGCCGATGGCTTGGTCGTCGGGGCCACGGCCGGGAGCTTCGAGCAGGCGCTCGGGCTGGGCGTTCCAGTGCAGCAAGTCGGTCGAGTGGTAGGCGGCCATGCCTTTCCAGGGGTCCATGATGAGCCAGTATTGGCCCTGCCAACGGAATACTTTGGGGCCTTCGCCGCGCTCGGCCAGCGCCAGGCCGTGGTCGGTCCAGTGCTCCAGGTCGGGGCTGTCGGCGTAGTACGTGTACTTATGGTCGCGCTCGTTGTTGTACCACAGGCGCCAGGTGCCGTTGGGTAGCTTGAACACGCTGGCATCAATCACTTTATCATTAGCCAGCGGCAACGTACTCACGTATTGCCAGTTTAGCAGGTCTTTGCTGGTGAGATGCACGATGGTGCGCGGGTGCTGCCAGTCGGTAAAAACGCCCGGCACGTAGGTCAGGAACATATGGTAGGTACCCTTGTCCTCCACCACGTCGGGCGCCCAAAAGGTGTAGCCGGGCTGTGGGCGGTAGTTGATATTGGCTGTGTCGCGGTAGGTCCAGGTAGCGCCGCCGTCGCCCGACTCGGCAATGCCGATGCGCGTACCGTGCACCCAGGTTACGCCCGTGGCGGTGGTGTCGGTGGCGCGGCGGTTGGTGTAAAGCATCCACCATTTCTTCGCCTGCTTATTCCAGATAACGACTGGGTCGGCGGCCCCGTCAAATACCGGGTCCCGAAACAAGGGTTTGGGGGCCAGTTTACCGGCCGTTTTTTGGGCCGAGGTAATAGTGGGCCGCAGCCAAAATGATACGCCCAGCAAGAGGCTGAGTAATAGGAAGCGCATAACTAAAACGGTAAAAACGAGCAGGAATAGCGCAAGCACACGCCGGGACGCCTCGTTCCCTTCCTGTACTGTGCGGTAAAACGGGCGCGGCAGGAGAGTGCGGAACGGCGCGGCTGCCCGCCCCGGCCGTACTTGCCCGCCCAAACTTCCTCTTTCCAAACCGGCTACTTCTCCCACCCGCATGTTTCCACTCGCTTTCCGCCGCGCCGCCTGGCCCCTACTGGCCGCCCTGCTTCTACTCACCGGCTGGCTCCTCACGGCGGCCACGCCCAAGCCCCGGCCCACCCTCTACCTCATCGGCGACTCGACCGTGAAAAACGGCCAAGGCCGCGGCGACGGCGGCCTTTGGGGCTGGGGCAACTACCTGCCCGCCGCCTTCGACACCACCCGCCTGCGCATCGAAAACGACGCCCGCGGCGGTACCAGCACCCGCACGTATCGCAGCCAAGGCTTGTGGGATAAAGTGCGAACCAAAATTCGCCCTGGCGACTACGTAATGATGCAGTTTGGGCACAACGACAGCAGTCCGCTCACCGACTCGACGCGGGCGCGGGGTACCATCAAAAACAACTCCGACGAAAGCCAGGAGGTCTTCAACTATCTCACCAAGCAGAAGGAAACGGTGCATAGCTACGGCTGGTATTTGCGCCAATTCGTGGCTGAAGCCAAAGCCCAGGGCGCCACGGTTATCATCTGCTCGCCCATTCCGCGCAATGACTGGAAGGACGGCAAGGTGAAGCGCAACCCCACTGACTACGGCCAGTGGGCCGCCGAAGCTGCCCGCCAGTCGGGCGCCGTCTACATCGACCTCAACCAGCTCATCGCCGACCGCTACGACCGCATCGGCGAGGCCGCCGTGCGCAGCACGTATTTCAACACCACCGACCACACCCACACTATTGAGGCGGGCGCTAAGCTGAATGCGGAGGCTGTAGCCGAGGGCATCCGGCAGCAAAAGGGGCTGGCGCTGCGCAAGTATTTGAAATAGTCGCTTAGTACAATCGTCATGCTGAGCGGAGCGCAGCGCAGTCGAAGCATCTCTGCCGCTTCGCTGCTTACGCTAGAAGTTAGAGCCGTTTCGGTATCCGTGTACAGTCGTTGGCGAGTGTAGAGACGCAATATTTTGCGTCTAGCATTGCTGAGCAGCGTCTCCCGACGCCAGACGCAAAATATTGCGTCTCTACAACCTGTTTACTGACTCCGAAACCGCTCTAGTTCACCGATAGAGATGCTTCGACTGCGCTGCGCTCCGCTCAGCATGACGATTGTAACCAGCAACCAGTAACCAATGCTCACTCGTCGCACTTTCCTCGCTGGCCTGGCCCTGGCCCCACTGGCCCGCGCCTGGGCCGGCTACCGCGCCGCCCGCCTTATCGATTACCCACGCGGCAGCTTCGCTAAGTTCAGCAAACACCTAAAGCCGGTGGGCCGCATCCTAGAAATGCCGGGCTATTACGTGTGGTGCAACAGCCCGATTTACGGCCCCGATGGTCGGGTACACGTCTTTTTCTCGCGCTGGCTAGCCAGCAAAGGCATGGGTGGCTGGCTAAATGGCTCCGAAATAGCCCACGCCGTGGCCGACCACCCCGAAGGCCCCTACGAATACGTCGAAACCGTGCTGGCCCCACGGGGGCCGGGTTTTTGGGATGCTACTACGTGCCACAACCCGAGCATTCAGTTTGTGGATGGCAAGTACTGCTTGTTCTTTATGGGTAACGCCAATGGCAAAACCGACACCAAGCGCATCGGCCTAGCCACCGCACCTACCCTAAATGGCCCCTGGACGCGCCCCGACCAGCCGCTGCTGCTGCCCGGCCCCGCCGGCGCCTGGGACGACCATTGCACCACCAACCCCGCCTTCGTAAAGCACCCCAACGGCCAGTATTGGCTCTACTACAAGTCGTGGAATACGGCCGAGTACGAAGCCGCCAAGGGCCAGCCAATCAGGGGCAACCGCAAGTACGGGCTGGCCATTGCGGAGCAGTTAGAAGGCCCTTATGTGAAGGATGCTGCCAACCCGGTTATCGACTTTTCGGGGCAGGGGCACAATGCGCAGTTTGAGGACGCCTTTGTGTGGCGGCAGCACGGCAAGTTCAACCTGCTGGCCCGCGACATGGGCGTGTACAGCCAAGAGGTCGGCCTCTACCTCGACTCGACCGATGGCCGGCAGTGGGCCTTCCCCAAAATTGCCTTTTTGCCGCTGCGCGACTACGGCGTGGTGCAGCCGCTGGCTCCGGCTAACCTCAAGCGTTACGGACGACTAGAGCGCCCGCAACTACTTATGCGCGAGGGTAAACCCGATTACTTGTTTTGCGCGTCGCAGGGCGGGGCGGCGGGCACGGCCTCGGGCTTCTTGCTGCGGGTGAAGTAAGGCTCGAAAAAATAATTTCAGCCAGTAGGGTACAGGAAAGTATCGGGGAAACAAGTGGGTAATATTGGTCAACTATTGGTGAGTTTTTCATCACTCACCAACTTGTTCTGCCTTTATAAACCCACCCTTTTTTCGATATGAAAAAACATTACGCCTGGCCCGGCCGCCGACTACTCGTGTGCTGCCTGCCTATTCTGCTGACGGGCGTGGCGCCTGTGGTCGCGCTGGCGCACCCGGCCCACCCGGTTTCTATTAATGACTGGCAGCTGACCGGCCGCGTGACCACCGACAAAGGCGAGGCCCTGCCGGGCGTGACGGTGGTGCTGAAGGGTACCACTAAGGGTACCAGCACCGGGGCCGATGGCTCATTTGCGCTGGCCGTGCCCGAAACCGGTGGCACCTTGATATTCAGCTTCGTGGGCTATAGCACGCAGGAGCGTAATTTCACCGGCACCAGCGTTATTAACGTGAAGCTGAGCGAGGACGCTAAGAGCCTCGACGACGTAGTGGTAGTGGGCTACGGCACCCAGAAGCGCGCCGACATTACGGGCGCCATCGCCTCTTTTAATGCCGAAAAGCTGGAGGAGCGGCCCATCACGCGCGTCGACCAGGCGCTGGTGGGCCAACTGGCGGGCGTGCAGGTGCAGCAAACGTCGGGCATTCCGGGCCGCGCCTTTTCGGTGCGGGTGCGGGGTGCGGGCTCCATCACGGCGGGCAGCGAGCCGCTGTACGTGATTGACGGCTTTCCGCTGGAGCAGGCGGCGGCCAACGGCGGCGGACGTTTTTCAAGCGGCAACCCGCTCGATAACATCAACCCCAATGATATTGAGAACATTGAGGTGCTGAAAGATGCGGCTGCGGCCGCCATTTACGGCTCGCGGGCGGCCAACGGCGTGGTGCTCATCACCACTAAGCGCGGCAAAAATGGCAAGCCCCAAATCAGCGTCAACGCCTTCGCGGGTATTTCGCAGGCCGCCAAAAAGCTCGATTTGCTGAACGGCGACGAGTGGTCGGCGCGGGCTACCGAGATTATCAATAATGCCTGGGTGAAGTCGCCGCTAGGCAACGGCACCGTGCATACGGCCAGCCAAACCACGGCCGAACGCCGCGCCATTTTGGGCCTTACCGGCAACAACGTGAACTCCGACCTGATGCTGGACGACCGCTGGGCCATTCCTGGCCACCCCGGCCTGCAATACGTGGACTGGCAGAATGAGCTGTTTCGCACCGGGGCCAGCCAGAACTACCAGGTGAGCGCCGCCGGCTCGACGCCCAACGTCAACTACTACGTGTCGGGCAACTACAACCGGCAGCAGGGCTTCACCATTGGCACCGACTACACGCGCTACTCGGCCCGGGCCAACGTGGAAGTAAAAGCCAGCGACAAGCTCAAATTTGGCATCAACCTGACGCCGACGTACTCCATTTCGGTTGACCCCGGCATCGAGGGCAAGGACAGCCGCTTTCACCAGATTTTGTCGGAAACGCCCATCGTGGAAGACACGGCCGGCGTGAACACGGCCTACGGCAAAAACGAGGCGTATCGCTGGGGTGTGAGCACGGCCAGCCCCATCGCCGTTATCAACGGCTACCAGGGCGAAACCCGCAACTTCCGTACGCTGGGCACGGTGTACGCCGAATACGAGCTGGCTACCGGGCTGCGCTTTCGCTCGACCCTGAACCTCGATAACAGCGACGTAACCTCGAAAAGCTTTACGCCGCCCCCGCGCACGCTGACTAGTTCGCAAGCCTCGGGCTCGTACGGGGCGTACCACCGCCGCACGTTTGTGAACGAAAACACCGCTACGTACAGCAAGGTGTTTGGCAAGAGCGATTTGACGGTGCTGCTGGGCCAATCGTACAATTTTGCCAAGGTCGAAAACGATGCGTCGCTTTCGTCGTCGGGGGGCTTTATTAACAACGCCGTAACCACGCTGAACTCGGCGGCATCCATTGTGGTGTCCTCCGCCAATACGGAGTCGCAGAGCGTGTTGCTCTCGTACTTTGGGCGGGTACAGTATTCGTATGACGGCAAATACCTGCTCTCGGCCAGCGTGCGCCGCGATGGCTCGTCGCGCTTCGGTGCGGCCAACCGCTCGGGTATTTTTCCGGCCGTGTCGGCGGGCTGGCGCATCTCGCAAGAGAAGTTTATGGAGCCGCTCACCAGTAGCAACGTGCTCAGCGACTTGAAGCTGCGTGCCAGCCTGGGCTACTCGGGCAACAATACCATTGGCGACTACAGCAGCTACGCTACCCTGGGTATCAACAACTATACGTTTGGCGGCAACGCCGGCACGCAGGCCACCGGGCAGGCCCCCAACCGCGCCCCCAACCCGGACTTGCAGTGGGAGCGCAACCGCACTATCGACTTCGGCGTGGACGTGGGCTTTCTGCAAAACCGCATCACCGCTTCGGCCGACTACTACACCAAAACCAGCCAGAACCTGCTGCTGAACGTGCCGGTGGTTTCGACCTCGGGGTACACCAGCCTGCTCACCAACATCGGGGAAGTACAAAACCGGGGCTGGGAGCTTGAGGTAACCTCGCGCAACTTGCAGGGCGCGTTTTCGTGGACGACCTCGCTCAACCTGAGCCATAACCAAAACGAGGTGAAGCACCTCGGTCCCGGCGATGCCACCATCGAAGTGCCCAACGGCCTCGATACGCCCAGCAATATTTTGCAAGTCGGCCTGCCGATTTACAGCTTCTTCGTGGTGCGGCAAACGGGTATTCTCACCCAGGCCGACATCGATGCGAAAGTGGCCCGTTTCGGTGCCCAAACCGCTGGCGACCCGCGGTATGAGGACTATAATGGCGATGGGGTAATCGACAGCAAAGACCGCCAGGTAGTCGGCCAGCCCAACCCAAAGTACACCTGGGGCATCACCAATACGCTGCGCTACAAGGGTTTTGACCTCAACTTCCTGGTGCAGGGCCAAAATGGCGGCTCCATCTACTCGACGCTGGGCCGCGCCATCGACCGCACCAGCGTGGGCTACAAGGAAAACGCCCTGGGCCACGTGCGCGACCGCTGGTTCTCGCCCGAAGACCCCGGCAATGGGGTGAAGGGCAAGGCTACTGGCAGCTTCGGCTTTATCCGCAACACCGACTGGCTGTACTCGTCCGATTACTTCCGGGTGCGCACCATTACGCTGGGCTACGATTTGGGCCGCGTTATCAGCAGGAAAATGGCGCAGGGTGCCCGCGTGTACGTCACGGCCGAAAACTTCTTCGGCCGCGACAAATACTACGGCGGCCTCAACCCCGACGCGGTGAATACCAGCAACACCGGCAGCTTCGTGTCGGGCTCCGACTACGGCGGATTGCCGCTGGCCAAATCGCTGGTTATGGGCCTTAACCTTTCGTTTTAATTAGCAACGTTCTCGTTTGTCATTGCGAGCGTAGCGAAGCAATCGCACCTGTTCAGTTTCGCCGTTCAGGTGCGATTGCCGCGCTACGCTCGCAATGACAAACCGGAGCCAGCCCCAATATCCCACCCCATGAAGCGTTTCCTTCTGCTTATCACCGCTGCCTGCTCGCTTGCACTCAGCGGCTGCGAAAAAGACCTTGACCAGGTGCCCATCTCGAATGGCGTGGTACCCGAGTTTTATAAAACGGCCACCGATTTTGACCAAGCCATGACATCCGTGTACAGCACAATGCGCGGCTACCCCGACCGCGAAATCGTGCTCTCGGAGCTTCGCTCGGATAATATGTACGCGGTGAGCGCCATTGGCTCGCGCGACTGGGACCCCATCAACAATTTTGCGGCGTCGTTGCTGGTCATTAACCCCTACGTCGCCGACGCCTGGACGTCGGACTACGTAACGATTTTTCGGGCCAACACGATGCTCGACCAGCTGGTGGCCAACGGTAAGGTAACGTCGCTGCGGGCGCGCTACGAGGGCGAGGCCAAGTTTTTGCGGGCCTTTATGTACCTCGACCTGGTGCGCAAGTTTGGCAAGGTGCCGGTAGTTGACAAGGCGCTCACGCCAGAGCAGGCTGCCCTTGTGCCGCGCGCCGACGTGCAGAAGGTATATGACCTTATCATTGCCGACCTGCAAGCGGCCATCGCCAACCTACCCACTACCTACACGGCGGCCAACGTCGGCCGCCCGACCAAATACGCCGCCGAAGGCTTGCTGGCGCTTACCTACCTCACGCGCTCGGGCCCGACCTACGGCATCAATGGCCCCGGCCTGGATAGCAAAGAGTATAACCTGGCCCTGCCGCTGCTCAACGATATTATTGGCAGCGGGCGCTACTCGGTGCTGCCAAGCTACCCCAACGTATTTGCGTACAACAACGAGAATAACGCGGAGGTGGTGTTTGACATTCAGTATATTGCGAATGCCTCGCTGGGCCTGGGCGCGTCGTTTCCCAACATCGTGATTCCGGATGACTTCTACAGACTGAACAACTTGTCGTACACAGCCGGCTCGGTCGAAATTAAGGCCTGCTCCAACGACTTGGTCAACACCTCCTACGCCACCACCGATACCCGCAAGGCCTTCAATATTCAGCAGGGCTTTACCTACGCGAATCAAACGGAAAACCGGCCATTTTACAAGAAGTACTTCAGCGCGGCCGGCCGGGGTGCCAACCGCAACGACTGGCCCATCAACTACATCGTGCTGCGCTACGCCGATATTTTGATGATGAAGGCCGAGTGCCAGGTGCGGGGCGTGGGCGGCTCGGCCGCCGATGCGGCGGCGCTGCTTACGCCCATCCGCACCCGCGCCAGCCAGCCGGCCTATACTACTCTTGACCTGCCCACGCTCATGGAGGAGCGTCGCCGCGAGTTTGCCGGCGAAAACCTGCGCTGGAACGACCTCATGCGCTCGGGCCTGGCCCTGACCGTAATGAACGCCTGGGTGCCCAAGGATGATAATAGCACCACCCCCAAAATCACGCGTCCCATCACGGCCAATCTGCTGCTCTATCCCGTGCCCCAGGCCGAGCTGAGCGCCGCCCCCGGCCTCTACGACCAGAACCCGGGGTATTAGTACCTCGCTCCGCAGAGCCAGCCGCCAACCAGTTTGGGGCCCTCACCAAGCCTTTGGGAATACTCCCCCAGGGTTTGGCGGGGGTCCCAAACCCTTTGTAAGGGTTCCTGAATGTTTGGCGAGGGCCCCCAAGAATTTGGCATAGGTCGCTACTCTTTTGGCTAGGGTCGCTTAAGGTTAGGGGATGGTCGCCCAAGATTGGGGGAGGGTCGCCTAACATCAAGGGCCGGTCGCTCACTGATGTTGTTGAAGGCTGGCGGTAACTCGGCCAGCGAAGGCTGTAGTACCAGGTCATCGGGTCAGCCGCACAGTACAGGACGGTGGCCACGCCGGGTTGGCATTGTTTTGTGCACATACCCTTCCCCACCCTTATGCTGCGAACCATTCATCTAACTCGGCGCGCCGCTGTGCGCTACGCGCTGATGCTGCTTGGCGGGCTAAATCTACTGCTAGGCCCCCTTGGGCAGCCGGCCCAGGCCACCAGCCCGGTGATGCGGCGCGCCAAGTACAACTTCAACCCCGAGTGGCGTGTGCTGGTGGGTGACCCAGCCGGAGCCGAAAAGACGGGTTTCGAGGATAGAGCATGGAAGCGCGTGACGCTGCCCTACGCCTGGAATGAAGACGAAGCGTTTAAAAAGGATATCAAAGACCTGAGCACCGGCGTGGCTTGGTACCGCAAGCACTTCCGGCTGCCGGCCGGGGCGGCGGGCCAAAAGGTGTTTATCGAGTTTGAGGGAGTGCGGCAGCTGGGCGAGTTTTACCTGAATGGCCAAGCCCTGGGCCGCCACGAAAACGGTGTGATGGCGGTGGGCTTCGACCTCACGCCCTACCTGCGCCCCGCCCCGCAAGACAACGTGCTGGCCGTGCGTACCGACAACGACTGGGACTACAAGGAGAATGCCACCGGCCAAGGCTACCAGTGGAGCAACCGCAACTTCAACGCCAACTATGGTGGCCTGCCCAAAAACGTGTACCTGCACGTAATGAGCCCCTTGCACCAGACGCTGCCGCTCTTCTCGGCGCTGGGCACTACCGGAGTGTACGTCTATGCGCAGGACTTCGACGTGGCGGGCGGCACGGCCACGGTGGTGGCCGAGGCACAAGTAAAAAACGAATTTGCCACGGCCCGCACCTTCACCTTTGAAGCCACGGTAGCCGATGGCGCGGGCCAAAATACCGGCATTTTGCGCGGCGGCGAAACGACCTTACAGCCCGGCGAAACCAAGATGGTGCAGGCGCAGGCCAAGCTGAGCGGGCTGCACTTCTGGAGCTGGGGCTACGGGTATTTGTACACCGTTTCGACCCGGCTGCTGGTTGATAAAAAGGTAATTGACGAAGTGCAAACCCGCACCGGCTTCCGCAAAACGGAGTTTGCGGGCGGCCTCATCAAGCTGAACGACCGGGCAATGATGGTGCACGGCTATGCCCAACGCACCAGCAACGAGTGGCCCGCCGTGGGCCTGGGCGTGCCCGCTTGGCTCTCTGATTACAGCAACGGCCTCATGGTAGCGAGCAACGCCAATCTGGTGCGCTGGATGCACGTGACGCCCTGGAAACAGGATATCGAGAGCTGCGACCGCGTAGGCCTGCCGCAAGCCATGCCCGCCGGCGACGCCGAAAAGGACGTGACCGGCCGCCGCTGGGGCCAGCGCTTGGAACTCATGCGCGACGCCATTATCTACAACCGCAATAACCCGAGCATCCTTTTTTACGAGGGTGGCAACGAGAGTATCAGCGCCGAGCACATGCAGGCGCTCAAGGACATCCGCAACCAGTACGACCCGCACGGCGGCCGGGCCATCGGCTCGCGCGAGATGCTCGACATTGCGCAGGCCGAGTACGGCGGCGAGATGCTCTACATCAACAAGAGCGCTGGTAAGCCGCTGTGGGCTATGGAATACTCCCGCGACGAGGCCCTGCGCAAGTACTGGGACGAGTTTTCGCCGCCCTACCACAAAGACGGAGATGGCCCGCCCTACAAAAACGCCCCCGCCGCCGAGTACAACCGCAACCAGGATTCGCAGGCGCGGGAGGATATTATTCGGTGGTTTGAGTACTGGCACGAGCGGCCGGGCACCGGCACGCGCAGCAGCGCGGGCGGCGTCAATATTGTGTTTTCGGACACGAACACGCACTTTCGCGGGGCCGAAAACTACCGCCGCAGCGGCGAGGTCGATGCCCTACGCATCGCTAAAGACGGCTTTTTTGCCCACCAGGTCATATGGGATGGCTGGGTCGAGCCCGAGCACGCCCGCACCCACCTCATCGGCCACTGGAACTACGCGCCGGGCGTGGTGAAAAACGTGGACGTGGTATCGAGTGGCGAGCGAGTCGAGCTGTTTCTAAATGGCAAGTCGCTGGGCTTCGGCCAGCGGAGCTACCAGTTCCTGTTCACTTTCCCCAAAGTAGCCTGGCAGCCCGGCACCTTGCGCGCCGTGAGCTACGATGCCAAAGGCCAAAAAGCCAGCGAAGCCGAGCACCAAACCGCCGGCCCCGCCGTGGCCCTGCGCCTCGTGCCCACCACCAGCCCCGCCGGCCTGCACGCCGACGGCACCGACCTGGCGCTGGTGCAAGTAGAGGCCGTGGACGCCCAGGGCCGCCGCTGCCCCACAGCCCTAAATATGGTCAATTTTGCGCTGAGCGGCCCGGCCGAGTGGCGCGGTGGCCTAGCCCAGGGGCCGGATAACTACATCTTAGCCAAAAGCCTGCCAGTGGAAGGCGGCGTGAACCGCGTGCTAATTCGCACCACCACGCAGGCCGGCAAAATCATGCTCACGGCCACGGCCGAAGGCCTGAAACCGGCCACCGTCAGCCTGAAATCGCTGCCCGTGCAAGTAGAAGCTGGCTTGGCCACCCGCCTGCCGAGCGCCGGCCTGCCGGTGAGCTTGCAGCGCGGGCCCACGCCAGCTGGCCCGTCGTTCATGGTGTCGCGGGTGGCCGTGCCGGTCATGTCGGTGGCGGCCAATTCGAGTGCTGATAACGCGGCGCTGAGCTACGATGATAACGAACTGAGCGAGTGGGTTTCGGACCGTAAGGAACCCATGCCTTGGATTGAGTACACGCTGGCCCGACCCGCACCCATCAGCGAGGTGGCCATGAAGCTGACCGGCTGGCGCACCAGCACGTACCCCATCCGCATTTTGGTGGATGGGCAGGAAGCGTTTCGGGGCACGACCGAGCGCAGCTTGGGCTATTACACGGCCACCTTTGCACCGCGCACGGGCCAGAAAGTCCGCATCGAGCTGACGGGCACTACGCAGGCCAAAGATGCCTTTAATATCACCGAATTGGAAGCGCCCAAGGTGCCCACCGCCGCCACCGACCAGCCGGGGCCGCGAGGTACATTGGGCCTAATCGAGGTGGAGTTTTATGAAAAAGAGGCGGGTGTGCCCGCGCCCTAGGCTTGTGCAAGCTTGTAGTATGAAGTTAACGAGGCAACTGACCAACTGGCGCACCGTACTGCTTATAGGGCTGCTGGCCACCAGTACTACCGGCTGGGCGCAGGCACCGGCCGCCGCGCCGCTCTGGCACAACCAGCCGCGTACGCTGCGCTACCGCCCCGAGGGCCAGGATTTCGTCATCACTAACGGTACCCGGCGCTTCAACCGCGCCCTTTACGGCACCAATACCGCCTTCCGCGTCGAGGCCGGCGACCTGCCCGAATTTGCGCTGTACCTGCCCGGCATGGGCGGCAATCTGAAGTTTGGCCTGCTGGCCAATGGCCAGAGCAAGTGGCTGCTAAAAGCCGAGAATATCACTGCCCGCTATCGGCCGGGCGCGATGCTGTACGACATCACCGACCCACTTTTGGGCCCCGGCAAGCTGCACCTCGAAGTGCTGGCAATGGCCGATGCCGAGGGCGTGCTGGTAAAAGCGCAGTTCGACAACGTGCCCGCCCAAAAGGTGCAGTTGCTGTGGGCATTTGGCGGCGCGACGGGTAAGAAATTCAGCCGTGACGGCGACATTGGAGCCGACCCCGAATCCAGCTTTTACCTCAAGCCAGAGTACTGCCAGGCCAATACCCTGGCAGTGCAGGGCAACACCTTCATACTCACGTATAGGGTGGGGGAGAAGCCCCGGCCAGCTCCGGCCACTGCCACCGCGCCCCCGGCTCCCGTTGCGCCCAAGCTGCTATTTGGGGTAGCGCCCCCCGCGTCAAAAATCCGCGTCGGTGACGCCACGCAGCAGGAGTCGCCGGCGCAGCTGCTGGTTTCGGCCGCCTCGGCCGCACCGGTAGCGGTGGGGGCCATGTCTGTGCGTAGCGGCGAGCCGTTGTACTTCGCGGTGCAAAAGCCCGGCGATAAAAAAGCTCCGCTTTACAAAGAATTGCCGGCTGCTTTCGCTCAGGCCGAAGCAGCCCGCGCCGCGCTGGCTGGCCGGGTGCAGGTGAGCACGCCCGACCCGTACCTGAATACGTTGGGCGGGGCGCTGGCCGTGGCCGCCGATGCCATTTGGGAAGCGCCCTCCTACCTGCACGGGTCCGTGGCTTGGCGCATCCGGCTCAACGGCTGGCGCGGCCCCTACGCCGCCGACCCGCTGGGCTGGCACGACCGCGCCAGCCAGCATTTTCGGGCCTACGCGCAGTCGCAGCTCACCACACCGGCCAGCGGCCCGGTGGTACCCGACACCGCCCTGCACCTGGCCCGGCAGCTCGAAAAGCTGGGCACCACGGTATTTAGCAGCGGCTATATCAGCCGCAATCCGGGCGGCGATTTTCGGCCCCACCACTACGACATGAACCTCGTGTACGTGGATGCCCTGCTGCGCCACCTGCGCTGGACCGGCGACCTCGCCGAAGCCCGCGAATTATGGCCCACGCTCCAGCGCCACCTTGCCTGGGAAAAGCGCAATTTCGACCCCGACGGCGATGGCCTCTACGATGCCTATGCCGCCATTTGGGCCTCCGATGCGCTGCAATACAGCGGCGGGGCCGTGACCCATACCTCGGCCTATAACTATTGGGCCAACCAGCAGGCCGCTACCCTGGCCGCGCTGCTGCACGAAGACCCCACGCTCTACCGTCAGGAGGCCGCTCACATCCATGCCAGCCTAAACAAGCGGCTGTGGCTGCCGCAGCAGGGCTGGTACGCCGAGTATCAGGATGCTTTAGGGTTAAAGGCGCTGCACCCATCGGCCGGCCTCTGGACCATCTACCACGCGCTCGATTCGGAGGTGCCCGATGCCTTTCAGGCGTACCAGGCCACGCGCTACGTCGATGCCGAAATCCCGCATATTCCGGTGCAGGCGGCGGGGTTGCCAGCCGGCGATTTTCACCTGCTGTCAACTACCAACTGGCAGCCCTACGACTGGTCCTTGAACAACGTGGTGCTGGCCGAAAACCTGCACACCACGCTGGCCTACTGGCAAGCCGGCCGCCGCGACGATGCCTTTCAGCTCTGGAAAAGCACCCTGCTCGAAAGCATGTATTTGGGTGCCAGCCCCGGCAACTTCCAGCAAATCAGTTTCTACGACGCCAATCGGGGCGAGCTGTACCGCGATTTTGCCGACCCCATCGGGGTGGCCGCCCGCTCGCTGGTCGAGGGCCTGTTTGGCATCCGGCCCGATGCCCTGCACGATACGCTGCTGGTGCGCCCCGGCCTGCCCGCCGCCTGGGATTCGGCCCGTCTCACGGTGCCTGATGTGGCGTTTCGCTTTCAGCGGCAAGGGCAGCGGGAGCGCTACATTATCGACCAAAAGCTGCCGAAGCAGCTGGCATTGAAGCTGCAAGTGCCGGCCCTCGCCGACCGGGTAGCGTCGGTGACGGTGAACGGCCAACCGGCCGCTTGGTATAATCTGGCCACGGCAGTGGGGCGACCAGTGATTGAGATTGGAAGTGCGGCGGCTAGCCGCTACGTAGTAGAAATTCAGTGGGATGGGGAGCCAGTGGCGGCCGCTACCGCGGCGGTGCGCTGCTTGCAGGGAGGGGCAGTAACTGCGTCTTTCCCGTCGGCTTTAGTCGTGGCGCTGCACGACCCGCAGCAAGTGCTACTAGCCGCTAAGCTCACTGGCTGCACGTTAGCTGCGCAAGCTCAGGGGCAGGTCGGTAGCCGTACCGTGTTTGTGCAGCTCAGGCAAGGCCAGCTAGCGTGGTGGCAGCCGCTGACGGTGGAAGTAGCGCCACCAGTCGCATCAAGCGCGGCAACGGCGCTGGTTGCCTCAGCGCGTTGGGAAGCCATCAACCTAACCAGCTCCTTCAACGACCAGGTAACCCGCATTTTTCAGCAGAAATACCTCTCGCCCCGCGCCGAAACGGCCACGCTGGAGCTGCCCACCCAAGGCATCGGCAACTGGTGCTACCCGCTCACGCAGGCCAACATCGACGACGCTGGTTTGCGCCAGCTAGCGGGCGCGAATAACGAAATAAAACTGCCCACCGGCGAGCCGCTGCGCACGCCCGGCGCGGCCGGCGCGAAGAATATTCTGTTTGTGTCGCAGTGGGATAACTACCCGCATCAAGCCACGCTGCCATTGCGCGGCCGTGCCCGCCGTGCCGTGCTGCTCATGGCCGGCAGCACCAGCGCCATGCAAAGCCAATTTACCAACGGCGAAGTAACCGTAACCTATACCGATGGCACCGCTGCCACCCTGCCCCTGCGCAATCCCAGTACCTGGTGGCCCATCGAGCAAGACTACGTGGACGATGGTTTTGCCTTCCAACTGGGTGCGCCCAAACCCTACCGCGTGCATCTCAAAACTGGTCTTATCACTAAAGATTTCGACCAGTACACCAGCATCAAAGGCTTTAGCACTAAGGCCATCGACGGGGGCGCAGCCACCGTGCTGGAACTGCCGCTCGACCCGCGGAAAAAGCTCAAAAGCCTGACCGTGCGGGCGCTGGCCAACGATGTGGTAATTGGCCTGATGAGCGTGACGCTGGCCCGAGATTGATTTTATAGCTTATGAAAAACCCTGGTTTCCTCCTCACAAGTGGGCTGTTGGCGGCCGTCGCGCTGCCCCTTGCCGCCCAGCAAGTGCCCATCAATCGGCAGGCCGTGGTCGAGCGCCACAAGGTGCGCGTCAGCAACACCGACTCGCTCAATTCGCTCACGGTGGGTAATGGCCGGTTCGCCTTTACCACCGATGTTACGGGCCTGCAAACCTTCCCGCAGCACTACGAAAAAGGGTTGCCGCTGGGCACCGAGTCGGAGTGGGGCTGGCACCGCTTCCCCAATAAGGAGGGCTACAAATTTGACCAAAGCCTGCGCACCTACACCCTCAACGGCCGCCCCGTGAGCTACGCCGTGCAGGTGAAAACGCCCGGTAACAAAGAATCCGGCGACTACTTCCGCGCCAACCCGCACCGCTTGCAACTAGGCAATTTGGGCTTCGTTATTCTGAAGAAAAATGGCCAGCCCGCGACCATTCAGGACGTCAAAAATATTCGCCAAGAGTTGAACCCCTGGACGGGCGAAATCCAGAGCCACTTCACGGTAGAGGGTACGGCTGTGGACGTGCTAACCGTGGGCCATCAGCAGCAAGATGCCGTGGCCGCTAAAGTCACTTCAGAGCTGCTCAAAACCGGGCGGCTGAAAGTGGCCCTGCGCTTCCCCTTCCCAACAGCGGGCTGGGCCGACATGGCCACCGACTATTCGCACAATGAGGCGCACCAGTCGGCCATCGCGGAGCAGAAAACCGGCCGGGCGCTGCTCACGCACCAGCTCGATACGACCAAGTATTTTGTGGCGCTGACCTGGGCTGGCGCGGCTACGCTGGCCCCCAGCCGGCCGCACGAGTTTGTGCTCACGCCGGGCCGCACCAGCAATTCGCTGGAAGTAAGCGCCCTGTTTTCGCCCAAAAAGCCGGCCGCTACGCCCGCTTTTGCCGCCGTGCTCGCCAACAGCCGACAGCAATGGGCCGCTTTTTGGCGCAGTGGCGGGGCAGTCGATTTTGGCGGCACTACCGACCCACGCGCCACCGAGCTGGAGCGCCGCGTCGTGCTCTCGCAATACCTTACCAAAGTGCACAATGCCGGCTCGCAGCCGCCCCAAGAAACTGGCCTGTTGCTCAATAGCTGGTACGGCCGCCCGCACCTCGAAATGCACTGGTGGCACTCGGCGCACTTCGCGCTGTGGGGCCGCCCCGCCATTCTCGAAAAAAGCCTGACCTGGTACGCCCGCCCCGATGTGCAGGCCGTGGCCCACGGTATCGCGCAGCGCCAAGGCTACGCCGGCTGGCGCTGGCAAAAAATGACCGACCCCTGGGGCGAAGAAGGGCCGTCGTCGGTGGGCGCGTTTTTGCTGTGGCAGCAGCCGCATACCATCTACTTTGCCGAAGAAGCATACCGCGCTCACCCCAACGCGGCCACGCTAAAGCTGTACCAGGAGCGGGTGGCCCAAACGGCCGAATTCATCGCTTCATTCCCGTTTTTTGAGAAGGAAAACAACCGCTACATCTTGGGCAAAGGCGTGATTCCGGCCCAAGAGCGCTTCAAGGCCGAGGAGACGTTCAACCCGACTTTCGAGCTGGTATACTGGCACTGGGCGCTCGAAACGGCCCAAAAATGGCGTGAGCGCCAGGGCCAGCCGCGTAACCCCCAGTGGGACGATGTGCTAGCCAAGCTCGCCAAACTGCCCCAAGCCAATGGCGTGTACCTAGCCGCCGAAAGCGCGCCTGACTCCTACACCAACCCCGAATACAAAACCGACCACCCCTCGGTATTGGCTGCACTAGGCTTCATGCCCGCCACCGGCCAGCAGGATGCGGCCACCATGCGCCGCACTTTCGACCTCATCTGGAAGGATTGGAGCTGGGACAAAACCTGGGGCTGGGACTTCCCCATGACCTCCATGACCGCCACCCGACTCGGCCTGCCCGAAAAGGCAGTTGACGCGCTCCTGATGAAGGTGCAAACCAACACCTACCTCCCCAACGGCCACAACTACCAAGAAGGCCGCCTGCCCCTCTACCTCCCCGGTAATGGCGGCCTGCTAGCAGCCGTGGCCCTCATGTGCGCCGGCTACGACGGCTGCAAAGAGGCGAACCCCGGCATCCCAAAAGGCTGGAAAGTAAAGTGGGAAGGCCTGCAAAAAATGCCATAATTCAGCCCGTAGCGCGAACTTTCCAGTTCGCGAGCGAGCGTAGCGAGCATCCGCTTTAGGGTGGCATCGCCTACAGTAGTTTCTGGTTCGGTGCATAGGTATAAGCGGCGGGTGTAGAGACGCATCCTTGCGTCTCGCGTCAGACGAGCCGAATAACGCAAGACGCAAGGATGCGTCTCTACACCCACCTGTACGCTGCTCCCGAAACCGTTCTAACGTAGACGCTCGCCGCCCGTAGCCCCAGCGGGGCGACCCTTACGCTTGTTTGGGTCGCCCCGCTGGGGCTTTGGTTAATAGTACAATTGCTGTTTTCTGCCGACGGGCCGCCCCGCAGGGGCTCCTTCGCTAATAACTGTGCAGACGCGGGATGCTCGCTACGCTCACGTGCGAACTGGAAAGTTCGCGCTACATCAAAACAGGTCGTTCTTAGCCGGCACTACGTAGGGCTGCGGCTTGCCGCTCGCTTTTGTAATGCCAAAGAAGAAGTACAGCGTGCGCTTGGTAACCCCGCCAAGGTGATTGGCCTCGCTCATGGGCCCCAGGTTTTTGGGGTTGTTGTCAATGTTCAGCCCCAGCTTGGTACTGATGGGCGGAATAGCATCCAGAAACGATAGATTGCCAGCCGGCAAAGCAGGCGCGGGCACCACGCCCGACAACCCGTAGAAGTCAAACAGCCGCACGTACAAGCTAGGCTCGGGGCTAGCGACCAGGAATTTGCCTTCTACGGTGTTCAATTCTACCCACGCAACGTCGGCGAAGTAGCCTTTGAACTCGGGGTAGAGCCACGGCGCAGCGCCGGTTTGGGTGTCGTTGTAGGGGTTTTCCCACACGTTGAGGGTGGGGCCGGCGAGGCGGTTTTTCCAGACGCGGTAGGGGCCTTTGCCGAGCCACTTGGCCCCAATAACATAGTTTTCGGGATAGGTAAAGGTGAGGCCGGCGGCCTGATAGTCACCTTTGGGCAGGTCGTAGGCATAGTCGAGGCGCAGCCAGCCGTTGGGGCTCATCGTCCAGCGCACGCTGGTCAGCCCGCCTTGGTAGCGCACTTCTACTACTTCGCCAGCGGCCTCTGCGTGGTGCGCCAAGCTCTGAAAGGTGGCCGTGCCACCCACCAGCACCGGGCCGTTGCCGAAGCTGAGCTTGTCGCCATTGTTGCCTTTTATCTTACCAAGCTGGCCAGTTAGCTTGCTGAACGTGACGGTGATGCCGCTGGCTTGCAGCGTTAGCAGGCTGTCGGTTTCGGCTACTTGCACGGCGGCCAGCGTGGCGGTAGCAGCCGGGGTGGCTGCCGTATCGGCTGGTTTAGCGGCCTTTTTGGCAGCGGGTTTCGGGGCGATGGGCGCAGCTGCGGCTGGCAGCACCTCGCGCAGCAGGGCGGTGTTATCGCTCGTTTTCCAGGTCCATTGGTAAACGAGGTTCTTCTGCGGGTCGAAGGCTGAGAGCAGAATGGCGTCGTAGCTCTGCCAGTCTTTTGGCAGTTTAAGGTCGAGCTGGCCGGTGGCGAGCGGGGCCACGTTGGGGCTCACGAGGCGGCTTTTTTGCAGCGTCGAATAGCCCGTGAAGGTTTCGCCGGGCTGGCGGTATTTCACCAGCTCCCACTGAAAAAAGCACTGGTTGAGATTGGTGAAATGATAGCGGTTTTCGACCGGCACGCGGCCATTGAACTTGGCTGGCAAGTCCTTCAGCGTGATGCGGATGGGCGAGAAAATTTCGCGCAAAGCGAAGAAGCTGCCTTCTTTTTCGCGGTGCGGGCCAAGCACGCCGTCGGGCGCGTTCACGCCGTTCACATCGATGATGCCGCGCTGGTCGGTGCGCACGATGCCCTCATCAACCAAGGCCCACAAAAAGCCGCCGCCCGAGCGCTGCGCCTTCCAGTGCAGCTCCCACATATCGGCCAGGCCCGCGGCGGCCCCGCCATCATCCTGCGAGTGCAGAAACTCGGTGGGCATGTAGATGAGTGAGTCGGCGAGGATTTTCTCGGTGCTGTAGTAGTTCTCGTAGTGGTTGCAGTCGATGCCGCTGGCCTCGTTGCCGGGCCGGTGGTGGGGGTGAATGACGGGCCGGTTCGACAAGTCGTACTTGCCAAATTCCACGTCCAGCTCCTTGTTGGTGCCGCCCTCGTTGCCATTATCCCAGAAAATAATGCTGGGGTGATTCACGTCTTTGCGCACCATTTCGCGCACTATCGGGCGGCCAGCTTTGGTGCTGTAGGCCTTCTGCCAGCCCGCCAGCTCGTCGAGTACGTACAGCCCCAGCGAGTCGCAGAGGTGCAAAAACTCGGCATCGGGTGGGTAGTGCGACATGCGCACCGCGTTCATATTCATCTCCTTGATGAGCTTCACGTCCATCAAGTGAATTGAGTCGTTGAGGGTGCGGCCGGTTT
>Ga0265780_10003492_pt1 | contig 20652 bp, 21 predicted proteins | sample P1T30metagenome_FD_192432 | JGI IMG/M metagenome (GOLD analysis project Ga0265780, IMG submission 192432) | Plant litter microbial communities from East Loma Ridge, Irvine, California - P1 T30 | ecosystem: Environmental > Terrestrial > Plant litter > Unclassified | place: USA: California...
CTGCCGACGCGGCTCGCCGGGGCGACCGGCGCGTGGGGGCTCGTCTTCGCGACCGCCGCGACCGTCGTCGCCCTCGGCGTCTCCAGCGCGGTGCAGCCGTTCGCGAAGCGGCTGCACGCCCCGACGTCGGCTCGGGCGCTGGTCACCGCGGTCGGCGTGATGACGGTCGGCATCGCCGTCGTGGTGGTCGCGGTCGAGCTGCAATCCGTGTGGGTCGGCCTGGCCGCGAACGTCGTGATCGGTGCGGGCATGGGGACCGCGCTCGTGTCGTCCCTGCTCGAGGTGCAGCGGATCGCCGGACCGCGGGACCTCGCGGGGCTCACCGGTGTGCTGTACGCGGTGGCGTACGCCGGGTTCCTCGTGCCGGCGGTGATCGCCGCGGTCGTCGGGGCCACCGGGGTGTCCGTGTCGGTCGTGCTGGAGGTCGTCGTGGCGCTCGGCGTCGCGTCGTGGGCGGTGCTGCTCGTCTCGTCGCGGCGGTACGTCCCCGACGCGAGTCCCTGAACCCCCGTCACGCTGAGACACCGCCGTCGCGCCGAGACACCGCGGGAATCGGGTGCGTCTCGAGCAGCCGGAGGCGTCTCGGCGTCGAAGGGGTTCCGCGCCTACTGCTCCCGGAACCAGCCCGGACCGCGGACCCAGGCACCGAGGGCCTCGACGCGCGCCCGCAGCTCCCGGTCCGCCGTCACGACGAGGACCGGACCGTCCCCGGCCTCGATCCCGGCCCGGGCCGCCGCCACGATCGCGTCGTCGCCGGCCCCCTCGGCCCGGACGACGTCCACCCGCGCCTCACCGGCACCGGACACCGCTCCGGCCCCTGCGCCCGCACCCGCTGGCGTGCCGCCCGGATCGGACGCCGCGCGCGCCTCGCCCTCGAGCACGACGGTCCACCGCGGCCACCACCGGTCGAAGGGCAGGTCCAGTTCCCCGGCCGGCACCCCGGCTCCGGCGAGCGCCGTCACCGACGACAGCAGCCGGTCCGCGGCGCCGGCCCGGTCCCTCCACCAGCCGTCCGGCACGCTGCCGACGACGTTCGCCGCGTCCACCACGACGCGGGGCGTGGTGTCGAGCCGTGCCCGGAGCCCCGTCCACGCCGCACCGAAGCCGGGGTGCAGCGGCAGCCCGTCGACGTCCGCGACGGGCACCCAGGACAGCTCGAGGCTCTCGCGGTCCGCGATCACCGGCTCGAACGGCCGGGAGGCGCGCCCCACCACCGTCGTGTAGGTCCAGAACCCGAGGTCAAGGACGGCGGTGTGCCGCAGGTCGACGCCGTCGCCGGGCACGCCCGCCTCCTCGGCGGACTCGCGGAGCGCGGCGGAGACGGCGTCCTCGCCCTGGTGCCGGGCCCCGCCCGGGATCCCCCAGGTGCCGCCGTGGTGGCTCCACTCGACGCGGTGCTGCAGGAGCACCCGACCGGCGCCGTCGTCGACGAGCAGTCCGGCGGCGCCGAAGAGCCCCCACGCCTTCGTCCCGTCGGGTCCGACTGCCCAGGCGTCGCCGGGGTCGCGGGGACCGGGAGGGGGCCCGGGAGGCGTTGCGTTCGGCACGTCCCCACCCTCCCACATCGGCCGCCGCGGGGAACGGGGCGGCCCACGCGTCGTCGTGTACGGTGTCGTCCGAGACACGGGGTGCCGCAACCGGCGGCTGAGATCACACCCGTCGAACCTGCTCGAGTTCGTACTCGCGAAGGGATCGTCCATGCACACTGCTGCGCCCGTACCCGCCGACCCGTCGTCGCCCGACTGGCCCGACCGCGTCGCCACCCTGCTGCAGGAGGTCCGCGCCCGCGGTCCGCTCGTGCAGTGCATCACGAACACGGTGGTGCAGAACGTCACGGCGAACGTGCTCCTCGCGCTCGGCGCGTCGGCCGCGATGGTCGACGTGACCACGGAGGCCGGCCCGTTCGCCCGGGTCGCCGACGCCCTGCTCGTCAACACCGGCACCCCGCACCAGGAGCCCCGCGCCGCCTCGGTGGAGGCTGCCGAGGCCGCCGTCGACGCGGGCACGCCCTGGGTCCTCGACCCGGTGGCGGTCGGGTCGCTGCCGGTGCGGACCGCGCTGGCGCACGAGCTCCTCGGCCTCGGTCCGACCGTGCTCCGCGGCAACGCGTCGGAGGTCCTCGCGGTGCTCGGCGCCTCGGCCGGCGGTCGCGGGGTCGACAGCACGGTCGGCACCGACGACGCCCGCGGTGCCGCGGTCGCGGCGGCCGGGAGGCGCGTGGCCGCGGTCGCGGTGTCGGGTCCCGTCGACCTGGTGGTCGCGCCCGGCACCGGCACCGTCCGGGTGGCGAACGGGACGGACCTCCTCACGCGGATCACCGGTGGCGGCTGCGCGCTCGGCGCCGTCGTCGCCGCGTTCACGGCCGTCGCGCCGGACGACGCCGGGGCGGCAGCGGTGGCCGGGACCGCGGTGCACACGATCGCGGCGGAGCTCGCGGCGCGGGACGCCGGCGGCCCGGGGACGTTCCAGCCGCTGTTCCTCGACCGGCTCGCGACGCTCACCCCAGACGACGTGGTCCGCGCGGCCCGCATCACCGTCGAGACCGCGGCGGTGCCGGCATGACCGGCGTCGACGACCTCGGCGTGTACCTGGTGACCGACGGGATGCTCTGCGACCGGCACGGCGTCGGCGTCCTCGGCGTGGTGCGGCGCGCCGTCGACGCCGGGGTGCGGATCGTGCAGGTCCGGGACAAGGACGCGTCGGCCCGGGACCTCCTCGCACTGTCCGCGGCGGTGGCGGACGCCGTCGGCGAGCGGGCCACGGTGGTGGTGGACGACCGGCTCGACGTCGCGCTCGCGGCACGGCACGCGGGACACCGGGTCGCCGGGGTGCACCTCGGGCAGTCGGACGTGCCGGTCGAGGTGGCGCGGGCGCTGCTCGGCCCGGACGCGCACGTCGGGTTGACGGCGAACACGCCGGAGCACCTCGCGGCCGTCGCCCGGCTCCCCCGCGGCACCGTCGACCTGCTCGGCGTGGGCGTGGTGCACCCGACCTCGACGAAGCCGGACCACCCGCCGGCGCTCGGGCACGACGGCTTCGCCGCGCTGGCCGCCGCGACCGCGCTGCCGTGCGTGGCGATCGGCGGCGTCACGCTCGACGACGTGCCCGCGCTCCGGGCCCGCGGCGCCGCCGGCGTCGCGGTGGTGTCGGGCATCTGCGCCGCCGTCGATCCCGGAGCGGCGGCGGCTGCGTACCTCGACGCGTGGAGCGGCCCCGCGCCGGAGCCGGACGGACCCGACCTGCCCGGGACGCGCCTCCCGGCCGTCACGACGCACGACGGGGCGGGATCGTGACCGGCGGGGTGCCGCGCGTGCTGAGCATCGCCGGCAGCGACCCCTCCGGCGGCGCGGGCATCCAGGCGGACCTCAAGGCGATCGCAGCGCACGACGGGTACGGCATGGCCGCGGTGACGGCGCTCACGGCGCAGAACACGCACGGGGTCCGGTCGGTGCACGTGCCGGACGCGGGGTTCCTCCGCGAGCAGCTCGACGCGGTCTCCGACGACGTGGTGGTCGACGCGGTGAAGACCGGCATGCTCGGCACGGCGGACGTGGTCCGGACCGTGACGGCCTGGCTGCGGGAGCACCGGCCGCCGGTGGTGGTCGTCGACCCGGTGATGGTGGCGACGAGCGGCGACCGGCTGCTCGACGCGGACGCCGAGCGGGCGATCGCGGACCTGTTGTCCCTCGCGGACCTCGTCACGCCGAACCGGTCCGAGCTGGCCGTGCTGGCGGAACTCGCCGGCGACCGGGACGCCGCGGACCCGGCCCTGCTCGTCGCCCGCACCTGGGACGTGCTCGTGCTCGCGAAGGGAGGGCACGACGACGGCCCCACCTCCGACGACGAGCTCGTCCGGCCGTCCGGCGCCCGCCGGACCTTCTCGGCAGCCCGGGTCCGCACCGCGAACACGCACGGCACCGGGTGCTCGCTGTCGAGCGCCGTCGCGACCCTCGCCGCCCGCGACGGCGACTGGGAGCTCGCGGTCGGCGGGGCGAAGGCCTGGCTGACCGCGGCGCTGCACGGCGCCGACGCGCTCGGGGTCGGCACCGGCAACGGCCCCGTCGACCACGGCGCCGCCACCCGCGCCGCCCTGCCCGCACGGACCTGGACCGACCGGTGGTGGGCGGACGTCGACGGGGTGCTCCGCGAGACGATGGACTGCGACTTCCTGGTCGGCCTGCGTGACGGCACGCTGGACTCCGACGTGTTCGCCGGGTACCTCGCGCAGGACGTGCACTACCTCCGGGCGTACGAGCGGCACCTGCGCACCCTCGCCTCGTGGTCGGCGGGCGAGGCGGCCGCGTTCTGGACGGCCGCCGCCGCCGGCTGCGCGGACGAGGCCCGGGACCTGCACCACCGACGGCTCGCGGGGACGCACACCGACGACCCGGTGCACCCGACCTGCACGGGGTACACCGCCCACCTGCAGGAGGCCGCCGACTCCGGGTCCGTCGGGGTCCTCGCGGCCGCGGTGCTGCCGTGCTTCCGGGTCTACGCGGAGGTCGGCACCCGGATCGGACGGGCGCCGGAGGGGCACCCGTTCGGCGACTGGATCGGCGCGTACGGCGACCCCGGGTTCGCGGCGTCGAGCGCTGCGGCGACGGCGCTGGTCGAGGAGCTCGCCGCGGCGGCGGGGCCGGACGAACGCGGTCGGATGACCCGTGCGCACCGACGGTCCACGGAGTGGGAGGTCGCGTTCTTCCGGATGCCGACGGAGGGGGCCGCCGTCCGCGCCGCGGGACCGCGCTGACGGCACGGCGGCTGCTCGAGCCGACGGGACGGCGGACGGGAGGCGCGTGGCGGCGCCGGCACGCGCCTCCCGTCCGGCGCCACCGGCGCGTCGCGACCCGCGTCGCCGTCCGCCGCTCAGCGCGCCTGCGGAGGCAGACGGACCAGCTCGACGGCCAGGTGGCGGCCGTCCACGGTGCCGCGCATCCAGGTGAAGTCCGGCTGGCGGCGGCGGTCGGTCGGCGAGCCGGGGTTGAGCAGCCGCAGCCCCGAGGGCGCGACGGTGTCCCACGGGATGTGCGAGTGCCCGAAGACGAGCACGTCGACGTCCGGGTACTCGGCGGTGGCGCGGCGCTCCCGTCCGGTGGCGGCGCCCGTCTCGTGCACGAGCGCGAAGCGGAGGTCCTCGACCGCGAACCGGGCGACGAGCGGCAGCCGCTCGTCGAACTCCGGTCCGTCGTTGTTGCCGCGGACGCCCTCGAACCGGCGTGCCCGACCCTGCACGGCGTCGAGCGTCGCGAGGTCGACCCAGTCGCCCGCGTGCACGACGAGGTCGGCGGCGTCGACGTCCGCCCAGAGCCCGGCGGGCAGGTCCTTCGCCCGCTTCGGCAGGTGCGTGTCCGACAGCAGGACGAACGACGTCGTCACGGGGTCGCGTGCCCGGGCATCGGCAGGCCGGCCTCGTCGGCGGCGCCGAGCCGTTCGAGCAGACCGGCGAGCAGCGCCACGTCGTCGTCGGACCAGTCGGCGAGCCGCTCCTCGAGGGCGTCGCGGTGCAGCCGGACGGACCGGTCGAGCGCCGCACGGCCGGCGTCGGTCGCCTCGAGCGGCTTCGCGTTCCCGGAGCCGCCGTCGACCGTCCGCACGAGCCCGGCGGCGAGGAGACCGGCCAGCTGCCGCGAGATCGTCGAGCGGTTCAACCGCAGGTACCGGGCGATGTCGATCGCCATGCACCCGGGGTGCTGCACCACGAAGTCGACGAGCGACTGATCGACCACGCTGAGGAAGGACTCGGAGCCCCGTGCCCGGATGCTCGCCCGACGGGTGATCCGCGCGAGCTCGGTGTACGCACGTCCGATGTCGCTGTTGCGGACACCGGACTCCCGGTCGTTCATCGCAGGCTCCCACCTGTCGTGCCGGCGTGGCCGGCGGTCCTTGCGTCCCGCCACCATACCGGCGGGTACGCGCGGGGTCCCCGCAGCGACCCGCCGCCGCGGCCGCGGGTCTCGGCTCAGTCCGCGGCGCCGCGGCTGAGCAGGTCCGACTTCTCGGGGTGCTCGTCGAACCACTTGCCGACGAACCAGCACATCGGCACGATGCGCTTCGTGGTGTTCGCCTCGACGTCGGCGACCGCGTGGTCGACGAGTTCCGCGGCGTAGCCGTGCCCGCGGTGCTTCGGCACCGTGTAGGTGTGCGGGAAGGCGACGGCGTCACCGTTCTCGCGGTAGTCCAGGACGCTGACGAGCTCCCCGCCGACGTACATGGCGTAGCGGTCCTGGTCGGTCTCGTTGCGGAACTCGTGGTCCATGCCGCCATCATGCACCCGCGGGCGCCGACGTGACGGCTCACGGGAATGCACCCGCCGCGGCCGCGTTGCACCGCCCCATGACGACACTCGGCATCATCGGCGCAGGCAACATCGGCTCCCAGCTCGCACGGCTCGCCGTGCAGCACGGACACGACGTGGTGATCGCGAACTCCCGCGGTCCGGAGACCCTCGGGGACCTCGTCGACGAACTGACCGGCACCGGCACGGGGAGCGCCCGCGCCGCCACCCGCGACGAGGCCGCGGCCGCCGGCGAGGTCGTGGTGGTCACGACCCCGCTCGTCGCCATCGAGACGATCCCGGTCGAGCCGCTCGTCGGCAAGGTCGTGATCGACACGAACAACTACTACCCGCAGCGCGACGGGCAGATCGCCGCGCTCGACGACGAGACCACGACCACGGCGGAGCTGCTGCAGGACCACCTGCCCGGCGCCCGCCTGGGGAAGGCGTTCAACCACATCGCCGCGGCCGACCTCGTGTCCGACGGTTCCCCGGCGGGGACCCCGGACCGGCGGGGCCTCGTGGTCGCCGGTGACGACGCCGAGGCGCAGCAGGTCGTGGCGGGCATCATCGACCAGTTCGGCTTCGACGTGGTGGACGCCGGGCCGCTCGCCGAGGGCTGGCGGATCCAGCGGGACACCCCCGGGTACGTGACCCGGTTCACGGCGGAGCAGCTGCGCGGCAAGCTCGCCGAGGCGAAGCGCTACCGCGACATGTAGCCCCAGCGACGGCTCGCCCCGTCCGCGACGGCTCGCCCGTCCGCAAAACGCAACGAGGGCGGTTCCTCGCAGCGGTATGACGCTGCGAGAAACCGCCCTCGTTGCGTTTTGCGGGGAGGGGCTCAGGCGCGGTCGAAGATGACCGTCATGTCGGCGAGGTCGTCCTCGGACGGGGTCCACGCCGTGCCCGCGTCGACGTTCTGCGCGATCTGCTCCGGCTTCGTGGCCCCCGCGATCACGCTCGACAGACCGGGCTGTGCGAGCAGCCACGCGAAGGTCGCCTGCAGCATGGTCACCCCGCGGTCGTCGCAGAAGGTCTGGAACTCCTCGAGCACGTCCCACGGCGCGTCCTGCAGCACCTGCGGCTTCGACGTCGACAGCCGACCGTCCGCGGGGCCGCCCGACCGGGTGTACTTGCCCGTGAGCAGCCCGTTGTACAGCGGGAAGTACGGCAGGAAGCCGATCGCGTAGGCCCGGACCGCCGGCAGCACCTCGGACTCGACGTCGCGCGCCAGCGGGCTGTACTCGTTCTGGGCGGAGACGAACGCCGTCGTCCCGGCGATGGAGGCGGTGAGCTCGGCCTCGGCGATCTGCCAGCCGGCGAAGTTCGAGTGTCCGATGTAGCGGACCTTGCCCTCGCGGACGAGGTCGTCGAGGACGGAGAGCGTCTCCTCGATCGGCGTCGTCGTGTCCGGGGCGTGCATCTGGTACAGGTCGATCCAGTCCGTTCCGAGTCGGCGGAGCGAGGACTCGACGGCGAGCCGCACGTACCGCCGGGAACCGCGGACGCCCCAGTCCGGCCCGTTCGCCCCCTGCATGTCCATGCCGAACTTCGTCGCGAGGACGACCTCGTCGCGCCGCTTGCCGAGCGCGGCACCGAGCATCTCCTCGGACCGGCCCGGCGTGCCGCCGTAGATGTCCGCGGTGTCGAAGAGCGTGACGCCGGCGTCGAGCGCGGCGTGCACGACGGCGTCGGTGCCCTCCTGCGACTCGGTGCGGGTTCCCGGCCGGCCGAAGTTGTTGCAGCCGATGCCGACGGTGGAGACGACGAGCCCCGAGGGCCCGAGTGGACGGTGTTCGATCCCGGTCATGCACCCGACCGTACCGGCGACCCCGGAACTGGGGCTGCGGAACGTCCAGCGGTTGACGGTACAACTGACAGTGGATCAGCCTACGGAGGGAGCACTGTGGCAGCGCATCGCATGCCGGACCAGGACCGGCCACGCCGGCCCGTGCCCGCCTGGGTCACCGCCCCGCCCGAGGACGCCGCTCCGGCCGGCCTGGAGGAGCGTCCCGCCGCCGCAGCGTCCGCCCCCGTCGCCGACGGTGTCGCCCCCGTCCCCGCGCTGCCCGAGGTGCAGCCCGCACCGACGGTCGTCGAGGACGAGATCGTGGTGCCGGACTTCCCGCCGGACGAGCACCTCCTGCCGCCGGCCCCGACCTCGCCCACGGTGCACACCGTGCCGCTGGACGACGCCGTCGTCGCACCGGCGTCCACGCGCGCAGCCACCGGCCTGGCCCCCGTCGGCCCCGCGCCGGTCTCCCCCGTCGACCTCGCACCGCCGGCGCCGGCGCCCGCGACGCCCGTCGTCCCCGCCGTGGGTCAGCCGCGGTTCTCCGTCCCGGGCCTCGAGCACGTGGTCGTCGAGGGCACCGAGCCGGAGCCGTCCGGCCCGATCGGCTACCGGACCCCCGCGCGGTTCGCCCGGCAGCAGGCCCCGCTGCGCCCGGTACCCGCCGCGCCGGCACCGCTGCCCCCGACCCGGTCCTTCGACGCCGTGATCGCACCGCCGACGCCCGACCCGACGGCGACGGCAGCGACCGCCGGCCCGGAGGAGACCGCCGGACCGGCACCGCGCCTCCAGGGCGAGCGGACGGACGCCCAGGCGGACGCGACGGACCCGGCGGCCACGCCCGCCCGCACCCGGCGTCCGGCGGTCGGGGTCACCCCGGCGGCCGTCCTCGGCGCCGTCGCCGGACTCGGCACGACCGGGCTCGCCGCCTGGTGGTTCACCGCCCCCGCGACCGTGCACGCGGTCGGCGTCGCGCTCGGCGTGCTCGCCCTGGTGCTGTCGATCAGCACCCTGCGGAACCGCGCGGCGACCTGGCAGCGTCCGGTCGCCCTGCTCGGCGCCGTCCTCGGCGGCGTGGGCACGCTCGTCCTGCTCTGGGCGGTGGCCGCTGCGCTGCTGCCACTCGCCGGCGTGACCCTCCCGGACGTCACGGGCACGGGCGTCATGCCGACGGTCGCACCGTAGCGGACCGGACCACCGCGGACGCGGGCCGGGCCACCGCGGACGCGGGCTGCGGCCGGCGGACCGCGTCGCGTGCGTCCACCGGGGCTCAGACGGCGCGGACCACCCCGCGGGACAGGATCGCGTTCGTCAGCGCCTCGATCGGTTCGCGCTGCACCGTCGGGTTCGCGATGAGGACGTAGTCGACGGCCGGGAGCTCGGGCAGCGCCAGACGCTGGGAGACCTTCACGAGGTCGGCCGGGATGAGCGAGTGCGGGAACACCGCGACGCCGATCCCGGCCCGGACCGCCGCGAGCACGCCGTTGACGTCGCGGGTGTTGCAGGTGATCCGCCAGGTGCGGCCGGCGGCCTCGAGCGTGTCGATCGCCATCTGCCGGCTGATGCTCGGTGCCTGGTACGCGATGAGCGGTACCGGCTCCCCGGCCTCGAGCGCGATGCCGTCCTGCGCCATCCACACCATCTGGTCCGTGGCGACGCGGGTGCCCTCGGCGGAGGCCCCGGCGGTCTGCTTGATGAACACCAGGTCGAGCTGGCCGGCGTGCACCCGGCGGAGCAGCGGTGCGGACTGGTTGACCGTGAGCTCGAGGTTCACCTGCGGGTGCAGACGGCGGAAGTCCCGGAGGATCCGCGGCAGCTGCGTGATCGCGAGGTCGTCCGCCGCGCCGAACCTGAGCCGCCCGCGGGTCGCCGCCCCGGAGAAGTACGCGTCCGCGGTCGCGTGCGCCGCGAGGATCGACCGGGCGAACCCGGCCATCGCGTCGCCGTTGTCGGTGAGCGCGACGCCGCGGGTGTCCCGGGCGACGAGCGTGCGGGACACCGCCGTCTCGAGGCGGCGGACGTGCTGGGACACCGTCGGCTGGCTGATGCCGAGGCGCTGCCCGGCGAGCGTGAAGCTGCCCGTCTCGGCGACCGCCAGGAACGTCTGCAGCAGGACCGGGTCGAGCACGGGACACACCTTCCGTCGGCGCGGGTCATCGGCGAACGCAATGGACTGATAGCCACCATAGGGGTGTCGAATGGTCCGCGGTCACGTAGTTTCGAGTGGGTACCGATTCCACCCGCGACGATCCGGAGCCCCACCGCCGTGAGCGCGTCACCGACGACCCTCCCCCCGCCCACCGAACCGCTCCCGATCCAGGCCGCACGACCGCCGTGGCGGCACACGCTCATCGCGCTCTCCGTCCCGAACTTCCGGCTCTTCACCGCGACGAACCTCGTCGCGATGACCGCCGGCTGGATGCAGCGCATCGCGCAGGACTGGCTCGTGCTGCAGCTGACCGGGTCGGTGGCGCAGGTCGGCATCACCGTGGCGTGCCAGTTCGCGCCGATGCTGCTGTTCGGGCTCTGGGGCGGGGTCCTCGTCGACCGGTTCTCGAAGCGCGCGCTCATGATGATCACGCAGGGGTCGTTCGCGGTCCTCTCCGCGCTGCTCGCCGTGCTCACCCTGGCCGGCGTCGTGCAGGCCTGGCACATCTGGGCGATCGCGTTCCTCGTGGGCATGGTGACCGTCATCGACAACCCGGCGCGTCAGGTGTTCGTCACCGAGATCGTCGGGCACGAGCACCTCCGCAACGCGATCAGCGTCAACTCCTCGGTGTTCCAGCTCGGCGGCATGATCGGCCCCGCGTTGTCCGGGGCGCTGCTCGTGGCGGTGGGGGCCGGCTGGTCGTTCGGGGTCAACGCGATCGCCTGCGTGGCCGTCGTCGTCACGCTCGGGTTCCTGGAGGTGTCCGAACTGCACCGCACCCCGGCGGCGCCGCGCGGGAAGGGCCAGCTCGTCGAGGGCCTCCGCTACGCCGTCCGGAAGCCGACGATCATCGTGCCCGTCGTGCTCGTGGCGTTCTTCTCGGTGTTCGCGCTCACCATGCCCGTGCTGCTCTCCGCCTTCGCGTCCGAGGTGTACGACGTCGGCGCCGGCGGGCACGGCGTCTTCAACTCCGCCGTGGCGATCGGCGCGCTGACCGGGGCGCTCCTGTCCACCCGGCGCGCGACGGTGCGGCTGCGGACGATCGTGGGCGGGGTGTTCTGGACCGGGGTGCTGCTCGTCGTCTCCGGGTCGATCCCGGTCATCGCGCCGTTCACCGTCGCCCTCGTCGCCGTCGGCATGTCCCAGCTGCTCTTCATGACGGCGTCGAACTCCCTCGTGCAGCTGTCGTCGAACGTCGCGATCCGCGGGCGGGTGATGTCGCTCTACGTCCTCGTGCTGCTCGGCGGGCAGGCGATCGGCGGCCCGCTGATGGGGCAGATCGTCGACCGGTTCGGCGCGCACGTCGGCATGGTCGTCGCCGGCGGGGTCCCGGCCGCCGCCGCCGCGGTCGTCGGCCTCGTGCTCGCCCGCCGGGGCGGGCTGCACCTGGCGGTGCGGATGCGGCACCACCTGCCGGTGCCGGCGATCGTGCCGCACCACTGACGGACGGGAGGCCCGGTGCGGGTCCCGCACCGGGCCTCCCGTCCGCAGCGCGGAGCGGCGGTCGCGTCAGTACGCGACGCCGAAGCGCGCGCGGTGGTGCGCCGGCGAGGCGATCTCGTCGACGAAGGCGAGCGCGTAGTCCTCGCCCGAGATGTCCGAGTTGCCGTCGGCGTCGGTGAGCAGCAGGTCGTCGGTCACGCGGTAGGTGCCGTGACGCTCGCCGGGGTTGAAGCTGCCGAAGGAGGCCGCCGGGCTCACGTAGAACCAGTCGACCTCGGTGCCCGACGCGCGGAGCGCCTCGAGGATCTGCGCGTGGCTCTTCGCCTCGCCCTTGAAGGCGTCCGGGAACTCCGGCGTGTCGAACAGCGCCGGGCCGCCCTCGGCGACGAGCAGCGAACCCGCGCCGCCGACGATGCCCAGGCGCGCGCCGGCCGCGACGGCCGCGTCGACGAACGGCTGGAACCGGTCCTTCAGCTCGCTGCCGTCCGCCTGCACGGCGTGCAGCGCGACGACGACGACGTCGGCGTCCTTCGTGACGTCGGCGACGAAGTCCGCGTCGAACGCGTCGCCCTGCGCGAGGGTGAGGCCCTCGGCCGCGTCGAGCTTGGACGTGTCGCGGGCGACGGCGGTGACGGCGATGCCGCGGGACAGCGCCTCGCGGGTGATGGCGGAGCCGGCGTACCCGGTGCCGCCGAAGACGACGATGCTGGTCATGGAGTTCCTTCCGTGGGGGTCGGTGGATCTGGCGCTGTCGACCGTACTCGCGTTACTCTCTGCTGGAAAGTAGGCACCTCACAGTGCGTACAGAAGGACCACCGGCCGCGCAGGAGGAACCATGTCGGCTCTCGAGTACAGCCCGTACGCCGCCGCGTGCCCCTCGCGCCAGTTGCTCGACCGGATCGGGGACCGGTGGAGCGTCCTCACGATCGGTGTCCTCGCCGACGGCCCGGCGCGCTACTCGGCGATCGCGAACCGCGTGCAGGGCGTCTCCCAGAAGATGCTCACGCAGACGCTCCGAGCCCTCGAACGCGACGGGCTCGTGACGCGGACGGTCTTCCCCGAGATCCCGCCGCACGTCGAGTACGCGCTCACCGACCGCGGACGCTCCCTCCGCGCGGTGCTCGAACCGCTCGAGACCTGGGCGACGTCGCACATGGACGACGTGATCGTGTCCCGCGCGGAGTACGACGCGCGCTGACCGCCCCGCCGGGAACGTCCGCACCGTCTCCTTGGTTGCCTGGTGGCATGCGATCGATCGTCTACACGAAGCCCGGTGACAGCAGCGTCCTCGACCTGGTCGAACGGGACGTCCCCCAGCCCGGCCCCGGCGAGGTCCGCGTGCGGGTCGTCGTCTCCGGCGTGAACCCGACGGACTGGAAGGCCCGCGCCGGCGGCACCTACGGCGACGACCTGCCCTTCCCGGAGATGACGCCGAACCAGGACGGCGCGGGCGTCGTCGACGCGGTCGGCGACGGCGTCGAGGGCCTCGCCGAGGGCGACCGGGTGTGGCTGTTCATGTCGGCCGCGAGCCGCCCCACCGGCACCGCGCAGGAGTTCACCGTGGTGCCCGCGGAGCGCGCCGTGCCGCTCCCCGAGGGCACCGGCCTCGACGTCGGTGCCGCGCTCGGCGTACCGGCGATGACCGCGCACCGCGCCCTGACCACGCACGAGGACGGCCCAGACCGTCTGGCCCCCGGGTCCCTCAGCGGGAAGACCGTCCTCGCCGCCGGCGGCGCCGGAGCCGTCGGCCACGCCGCGATCCAGCTCGCCCGGTGGGCCGGCGCGACCGTGATCAGCACGATCAGCTCGGACGAGAAGGCCGCCCTCGCGACCGCCGCCGGCGCCGACCACACGGTGAACTACCGCGACGACGACGCCGCCGAGCAGATCCGCCGGATCGCCCCGGACGGCGTCGACATCGTCGTCGAGGTGTCGATCCCGCAGAACGCCGGGTTGGTCGCCGAGGTCCTGGCGAACCACGGCGTCGTCTCGATCTACGCGAACAACGGCGGCGACGAGGCGACGATCCCGATCCGCCCGAACATGAGCATCAACGCCCGTTACCAGTTCCTACTGCTCTACACGATCGGCGACCGCGCCCTCGCCGCCGCGGCGGAGGACATCACGGCCGCCCTGCGCGACGGCGCCCTGCCGGTCGGCGAGGACGCCGGCCTGCCGCTCACCCGGTTCCCCCTCGAGGAGACCGCCGCCGCGCACGACGCCGTCGAGGGCGACGCGGTCGGTAAGGTGCTCATCGACGTGCAGCCGGAGTAGGGCGGGCAGGCCGGACCGCCGCCGCGACCACGCGCGCTGCGGCGGTCCGGAACGCCCGGCACCCGGTCAGCGGCGGCGGCCGAACCGCCCCGCGACGCGCGCCCGCGCGGCCTCGAGCGACCGCTGCAGGTTGGCGGCGACCACGGCCGGGTCCTCGTAGTCCGCGTCCGTCGTCTCGGCGCCCCACCCGGCACGGCGGACCGGGGCGCGTCCGAACCGGAGCGGCCCCGGCGTGATGCTCGTCACGACGTCGCCTCCGGCCGTGCCGGCACCCCGCCGGCCACGGCGTGCTCACGGCGGACCGGGAACGCGAGCGAGCACGCCACCGCGACGTACTGCGCCACGACGCCGACGTTGCGCACGTCGAGGTCGGTGAAGGCGTCGGGCGTCGGGCGTCCACGGTGAGCATGCCGAACGAGTACCCCTCGCCCCGGACCACGACCGCGACGTAGGAACGGTAGCGGGGGTCGAAGTCGGGCTCGTCGTCCTCCGCGTCGACGTCGGCCTCCCGGTCCCCGACCACCCGCGGCGGTCCACCCTGGAGCACCCAGTCGAGGTTCCGGTCGCCGTAGGGCGTGCCCGACCGGAACACGCCGGCGGTGTCGCCCGCGCCGCCGTGGCCGATCGGTTCGAGCGCGTCGAGCCCCGGCGCGAGCAGGTACACGTTCGCGCGGACGTCGGGCACGTGCGGCAGCAGGTAGAACGCCAGCGCCGCAGCGGCCCGGTCGGCGAAGGCCCCGACCTCGGCCCGACGCTCCGGCACGCCGAGGGCGGCGAACCGCGTCAGGCGGGTGGCGATCTGCCCGAAGCCGTACTGCACGGCGACCTCGTACGCGGCGAGGGCGGCGGCGCCGGTGTCCTCGGCACGGGTGCGGGCGCGGCTGTTCCGGCGGGCCCGGACGACCTGCCACGCGACGACGCCGACGAACACCACGAGCGCGGCGACGACGAGCACCGCACGGGCGACCGGCACCCCGACGAGGTTCGGCGCCTGGAACGCGGCCGTGGGCAGCGCTGCGGCGACGATCGGCAGACCGACGTCGCCGTACCGTCCTCGTCCCCGCGTCTTGCCCGTGTCCACACGCCGACGGTACGACCGACCACCGACGCCGACGCCGGCGCCTACGCCGGCGCCAAACGCCCCCGCTCGGCGCCGCCCTCCGGGTGACGCTGTTGTCCTCCGCAACGCTGACTTGTCCCCCGTCCGGGGCGGGAGCACCATCTCGTCATGCAGCAGCGAACGAACCTGAAGACCCTCGCGCTCGTCGCGACGGCGGCCCTCACCCTGCTCGGCGGATCCCTCGGCGCGACCGCCGCGAACGCAGCCACCCTGTCGCCGCAGGTCATCGGCGGCGAGCCGGCGCCGAGCACCCCGTGGGAGGTGCAGCTCGTCTTCCAGCAGGGCGGCACCGCGAGCTACGGGTGCACGGGCGAGCAGCTCAACGCGTCGTGGGTGCTCACCGCCGAGCACTGCGTCGACGGCACCACGGCGATGAACGTGTACCACTCGAACAGCACCACGAACCGGGGCACGGCCACCCCGGCGGACCGGCTCTACTCGGCCCCGTCCGGCGACATCGCGCTCGTGCACCTCCGGACCGCGCGGACGCTGTCCTCGTACGCCCCGCTCGACCTCGGCTACTCCCCGCGCAGCACCGGTACGGGCACGATCATGGGCTACGGCAACCGGGCGAACAGCGTCCCGACGACCGGGCTGTACCAGGCGACCGTGAACCTGACCGGCCGCTCCACCGACGCGTACCGCGGGCTCGCGCAGCACGTCACCGGGGTCACCGGGGCGTCGAACCACGGCGACTCGGGCGGCCCGCTCCTCGTCGGCGGCAAGGTCGTCGGCGTCTGCTCCACGGGCGACGTCGCCGACCCGGGTGCGAACACGCGGGCCGGGTCGAACTACGCGGTGCTCGCGCAGAGCGCGAGCTGGATCCGCAGCACCGCCGGCGTCTGACGCACCATCCGCCGGACGGGAGGCGCGGGGCACGGCCGCCCCGCGCCTCCCGTCCGGCTGCGGGTCGCCCCGCTGCCCGCAGGCCGCCCGTTACGCTGTCCCCGTGTCAGAGCCGCGCCGCAGTCCCGGGAACCAGACTTCACTGCGTGAAGCCAACCGTGGCCGTGTCGTCGCCGCGGTGAAGCGGCACGGCGGCCTGACGCAGGTGGAACTCGCCGGGGTGACCGGCCTCTCCCCGGCCACCGTGTCGAACATCGTGAAGGAACTCGTCGGCACGGGTGCGCTGCACGCCACCCCGAGCACGTCGAGCGGACGGCGGGCGCTCCGCGTGACCCTGCCGCACGGACTCGGTCTGGTCGCCGGTGTGCACGTCTCGCCACGGCACCTGCGGGTCGCCCTGTCCGACCTCAACGCGACCGTGCTGGCCGAACGCCACATGCCGCTCGCCCGCGACCACCGCGCCGACGCCGAGCTCGACAAGACGGCGCTCCTGGTGATGGACATGGTCGAGTCGATCGGGTCGACCATGGCGGAGGTGCTGTCCGTCGGGCTGGCCGTCGCCGCGCCGATCGACCGACGCACCGGCACGACCGCCAGGGGCGGGATCCTCCGCGGCTGGGACGGCGTCCCGCTCGGCCGGTCCCTCGAGCGGCGCCTCGACAAGCCGGTGCAGGTGGACAACTCGGCGAACCTCGCGGCCCTGGCGGAGCACCGGAGCGGCGCCGCACGCGGACGCAGCACGGTCGTCACCCTCGACGTCGGGAACGGGATCGGGGCCGGGCTCGTGCTCGACGGTCGGCTCTTCCGCGGCCACCACGGCGTCGCCGGCGAGTTCGGCCACACCCCCGTCGCCCCGCACGGCCCCGTCTGCCGGTGCGGGAACCGCGGCTGCCTCGAGGCCGTGGCCGGCGCACCCGCCGTCCTGGAGGGCATCCGCGACGAGGTCGGCACCCTCAAGCTGGCGGACCTCGTCCTCCGCGCGATGGCCGGAGACGACGCCTGCATCCGGGCGATCGCGGAGGCCGGGCGGACGATCGGCACCGCGGCGGTCGGGCTCTGCAACGTGCTCGACCCGGAGCGCCTGGTCGTCACCGGAGAGTTCGCGCGGGCGGGGGAACTGCTGCTCGGGCCGATGCGCCACGCCCTCGAGTCGATGCTCATCGTCGACGCGGACGGCACCCCCGACGTCGTGCAGGGGCAGCTCGGTGAGAAGGCCGCGGTCACGGGCGCACTCGCGCTGGCCATCGAGGCGGTCGACGTCACCCGGACCCGCTGACCGGAGTGCGGCCCGGATAACGATTGCGACGTCGGTCCGCACGCGTTGCGTTCAAGTCTTGCAGCCAAGGGCGACCGCTGCCACACTCAGGGCACCGCCACCGTCGGCGGTCCACCTGTTGGAGGACGTTTCAATGAAGAAAGCCACCACACGCGCCATGCTGGGCGTCGGCGCCCTGCTGCTCGCGATCACCACCCTCGCCGGCTGCTCGAACGGCGCCGACGCGAACTCCGGGTCCGGAGGCGGCGGCGACGCCTCGAAGGCGAAGATCGGTCTGCTCCTCCCCGACTCCGTCACCGCCCGCTACGCCAGCGCCGACCGTCCGCTCTTCACGGCCGAGGTGAAGAAGCAGTGCCCCGGCTGCTCGGTGATCTACGCGAACGCCGACGGCGACGCGTCGAAGCAGCTCCAGCAGGCCCAGTCGATGCTGACCCAGGGCGTGAAGGTCCTGGTCCTCGACCCGTTCGACGGCGAAGCGGCCGCCTCCATCGTGCAACAGGCGAAGGCCAAGAAGGTGCCGGTCATCTCGTACGACCGGCTCATCAACAGCCCCGACCTGAGCTACTACATCTCGTTCGACAACGAGAAGGTCGGCGAGCTGCAGGGCCAGGCGCTCGTCGACGCCCTCAAGGAGAAGGGCGTGCCGTCCGGCTCCGGGATCATCATGGTGAACGGCTCGCCGACGGACAACAACGCGTCGCAGTTCAAGAAGGGCGCGCACTCGGTCATCGACGACAGCGGCTACGAGGTGCTCGCCGAGTACGACACCCCCGGATGGGACCCGGCCAAGGCGCAGGACTGGGCCGCCGGCCAGATCAGCAAGCTCGGTGCCGACAAGATCGCCGGCGTGTACGCGGCGAACGACGACACCGGCGGCGGTGTGATCGCGGCGCTGAAGTCGGCGGGCGTCAAGGAGCTCCCCCCGGTCACCGGTCAGGACGCCTCCCTCGCCGGCATCCAGCGGATCCTCGCCGGTGAGCAGTACATGACCGTGTACAAGGCGTTCAAGCCGGAGGCCTCGAAGGCGGCCGACCTCGCGATCCAGTTCGCGAAGGGCGAGGACCCGGAGGGCGAGACCACCGTCGAGACCGCGGGCGGTGCCTCGGTGCAGTCGACCCTGCTCGACCCGGTCGCCGTGACCACGGACAACGTCCAGTCGACCGTGGTGAAGGACGGCCTCTACCAGGTGGACCAGATCTGCACGTCGCAGTACGCGTCGGCCTGCGCCGCAGCCGGGATCGAGTAGTCCGACCCGCGGCCCCGGACCGTACCGGGTCCGCACCGACACCACGGCCCGCCCGGTCCGGCACGGACCGGGCGGGCACCACCCCGGAGAGGACGACATCCGTGAGCACGACCCCCGTGAGCAACGAGGCACCCGCACCGCACCCCTCCGCCGAACCGGTGATGTCCCTCCGGGGGATCACGAAGCGGTTCGGCGCCGTCCAGGCCCTCAGCGAGATCGACTTCGACGTGTACCCGGGCGAGGTGGTCGCCATCGTCGGCGACAACGGCGCCGGCAAGTCCACGTTCGTGAAGATCCTCGCCGGGGTCTACACGCCCGACGGCGGCACCATCACGTTCAACGGCGACGAGGTCACCGTGCCGAACCCGGCGGCGGCGCAGACCCTGGGCATCGCCACCGTCTTCCAGGACCTGGCGCTCGCCGACAACCTCGACGTGGTCTCGAACCTGTTCCTCGGGCGCGAGGTCGCCCACCCGTTCCTCGACGAGGAGGAGATGGAACGGCGGTCGTGGGAGCTCCTCCAGCAGCTCGCCGCTCGGATCCCCTCGGTCCGCATCCCCATCGCCTCGCTGTCCGGCGGGCAGCGGCAGACCGTCGCCATCGCCCGCTCGCTCATCGGGGACCCCCAGGTCGTCATCCTCGACGAGCCGACCGCCGCGCTCGGCGTCGCGCAGACCGCCGAGGTCCTCAACCTCGTCGAGCGCCTCCGTGAACGGGGGCTCGGCGTCGTCCTCATCAGCCACAACCTCGCCGACGTGCAGGCCGTCGCCGACCGGGTCGCCGTGCTCCGCCTCGGCCGGAACAACGGCACGTTCCGCATCGACGACGTCTCCTACGAGGAGATCATCGCCGCCATCACCGGCGCCACCGACAACGCCGTCACGCGTCGCGCGGCCGGACGGACCCAGCAGGAGACGACAGCATGAGCAAGACCGACGAGACCCTCACCGCGGCCACGCCCACCGCCTCCGCGGCCGACCTGCAGGACGAGCGGCTCCTGCGCGACGCCGGGCTCGGCGGGGCCGCGAAGGCCTTCGTCCGCCGGGTCCGCGGCGGCGACATCGGGTCGCTGCCGGTGGTCGTCGGGCTCATCGTGATCTGGGCGGTGTTCCAGGCGCTCTCCCCCGACTTCCTGTCCCCGGGCAACCTCGTCAACCTCGCGTTGCAGTGCGCCGCGGTCGGGACGATCGCGATCGGCATCGTCCTCGTCCTGCTCCTCGGCGAGATCGACCTGTCCGTCGGCAGCGTCAGCGGCCTGGCCGCCGCGATCCTCGGCCAGGGCCTCACCTCGCTCGGCTGGCCGCTCTGGCTCGTCCTCGTCGTCGCGCTGGCGGTCGGCGCCGCGGCCGGTCTGCTCTACGGGCTGCTCTTCACCCGGTTCGGGGTCCCGAGCTTCGTGATCACCCTCGCCGGGCTGCTCGGGTTCCTCGGCCTGCAGCTGCTCATCCTCGGGCCGAACGGGTCGATCAACCTGCCCTACACCGACCCGATCGTGCAGTTCGCCTCGGCCTCGTACCTGCCGCCGTGGCTCGCGTACCTCCTCGCCGCGATCGCCGCCGGCGGCCTGTTCGTCACCGAGGTCCGCCGTGCCGCCCGCCGCCGGAAGGCCGGGCTCTCGACGGGCGCGATGTCGCTGACCGTCACGAAGTCCGTCCTGCTGTTCGTCGGGCTCGCGGTCATGGTCTGGTACCTGTCCCGCGACTTCGGCACCGGCACCTCGTTCGTGTTCTTCGTCGTCCTCGTCGTGCTCATGAACTTCCTGCTCAAGCGCACCCGGTGGGGCCGGTCCGTGTACGCGGTCGGCGGCAACGTCGAGGCCGCTCGACGCTCCGGCATCCGGGTGAACCGCATCTACATCTCGGTGTTCATGCTGACGTCGCTGTTCGCCACGGTCGGCGGCATCCTCGCGGCGGCGCGGCTCAACTCCGCGAGCCTGTCCTCGGGCGCCGGCGACACCAACCTCAACGCGATCGCCGCGGCCGTCATCGGCGGGACGAGCCTGTTCGGCGGCCGGGGCAGCGCGTGGTCGGCGCTGCTCGGGATCATCGTCATCCAGTCGATCTCGAACGGCCTGACGCTGCTCAGCCTCGACTCGTCGATCCGCTACATGATCACCGGCGCGGTCCTGCTGCTCGCCGTGATCATCGACTCGCTGTCGCGGCGCAGCCGCGCCAGCCACGGCGCGGCCTGACCCCCCTGTCGGACGGGAGGCGCGTGGCGGGCCCGCCAAGC
>Ga0265780_10003494_pt1 | contig 20648 bp, 17 predicted proteins | sample P1T30metagenome_FD_192432 | JGI IMG/M metagenome (GOLD analysis project Ga0265780, IMG submission 192432) | Plant litter microbial communities from East Loma Ridge, Irvine, California - P1 T30 | ecosystem: Environmental > Terrestrial > Plant litter > Unclassified | place: USA: California...
CCTCGACCTCCTCGACACGAAGCCTGGCCACCGCGATCGGCGTGCGCAGTTCGTGCGCCGCATCGGCGATGAAGTCGCGCTGCATGCGGTAGCTCGACGTCAGACGCTCCAGCAGCGCATTGACCGCGCGCGCGAGTGGACGGACCTCGGCCGGAAGCCGGTCGTCATGCAGACGCAGATCGAGCGGCAGCGCATCGTCCGTCCGCAGTGATGCGGAGGCTTGCCGTACCGGCGCGACCGCACGCCGGATGATCAGCACGTCGATCGCCAGCAGCAGCAGCAGGACCGGCGTCACGATCGCCAAGCCGTAGAGCAGGAACTGCGCGAGCAGGTCGTCGAGAATATAGTCCGGGTGGGTCAGGTTCTGCAGGACGACGATCCAGACGCGTGCGCTTCCGACGCGCGCCGGACTGCTGGCGCCGGCATAGAAGGCGTGCCGCGACTGCCGGCGGAAGAAGCGCTCCTCGTCGCTCAGGGGGATGGCAGCGAGCGGCACCAGGATCGGCGAATCCGACCGGAACAGCACCGCACCACGCGGATCGACGATGCGGAATGCAAAGCCCGCCCCCGGCGCGAACACCGCGGCGCTGGTCCCGTCCTGGGTCAGGTGCAACCGGCCGGTCGCGTCCTGCGACAGCGCCTGGCGCAGGGCCTGGGTATGGACGTGGACCGTCTGATGCTGGATCCGCGCCGCCGTCGTGTCGAGAAACACATAGACCCCGCCGGCCACCGCCACGGCGGTGATCAGCACCGCGATCGCGTGCCAGCGCAGGATCTGCGCCATCAATGATCGTGGCGGCCGCGTCACGCGTCCCGCTCCAGCAGCATGTAGCCGACCCCTCGGACCGTGACGATATCCGCGGTCGCCTGCGACTCCGCCAGGCGACGCCGCAGCCGGTGGACATAGACCTCGACCGCATTCGACCCGAGATCGTCGGCGAGCCCGAACAGCAATTGTTCGAGATGCTGCTTGGTCACCACCCGGCTCGTGCGGCGGATCAGCCCGGCGAGCACCTCCAGTTCGCGCGCGGACAAAACGGTCGGCCGGCCGGCAACGGTGACCTCGCGCGTTGCCGGATCGAACCGGACATTGCCGCAATCGATCGTCCGATCGACGATCGTGCCGCTGCGCCGGAGCAGCGCCTGGATGCGCGCGAGCAGTTCCTCGGGCGCGAACGGCTTGGCGAGATAGTCGTCGGCCCCCGCCTCGAGCCCGGTCACCCGGTGTGCGACGCTTGCCCGCGCCGTCAGCGCGATGACCGGCGTGGGATCATCGCGGTCGCGCAATTCGCGCACGACCGACAGGCCATCGCCGTCCGGCAGCCCGAGATCGAGGATGACCGCGGCATAGCGCGTATAGGACAGGATCAGCCGTGCATCGGCGGCCGTCGCGGTCGCGTCCGCGGCATAGCCCGCCTCGCCGAGCAGCCGGATCAGCATCGTGACCAGATCGGCATGGTCCTCGACGATCAGGATCCGCATCGACGCTCCCCGGTCGGGCTGCCCGGAGCGCACCGCCCGCGCCCATCGCCGCCTGTAAGGCTGGCGTAAGCCGGACGGGATAGGCCGACCGATCCTCGATCCCGATCGATGTCGCGCGATGCGCCGTCAGCAAAAATCAGAGTGTCTCCATGTCCGATATCCTTGGCCCGTTCGAACGGCTTGCAGCGACCCGCGCCGCGGTGTCCCGCGTCCGTGCGGCGCCCTACCAGCCGCGCCGGGTCGCCCTGTTCTCGGGCAACTACAACTATCTGCGCGACGGCGCCAACCAGGCGCTCAACCGCCTTGTTGGGTATATTGAGCGCGACGGCGTCGACGTCCGGGTCTATTCACCGACATCGCCCCGCCCCGCCTTTGACCCCAAGGGCACATTGGTGTCGGTCCCGTCGGTTCGCATTCCGGGTCGCGGCGAGTATCGGCTGGGGCTCGGATTGCCGGCGGCGGTCCGGCGCGATGTCGAATGTTTCCGCCCCGACATCGTCCACCTGTCCGCCCCCGACTGGACCGGCGTTGCCGCGCAGCGGCTGGCGCGGACGATGGGCGTCCCGGTCGTCGCCAGCCTGCACACGCGGTTCGAGACCTATGCGCAATTCTATGGTGCGGGATTGATCCGGCCAATGATGGAACGGCATCTCGACCGGTTCTACACCGGCAGCGACGCGATCCTCGTGCCCACCCCTCCCATCGCCGCCGAGTTTTCCGCCAAGGGGCTTGGCGAGCGGACACGTCTCTGGGGTCGCGGGGTCGATCGCGACGCCTTCTCTCCGCGCCACCGCGACCTGGCCTGGCGCCGGCACATGGGCATCGCCGACACCGACATCGTCCTGCTCTTCTTCGGCCGGCTGGTCCGCGAGAAGGGACCGGCGCTGTTCGCCGACATCGTCGACGCGGTTCGCAAGGGTACCGATGAATCGTGCGGATCATCTGCCACGATCCGGGCGGTGGTCGTCGGCGACGGGCCCGAACGACGCTGGCTCGCGAAGCGACTGCCCGACGCGATCCTCCTCGGCAGCCTGTCGGGCGACAGGCTGGCCCGCGCAGTCGCCAGCGCGGATATTTTCGTCAATCCGAGCATTACCGAAGCCTTTGGCAACGTGACGTTGGAAGCGATGGCATCGGGATTGCCGAGCGTGTGCGTCGACATCCCCAGCGGACGCAACCTGCTGCGCAAGGAAACGGGCATGTTCTTCGCCGCGAACGATCTCGATGCGGCGGTTGCCGCGGTTCGCCGTCTTGCGTTGTTCTCGGATCTGCGCGCTTCGATGGGCCGGGCCGCACGCGCGGCAAGCGCGGCCTATGACTGGGACACAGCGTCGGCGATGGTCCTCGACGCCTATCATGCGCTGTTGGGGACGGACACGGTGTCGGCAACCGCCGATCCGGGTGCCGCGTCGGCACTCCGGCGGAACCGGTCGGCCGCGGGCTGAGCGTCGTGACAGAACAGTGCAGCGCCCGGACGCCGTCAGGGTGGCGACGTCTCCTGTCATCGTCGTCGGTGCGAACGGCAGCCGCTGCTGCCGCGATGCTCGCCGTCGTCGCGATCGCCCTGTCGGCACTCGCAAGCCTGCTAGACGGGGTCGACTGGAACGACGTCCGCGACGCGCTCACGCGGATCGGCTGGGTCCGGCTGCTGCTCGCCGCCGGGATCACCGCGACCAGCTACGGCGTGCTGACCGGCTATGACGTGATCGCGCTGCGGGTCATCGGGCGACGGGTTGCCTATCCCCGTGCGGCGCTCGCCTCGTTCACCAGCTATGTCTTCAGTCACAATTTCGGGTTCGCGCTGCTGACCGGCGGAACCGCGCGGTGGCGGATCTACCAGCCCGCAGGGCTGACGATCGGCGAAGTCGGCCATGTCATGGTGCTGACCGGCCTGACCTTCTGGTCCGGGGTGCTCTTGCTGCTCGGGATCGGGCTGATCGCCAGTCCCGACAGGCTGGCGATTGCCGGCCGTGCGATGTCCTACCCGGTGCATGCCGCGATCGGCGCGGCGAGCCTTGCCCTGCTGGGCGTGGTGCTGGTCCTGCTCCACCGGCGTGGCGGTCGGATGATCGTCGCGTTCGGCCGCTCGATCCCCGTGCCTCGCACGCGGCAGGCGCTGATCCAGATGATGCTGGCGAGCATCGACCTCGTCCTCGCGGCGCTGGTGTTGGTCGTCCTGCTGCCCGGTGCGTCGCTTGCCCTGCTTCCCGGCCTGTTGCTCGGGTACCTCGTGGCGATCACGACGGGACTCATCACCCACGCCCCGGGCGGCGTGGGCGTGTTCGAAGCGGTGATGCTGGCGAGCCTCCCCGAGATCGACCGCGCGACGCTGTTCGCCGCCTTGCTCGCCTATCGGATGGTCTATTTCCTGATCCCGCTCGCCATCGGGATGGTGCTGTTCGCGCTTCATGAAGTCGACCTGCGGGCCCGCGTAAGGTCGGCGTAAGTCGGCGCGGCGATGAGCGCATGTCCTCATGCTCTCTCCATCGGAACCCGTCACCATGATCATCCGCGCGCGGCCCTGCGCCCCGTTCTCCCTCGCAGCGTTCTGCGCCCCCGCCCTCCTCGCCGCCAGCACCGGTGCAGCCGCGCAGACGCGATCGCCAAAAGTCCAGCCGGTGCCGGGCGCGACCGCGATCGCGGGGGCGACGTCCGCGGCGATCCCCGCCATCCCCGAACCGATGATCTTCGACATGGTCCGGCCACTCGGCGCACGGCGCGGCGAGCTCGAGACCAATACGCTCGCCCAGGTCAATCTCAGCGGACCGTCGCGCCATGTCGAATGGGCGCCCGAGGTCGAGTATGCGGTCGCCGACGGCTTTGCGGTCGAGCTCGAGCTGCCGTTCACCAATGGCCGGCTGACCGATCTCAAAATGGGGCTGCAGGGGACGTTCGGCACGTTTCGCGGCGGACGCAGCATCCATGGCGTCCAGTATCTCGGGCTTCACAATCGCCGCGATGGGGGCTGGTCGAGCAGCCTGGTCTATCTGCTCGGCAACCGCTTCGGCGAACGGTTGAGCACGATGACGATGATCGGCGCGGGCGACGTGACGCTCAGGAGCACGAACGGCACCGGGCTGATCGTCAATCACTCGACATTCTGGGATGTCGATGACGGCACCGTGCTCGGGTTCGAGGTAAACCGGCAGACGGGGGCGAGCGGCCATTGGCTCTTGATGCCACAGCTGCACCGCGCGATCGGGCGGAAGGTCTCGGCGCAGATCGGTGCGGGCGCCGAACGGGTCGTGTCGGGTCCATTCCGACCGCGCGTCGGCCTGCGCATCATCCGCGAATTCTGAGCGGCCAGCTGCCACGCAGGCCGGGCCCGCTGGTGCCGGCACGCCCGACATGCCACACCCCTGACATATCAGAACAAGGGGTTATGAATGCGCGCCAGTGCCTGTTTGATCGCTCTCCTCCTCGTCACCACGACCGCTTTACCCGGCGCGGTCGTCTCCGGCGCCAGCGCGCAGACGCCGGGCACGCCCTATCACCGCGCTCCCGATGCGATCGCACGGGCGCTGGAGACACCCCCGACCCCAGGCGTCTCTGTCAGCACCGACCACCGGACGCTCGCGATCCTCGGTCGCGAGAATCTTCCGTCGATCGCCAATCTGTCCAAACCGATCCTGCGGCTCGGTGGCTATCGCATCGATCCCGCGACCAACGGCCAGGCCGAGGTCCGCGTGCAGTGGCTGAACGCGCTGCAGTTCAAGGATCTGGCGAGCGGCAAGACCATTAATGTCGCGCTGCCTGCCGGACTGCGCTTTGCCGCACCCGACTGGTCGCCCGACGGCACCCGCCTCGCCTTCTACGCGCAGCAGTCCGACGGTCTCTCGCTGTGGATCGCCGAGCGTAACGGCAGCGCGCGCATGGTGGCCAAGGGCCTGAACGGGACGTTCGGCACGCCGTTCACCTGGATGCCCGACAGCACGGCGCTGATCGCCTACACCGTCCCCGCGAACCGCGGCCCCTCGCCCGTCGCCGGCGACACGCCGACGGGGCCCGTCGTCCAGGAAAGCGCCGGCCGATCGTCAGCGGCGCGCACCTATGAAGACCTGCTCGGCGATGCGCACGACGAGGCCCTGTTCGATCATTATTTCACCGGCCAGCTCGTCAGGATCGCGCTGTCGGGTGCCACCCGACCGATCGGGGCACCCGGGCTCATCACCGAGTTCAGCGTCTCGCCCGACGGTCGGTATCTGCTGACCGAACGGCTCAAGCGCCCCTATTCCTATCTGCTGCCCGCGCGCTATTTCCCGACCGAGATCGCCGTCGCGACGATCGATGGCCAGCCGGTACGGACGCTGGTCGATCGCCCGCTCGCCGACGATCTTCCGGTCGACTTCGACGCCGCCGTCAAGGGACCGCGCGAGGCGATGTGGCGATCCGACGCCCCCGCCACGCTCGTCTGGGCCGAGGCGCTCGACGGCGGCAATCCGCGTGCGAAGGTCGCCTTCCACGACGTGGTCAAGATGCAGGCGGCACCGTTCGAAGCGGCGCCGGTCGATCTGGCAATGACCCCGGCGCGCTATGCAACGACCTTCTGGGGCGATGACGGCTTCGCGATGGTCGTCGATCGCGAATGGCGGTCGCGGACCGAACACCGGCTTGCGGTCGCACCGGCGCGACCGGGCCAGGCGCGGACGCTGCTGACCCGCAATTATCAGGACCAATATGGCGACCCGGGTCGGCCGGTCGTCGAATCGAACGCCGCGGGCAAACCGGTGATGCGCTTCACCCCGGACCATAAAGCCGTCTACGTCACTGGCGACGGTGCGACCAAGCCGGGCGCCTTCCCCTTCCTCGCGACGCTGCCGCTTACAGGCGGCGAACAGACGCGGCTATGGTCCGCCAAGCCGCCCTATTACGAAACCGTCGTCGCGATGCTCGACGATACCGGGCAGCGCATCCTCACGCGCCGCGAAAGTGCGAAGCTCGCCCCCAATTACGTCGTGCGCAGCGTCAGGGGCGGCAGTGCCAAGCCAGTCACCGCGTTCGCCGATCCTGCCCCGGTGTTCGCCGGCGTGACGCAGCGCACGATCACCTATCCCCGCGCCGACGGGCTTGCGCTGTCCGGGTCGCTCTACCTGCCCGCGGGCTATGATGCGAAGCGCGACGGGCCGCTGCCGACCTTGCTCTGGGCGTACCCCGCCGAATTCACCGATGCGAAGGTCGCCGGGCAGACCGTCGACCAGGGCAATCGCTTCGTGCGCCCACGCGGCATCAGCCACCTGTTCCTGCTGACCCAGGGCTATGCGATCCTCGACAATCCGGCGATGCCGATCATCGGCGAAGGCGGCACGGAGGCGAACGACACCTACGTCAAGCAACTCCAGCAGAATGCGCAGGCGGCGGTCGATGCCGTCGTCAAGCTCGGGGTCGCCGACCGGACCCGCATGGCGGTCGGCGGGCACAGCTATGGCGCGTTCATGACCGCCAATCTGCTCGCGCATACCGATCTCTTCCGCGCAGGCATCGCCCGGTCGGGCGCGTATAACCGCACGCTGACCCCGTTCGGATTCCAGGCCGAACAGCGGACCTATTGGCAGGCGACGCCGACCTATACCGAGATGAGCCCGTTCACCTATGCCGACCGGATCAAGGCGCCGATCCTGCTGATCCACGGCGGCGCGGACGACAATAGCGGCACCTTCCCGATCCAGTCCGAACGCATGTACGCTGCGCTCAAGGGCAATGGTGCGACCGTGCGCTACGTCGTCCTGCCGAACGAGCCGCACGGCTATCGCGCGCTCGAGTCCACCGAAGAGACGCTATGGCAGATGACGGACTGGCTGGACCGCTACGTGAAGCCGAAGCCGGCGCCGGAGACGGCGGAGCGCCGGCCATGACCGGTCGTTGCTCCTTTCCGCGGGCTTGCGCGACGGCCGGTCCCATCGCATCGGCACCCCATGTGTAATCGCGCGCGGTTCGAGGGCGAGCCCGAAACCCTGACCCAGGTCTTTGGCGCGGGCTGGCTGACGCCAAGGCCGATGGATAACCGGTTCAATCCGACCGAGCTCTATCCCAAAAGCCGCGCCTATGTGATCCGCGAACAGGACGGGACCCGCGGACTCGATGTGATGCAGTGGGACGTGACCGCCGGGCAGGCGCCATGGCCGATGACCAACGTCCGCAACCTCGCGCTGCCACAGTGGAAAGCGCTCGCGGCGAACCCCGAAAACCGGTGCCTGATTCCGCTCACCGAATTTTGCGAATGGACGCCCGACCCCGTTGATCGCGGCGGCGGGAAAAAGCCCATCAAGGGCGAGATGTGGTTCGACGTCATCGACCAGGACGTGTTCGCGATCGCCGGATTCTGGCGCCAGATCGGCGAGCAGCGGTATTTCGCGATGGTCACCTGCGACGCGAACGAACTCGTCGCGCCGATCCACCCCAAGGCGATGATCACCATCCTGCATCCGGACGATCACGCGCTCTGGCTCACCGGCCGCTACGACGACGTCGTCGCACTGCAGCGCTCCTATCCGGCCAGCCGGATGACGGTGCGCGGCCCCGTCTTTCCAACCCGCACCGCCGCGCCAACGGACCGCACCCTGCTATAAGTGTCGAACCGCCCGGCGCGGCATCGGGACGCGCGCCGACGCCAAGCGGCGATCACCCACAACCATGATCAGGCGGGCGGCTTACCGCCCGCCTGACCGATCGTCACTTGGGGGCGGATGGCGCGGCGGGCGCGACCGTGGTGGCGACAGGCGTCGCTGCGATCGGCGCACCCGGCGAAGCCACCGTCGCGGCCGGGGATTTCATCGTCTGGCGGATGAACACGGTCTGGTTGATCTGCTCGAACGCCGTCTGATAGACCGACACGTCGTAGATCGGCTCTTCGTCCTGCGCCCCCGAGCCATAGACGGTCGATTTGACTTTCCCCATGACGAAGCTCAGCCGCACATGCGTCGTCGACGGGCTGGTCTGCTCGATAAAGGCCGAGACGATCGGCGTCTTCTTAGATTTACCGAAACCGGTCCACAGGCTGTACGACATCTTGCCCTTGGTCGAGGCGATACCGGTGATCAGTCCGGTGTCCTTGTCGGCGGCCTGGATACGATAGCCCGAATCCTGCAGCACCGACATGACGGCGCCAAACACCTGGTCCTTGCTCGCCTCGATGTCCCGACCCTGCAGTTGCTGCAGTTCGAGCGACGACATGACGACCGGCTTTTTTGCAAGGACGACAGACGCGTCGAGGCATGCACCCGCCATGGCGAGCGCTACGATAAGCTTCTTCATTGATATTCCCCCTTAGAACGAACTGCTGCGGCTTTGGAAATCGCTGACGACCTTGTTCGCGTCGAACTTGATCACGAGTGTCATGGCGCGCGACGACTGGCTCGACCGCGACTTCTTGTTGCTGAACCCCAGACCGCCCAGCCCCGCGGCGCCGCCGCCACCACCGCCGCCGAACAGGCCGATCGAAAACCCCGATGTCTTGTCGTAAGACACCGTGGCATGGCGGTCATAGACCCACATTTCCTGTCCGGAACCATCGATAGTGGTAATGTTCGGCCCGCCAAACGCCTCGATGATCTGTGCCTGCGTCGTGGTGCCGACCTTCAGGTTCATCTGCACCATGCCGTGCGTCAGCGTGTTCGGATCATCCTTCGCCGAAGCCCCTGCCGGAACCGTCGCCGCAAATGCCGCAGCCAGAATGATTGCTCGAATCATAGATCCCCCCGTAATATCTCGCGCTTATCACTGTTGTTTGTGCGCGAGAAGCAGGTGCCGGAGGCGATAGATCGAAAGCTGATCTATTGTGACGAAGCGAAGTATTGGAATAGCCAGATCTAGTCGGAGATCGTGCCGTCAGCGGAGGCGTGGTGGCCGCCGCTGACGGCGATCCGGCGTCAGGCGTGCGCCGGCCTGGCGTGAACGATCGCGGTCGCCGCGGACATCAGGATCGCGTCCTCGACGAACCCGGTGCTCGTCTGCCCCCAGCGTTCCATCGCCCATTTGCGGGCGGCGAGGCCACCATAGGATGACAGGATCGCCGCACCGATCCCGAGCGCTGCGCCCGTCAGCTGACGCTTTGGCGGGGCGAGCGCCGCGCCGGCAAAGCCGCCCGTGATCGTGCGCGCGAGCAGACCGAGGAACACCGTACGATCGGGCGCGGTCTTCATCTTGTCGCCGGCCATTTCGGCCGCGGCCATCGCCACGCCCCCGGCGGTGATCAGCGGCATCGCCATCAGACGCGCCCCGGCGGTGTTCTCAGGGAGCGTGCCGCGCTGGGCGGCGCCGGCCAGTGCAGCAAGCGGCGTCATCGCACGCTGTCCGGCCACCAGGCCTATCAGAAGGGAACGAAGCATAAGGGATCCTGTCGGTTGGAGCGATTGTCTGATCGGCCTCGTCAACGGATGACACCGTCAATGCGCTCCATCGCTGCGCGCCGCTCGATCCTGCACCGACCCGGGCGTCACCCCGATACGCAGAGCAGCGCCCGCAAACGCGCTTGAACGTCCCCGATTTGCGCATATGCCGGAATGCATTGGAGCGAACGATGAATGATCCGGCGAATACCAAAAGCGCGGCGTGGGACGGGACTCTGGTCAAAACCTGGCTCGAGCGACGGCTTGCCGCGGCGAAGCTTGACCAGGCAATGGCGGACCGGCGCGGCTACGAGGCGCAGGACGATTATGACAAGGCGGCTGCCGAGGAATGGGCCTGCCGGGCGCTTCAAGCACCGGACTGCACCGCGGATCAGGCCGGTTTTGCAAAACGGCTCAAGGACCTGATCGCCCAGGACGACTATACCGCGACCGGTATCTACGACGATATCCGGTTCCAGCGCCATGTCCGCAGCCAGCTGCGCAAGATTGCCAAGATGGCCAAGACGAATGAAGGGTTCGAAAAGACCCTCCGCTACCAGTAAGGCCAAGCCATGGGTGCCGCGCCACCCCGGCTCGCGGGATACCGCCGGCACTAGGCCGGCCGCATCCTCACGAGGCCCGTGCCATCCCGCCACTGCCGACACGCCGCGCCTCGCGCTGCCCGTGCATCGTCAGGAGCGCGGTCGTCGCATCCCGGTCGACGGCGGGGGAGAATACGAATCCCTGGCCGAGCACGCAGCCGATCGCGCGAAGCTGCGCGATCTGCTGATCCGACTCGATTCCCTCCGCGACGATCCGGATGCCCATCTTCTTGGCGACACGGATCAACCCTTCGACGATCGTCGCGCTGACACTGTCGGGTTCGAGATGATCGACGAACGTCTTGTCGATCTTGATCACGTCGACGGGCACCGTCAGAAGATGCGTGAGCGACGCGAAACCGGTCCCGAAATCGTCGAGCGCCACCCGGATGCCATGGTCGCGCAGTGCGCGGATCGCCTCCTGGATCGCCTGGTCGCCTCGGCCCATATACACGGTCTCGGTGACCTCCAGGATGACATGCTCTAGCGAGACGTCATGGCGTTCGAACGCCGATGCGAGCACGCGCGCAATCGCCCCGCCGCTCAAATCCTCTGACGAGACGTTGATCCCGACATGCTGCACCGCGAGACCCAGATCGAGCCAGGTCCGGATGTCGGCGGCGACAAGCCCCATCATCCGCTCGGTCAGCGCGGTCGAAACCCGCGCATCGCTGGTGGCTTCGTGGAACGCGGCGGCCGAAATGATCCGGTCGCCGATGCGCATCCGGCACAGCGCTTCCAGACCGACGATCTCGCGCGTGTCGAGCCGGAAGATCGGCTGGTAATAGGCCTCGATCCGTCCGTCGCACAATGCCGCGCTGACATCGCGGATCGCGTGCAGGCGCCGCGTCATGCTCGAACCCAGCGCCGCCGAATACATCACGAAGCTGCCGCGCGCGGTATCCTTTGCGTGATACAATGCGAAATCGGCGTTCTGGCGCACGGGGTCGGTCACGGGATCACCCGCGATATAAACCGCGCCACCGATGGTCGCGCGCGGCACGACGATCTGGCCGCCGCAATCGGCGGGTCGGCCCAGCGCATCGAGGATCCGCTGCGCGATCGCATCGGGTTCGGCCAGGTCGTCCGGCGACTCCAGGATCAGCGCGAATTCGTCGCCGCCCACCCGAAAGGTCCGCCCGGGCTCCCCCGCCGCCGCGATCCGCTGACCGACGATCCGCAGGACAGCATCGCCGGCCGGATGCCCGAACGTGTCGTTGATCACCTTCAGATTGTCGAGATCGAGCACGAACAGCGCCCAGCGCGCGACCGCCCGTTCCCGGATATCGGCCAATGCCGCATTGAAGGCCGCCCGGTTGGGCAACTCCGTCAGCGTGTCGGTAAAGGCGCGTCGCTCATGTTCGACGACGCGATTATGGCGATCTATGGCGATCAGGCAGAGATGCAGGCAATGTTCGACGAGCACGCGTTCGAACGCCGTCGGCCCCCGCGCTTCGCGGTAGTAGAAGGCGAAGGTCGCCACGGTAAGCCCGTCCGGATTCGATATCGGGCTCGACCAGCAGCCGCGCAGACCGAGCGGCGCCACCAGATGCTTGAAATCGGCCCAGCGCGGATCGGTCGCGATATCCGCGACGCTGATGTCGGTGCCGAGATACGCGGCGGTGCCGCACGACCCCGCCAGCGGCCCGATCGCGGCGCCATCGATCGCCTGCGAATACGACTCCGGAAGACTGGGGCCGGCCAGCGGATGCATCCTGCCCGCGCGGTCGACCGTCAGGACCGAACAGATCACGCCGGGCACCAGCTGCTCGACCTGCTCGCATAACGACCGGCAGGTCACGTCCAGACTCTCGCCCCGTGCAATCCTCTTGAGTATCGCGTTCTGGAGTTGCAGCACCACACGCTGGGTATCATCACCGACTGGATAGGATAGATCGGTCATGGAGAAATCATAAGCCATGGATGCATCTGAGAACAATTTCTATTTACTTTTCATGAACATCCCAAACGGCTATAGTTCAGCCCGATTTGGCATGTATCCATTCGTCAACGGACGCGCACCCAGAACTGTACTGCACGAGCCCTCCGGAGTCCGACCGACACGCACGGACTTCGCCACGGATTGAGGGTCCTTAGCCAAAGAACATATAGCGAACAATAGGTCTTGTCGCGATCTGGTCCCGCGCCTAGGACGCCGCATGGCTGGCACTCGCCGGCGGCGGAACACACGCGGGCGATGCTGCGCGAGGGGCTTGACGATGACGGACGCAGATCGGTGCTATTTCGAACGGCGAGCCGAGCAGGAAATTGCAATGGCCGCCGCCACCGAAGATCCAAGCGCCTGCGCCCGCCATTACGAACTCGCGAACCTGTATCTGTCGCTCATTTCGGAAACGCCCGTCAGCACGGCCGCCTGACGAGGACACCGGTAGCTACTGAGTAGCCAAGCCGCGGTGGTAACCGACGCTATGCATTGGCTACATTCTCGGGGGCTTGCTACGCGTCGGCACGCAGGCGGTAGCCGACGCCCAGTTCGTTGGCGATCACGCTGCCGACTGGTCCCGGGTGCTCCAGCTTCTGCCGCAGGTTGCGGATGACGATGCGGAGATATTCGACACGCGGATCCTCCTCGCCGCCCCAGGCCGCGGCGAGCACGCGCTGATGCGTCACGACGCGGCCGATGTGCCGGGCAAGCACCGCGAGCACGTCGTGCTCCTTGCGGGTGAGATGCAGTTCCTCCGCGCCCCGGAACACGACCCGGCGATCGAGATCGATGCTGACGTTGCCGGTGCGCACGATCTTCGGCGTGGTTTCGGACAGTCCATGATGACGCAGCGCCACGCGCAGCCGGGCGAGCAGTTCCTCGCTGTCGAACGGCTTGGTGATGAAATCATCCGCCCCCAGGTCGAGGGCTGTGACCTTCTCGTCGACCGCATCGCGTGCCGACACCACCAGGATCACCGCATCGCCATGCGTCCGCAGCAGCGGGATGAGGCTCAACCCGTCGCGGTCGGGCAGGCCGAGGTCGAGCAGGACCGCGCTCGGATGCTCGACCGCCGCCTGGTGCAGCGCCTGCCGCCCGTCCTCCGCCTCGACCACGGCATAGCCCGCGCGCGTCAGCGTATTGCGGAGCAGGCGGCGGATGGCGGCTTCGTCGTCCACCACGAGGATCTTTGCGGGCATTCAGGCGATGCTTTCGGGTTTGGGATCGCGGACGATGAGCGCGGGCGGGAAGATCAGCGCGAAGGCGGCTCCGCTACCATCGTCGCGGTTCCCGGCCTCGACCGTCATGTCCATCGCCTCGGCGAACGCCTTGACGATCGCGAGGCCGAGCCCGGTCCCGCCCACCGCGCGATCGGACCCTTCGAGGCGGCGGAACGTCTCGAACACTTCGGTTTCCTTGCCCGGCGGCAGGCCGGGTCCGTGATCCATGACGGCCAGGCGAAGCTCACCAAACCGGTGCCGCCCCTCGATCACGATCTCGGTCCCGGGATCGCCGTAGCGCCCGGCATTGTCGAGCAGGTTGAGCAGGCAATGATGGAGCAGCTGCGGGTCGGTGTAGACCAGTGGAAGATCGGGCGGGACGTCGAGCCGAACCGCATGGCCCTCCAGCGCGCGCCGCGCATCGTGCGCCGCGCCCGTCACCGCATCGCTGAGGTCAGTCGGCTCGATGTTGAGCTTCAGTGCGCCCGCCTCGACCCGTGCCATGTCGAGCAGATTGGCGACGAAGCGGTTGAGCCGCGCCGCCTCGGCCTTGATCGTCGCGATCAGGTCGGGCGTCGCGCCATGCTCGAGCTGGTCCGCCGCGGCAATGACCGCGGTCAGCGGGGTGCGCAGGTCATGGCTCACCGACGACAGCAGCGCGGCGCGCAGGCGGTCGCGCGTCCGCACGGTCTCGACATCGCGCATCTCGACCTCGAGCCGCAACCGCTCGAGCACCAACGCGGATTGGTCGAGCAGGCTGCTGAGCAGCGGCAGCTGGTCGGCGCGGACCGGGTCGGCCGCGCTATCCTTCGCCACGCCGAGCACGCCGAGCACATGGCCCCCGGCCTTCAGCGGCTGGAACAACCATTCCGATGCCGCGAGCGTGCCCGAGCCCTTCCCCGCCGCCGTCCCCGTGTCGAGCGCCCAGGTCGCCGCGGCGGTATCCATCGTGCCGAGATGATAGCCGGCATCGCTGGCCGCCAGGATCTCCAGGCTCTTGCCGATCCCGGGCACCAGCAGGACCACCTGTACGTCGAGCAGCCCGCGGACGTCGTCGCAGATCATCTGCGCCGCGACGTCGAGGTCGTTGACGCTCGTGATCTGGCGCAGGAAGCCGGCGAGCGTCGCGTTGGTCCGCGCACTCGCCGCGGCCAGATCCGCCTGCGCCCGGACGCGCGAGGTCAGCTGGCTCGTCGCGACCGCGATGGCGAGCAGGACGACGACAGAGACCAGATTTTCGGGATTGCTGATGCTCAGCGTACCGACCGGCGGCAGGAAGAAGAAATTGTAGGCAAGGCTGGAGGCGATGCCCGCGTAAAGACCGGTCCGCAGGCCATAGAGGCTGGCGGCGGCCATGACCGGCAACAGGTACAACAGCGCGACGTTGCCGAGATCGAGGATGTGGAACAGGGCGCTGGCGACGCCGGTGACGCTCGCGACGAGTGCGGTCGTAACCACATAGCCGGCGGGCGTACCCCACCGCGCCGGCCGGCGGCGACCACGGTCCCGGCCGCGCGGGTCTGCAGCCACGGGCAACACATGGACGGTGACCCCCGGGGTATCGCGGATCACGCGGTCGACGACCGAACCGTGCAGAAACTCGAACCACCGCGACCGGTGCGACTTTCCCATGACCAGCTGCGTCGCGCGGGCATCGGCGAGAAAGCCCTGGATACCCGCCACCACATCGGTCGCGGGCACCGTCGCGACGGCTGCACCGAGCTGCGTCGCCAGCGTCATCGCCGCGGCCACGCGCTGATGTTCAGCGTCGGAGAAATTCGCGACGCGCGGGGTTTCGATGAAGAGCGCGGTCCAGGGGCCACGCAGACCGTCAGCCACGCGCTTGGCGGCGCGCACCAGCGTGTCGGCACCGGGCAATTCGTTGATCGCGACGACGATCCGGTCGCTGCCCGCCCAGGTGCCGCCGAGCCCGAGTGCACGAACGTCGTCGAGCATCCGCGCGTCGACCGCCTGTGCCGCGCGCCGCAACGCGAGTTCGCGCAAAGCGGACAGGTTGGATTTGGAGAAGAAGTGCGACAGCGCCCGCGTCGCCTCGTGCGGCAGATACACCTTGCCGGCGCGCAGCCGCTCGATCAGCTCATCGGGCGGGATGTCGACGACCTCGATCTCGGCCATTTCCAGCACGCTGTCGGGCACCGTCTCGCGCACCCGGACGCGGGTGAAGCTCGCGACGATGTCGTTCAGGCTCTCGACGTGCTGGATGTTGACGGTCGAATAGACGTCGATCCCGGCGACCAGCAGTTCCTCGACGTCCTGATAGCGTTTGGGATGGCGACTGCCCGGCGCGTTGGTGTGTGCGAGCTCGTCGACGAGGACGAGGCGCGGCGCGCGCGCGAGGATCGCATCCAGATCCATCTCCTCCAGCGCGCGGCCTTCATAGGCGACGACCCGCCTCGCGATGATCTCGTGGCCGCGGGTTAGCGCCTGGGTTTCTGCCCGGCCGTGCGTCTCCACCACGCCGACGACGACGTCGACGCCGTCGCGCCGGCGCGCGGCGCCCTCGGACAGCATCTCGAACGTCTTGCCGACCCCGGGCGCGGCGCCGAGGAACACCTTGAAACGCCCCCTGCCCTCCTGCGCGGCGGCGCGCAGGAGGGCGTCGGGATCAGGTCTGCCGTCGCCCGATACCGGCATCAGCGCGCGGGCGCGCCCGAAGCCGACAGGGCGTCGAGCGCGCGGTTGAGCGCCAGCATGTTGACGTGCGGCTCGCCGAGGATGGACGCATCCGTCGCATCCGTGACCAACGCGCGAACCCGCTCGACCGGAACGCCGCGAACACGCGCGATGCGTGGCGCCTGCGCCAGCGCGGCGGCGGGCGACAGGTCGGGGTCGAGGCCCGAACCGCTTGCGGTGACCAGATCGGCGGGTAGTGGACCGGCCACACCCTCGGCACGGCGTTTCGCGACGTCGGGCGTCACACGATCGACCAGCGCCTGGCTCGCCGGGCCGAGGTTCGACCCCGACGACGCCAGACCGTCATAGCCCTTGCCCGCCGCCGATGGCCGCGTCTGGAAATAGCGATCCGTCGTGAACGCCTGTCCCACCACGGTCGAGCCGATGACGGTGCCGCGTGCGTCGCGCACCAGGCTGCCGTTCGCCTGGCTCGGGAAGATCGCCTGGCCGATACCGGTCATGGCGAGCGGGTAGACGAGCCCGAGAAGGACCGCGAACAGGATCGTCATGACGATCGCCGGCCGCAGCGCGGAGGTGAAATCCTTGCCCATGTCTGTCTTTCCTTATGCGAGACCGAGGCCACCGACCACAAGGTCGATGAGCTTGATGCCGATGAACGGTGCGACGAGGCCACCAAGGCCATACACCGCGAGGTTGCGCGCGAGCAGCGGCCCGGCTGCCATCGGCCTGTAGGCGACGCCGCGCAGCGCCAGCGGGACGAGGCAGGGGATGATGACCGCGTTGAAGATGATCGCCGACAGGATTGCGCTTTCCGGTGACCCGAGACGCATCACGTTCAGCACGCCGAGCCCCGGATAGAGCACGACGAACATCGCCGGGATGATCGCGAAATATTTCGCGACGTCGTTGGCGACCGAGAAGGTCGTCAGCGCACCGCGCGTCATCAGCAACTGCTTGCCGAGGCCGACGACCTCGATCAGCTTGGTCGGATCGCTGTCGAGATCGACCATGTTGCCCGCCTCGCGCGCCGCCTGCGTGCCGGTGTTCATCGCGACCCCGACATCGGCCTGCGCGAGCGCGGGCGCGTCATTGGTGCCGTCGCCGCACATTGCGACCAGCCTGCCGCCGGTCTGTTCCTTGCGGATCAGCTCCAGCTTGTCCTCGGGCGTCGCCTGGGCGAGAAAATCGTCCACCCCGGCCTCGGCCGCGATCGCCGCCGCGGTCAGCGCATTGTCGCCGGTGATCATCACCGTGCGGATCCCCATCGCGCGCAGCTCGCCGAACCGTTCGCGGATCCCGGCCTTGACCACGTCCTTGAGGAAGATCGCGCCGAGCAGACGCCCGTCCTGCGCGACCGCCAGCGGAGTCCCGCCCGCGCGGGCGATCTCGTCGGTGATCCGGCGCAGTTCGGTCGCCGCCGCGGTTTCGCCCGAACCCGCATTGGCGCGCAAGATCGAATCCACCGCGCCCTTCTGGATCAAGGTGTCGGCCATCTTCACCCCCGAAATGCGGGTCTGCGCGGTGAACGGGATGATCTCGGCCCCCGCGGGAAGCTCGGTCGTCGCGACGTTGAACGTCTGGCGCGCGAGCAGCACGATCGATCGGCCTTCCGGCGTTTCGTCCGCGAGGCTGGCGATCAGCGCGGCTTCGGCGAGTTGCTGCGCGCTGGTGCCGGAGACCGCGCGGAACTCGCTCGCCTGCCGGTCGCCGATCGTGATCGTGCCGGTCTTGTCGAGCAACAGGACGTCGATGTCGCCTGCCGCCTCGACCGCGCGTCCCGACTTGGCGAGCACGTTGAAGCGCACCAGCCGGTCCATCCCCGCGATCCCGATCGCCGACAGCAACGCCGCGATCGTCGTCGGGATCAGCGTGATCAGCAACGCCGCCAGCATCGCCACCGGGATCGACCCGCCGGCATAGGACGCGAAGCCCGGGACGGTGCCGACCGCGATCAGGAAGATGATCGTCAGCCCGACGAGCAGCAGCGTCAGCGCGATCTCGTTCGGCGTCTTCTGCCGCTCGGCACCCTCGACCAGCGCGATCATCCGGTCGAGGAAGCCCTTGCCGGGCTCGACCGTCACCTTGACGCGGATCTCGTCCGAGATGACGCGCGTCCCCGCGGTCACCGCGGAGCGATCGCCGCCCGCCTCGCGGATCACCGGCGCGCTCTCGCCTGTGATTGCCGCCTCGTTGACCGAGGCCACGCCCGAAACGACATCGCCGTCGGACGGGATGAGGTCGTTGGTCTCGACCAGCACGATATCACCGACCTTGAGCTGGCTGGCGGGCACCGCGTCGAACTCGCGCCCGTCCCCTTTCAGCCGCTTGGCGGTCAGTTCGGCCTTGGTCGCGCGCAACGACGCCGCCTGCGCCTTGCCGCGCCCCTCGGCGAGCGCCTCAGCAAAGGTGCCGAACAACACGGTCAGCCACAGCCAGATGACGAGCTGAAGCTTGAAGCCGCTCGACAGATTATCCTGCCCGACCACGAGCAGCACGGTCATCAACGCCGCGACCACGGCCGTGACGAACATCACCGGATTGCGGATCAGCTCCCTGGGATTGAGTTTGAGGAACGACGCCTTGATCGCGGGCACGACGAGGTCGGCCGTGAACAGGCTTTTTGTCTGGGTCTTTGCCATGGTGGCCCCCGATCAGGACAGTTTGCCGCTGATCATCGCAAGATGATCGGCGATGGGACCGAGCGCGAGGCCCGGCAGGAAGGTGAGACCACCCAGGATCAGGATGATGCCGACCAGCAGCCCCACCCACAGCCCGCCCGTCGTCGGGAACGAGCCCGCGCTTTCGGGCGTGTACTTCTTCGCGGCCAGGCTCCCGGCGATGGCGAGCATCGGCACGATGATGAAGAACCGGCCCACCCACATCGCGACGCCCAGCAGCCCGTTGTAATACGGTGTGTTGGCGGTCAGGCCCGCAAAGGCGGAGCCGTTGTTGGCGACCGCGCTGGTGAACGCGTAGAGGATCTCCGAGAAGCCATGCGGCCCCTTGTTGAGCGGCCCCGCCAGCCCCTGCGCCAGCACCGACGACAACGCGGTCAGCCCTAGGATCATCAACGGCAACACCGCGATCGCCAGCACCGCCAGCTTCACCTCGCGGCTTTCGATCTTCTTGCCGACATATTCGGGCGTGCGCCCGACCATCAGCCCCGCGACGAACACCGCCAGGATCGCGAACAGCAGGAAGCCGTAAATTCCTGCGCCGACCCCGCCGATGACGACCTCGCCCAACTGCATGTTGAACAGCGGGATCATCCCGCCGAGCGCGGTGAAGCTGTCATGCATGCTGTTGACCGCGCCGCACGACGCCGCGGTGGTGACGACCGAGAACAAGGCGGACGCGGCGATCCCGAAGCGGACCTCCTTGCCCTCCATGTTGCCGCCCGCGACGCCGAGATGCTGGAGCACCGGGTTGCCCGCGGCTTCCTGCCAATAGGTGACGGTGACACCGGCGAGGAACAGGATCAGCATCGCCGACAGGATCGCCCAGCCCTGCTTGGTGTTGCCGACCGCCTTGCCGAACGTCCAGGTCAGCCCGAAGCCGATCAGGAAGATCGACAGCATCTGGACGAGGTTGGTCAGCGCGGTCGGGTTCTCGAACGGGTGCGCGGAGTTCGCGTTGAAGAAGCCGCCACCGTTGGTGCCGAGCATCTTGATCGCCTCCTGGCTCGCGACCGGGCCGAGCAGCAGCGACTGTTTCGCGCCCTCCAGCGTCTGCACGTCGACGACGCCCGCCATCGTCTGCGGCACGCCGCTGGCGATCAGGAACAGCGCGTAGACGATCGAGATCGGCAGCAGGACATAGAGCGTGACGCGCGTTATATCCGCCCAGAAATTGCCGATCGCCTTGGATTCACGCCGCGCAAAACCGCGGAACAGTGCGAACGCCAGCGCGATCCCGGTGGCCGCGGACAGGAAATTGTGGATCGTCAGCCCCAGCATCTGGCTAAGGTTCGACATCGTCGATTCCCCGCCATAGCTCTGCCAGTTGGTGTTTGTGGTGAAGCTGATCGCGGTGTTGAACGCGAGGTTCGGGCTGAGCCCGGCCAGCCCCTGCGGGTTCCCCGGCAGCACGCCCTGCAAGCGCAGCACGGCATAAGTAAACGCCATCAACATAACGTTGAACAGCAGCATGTGGAGCGCATACCGCCGCCACCCCTGCTCGGCATTCGGGTCAATCCCGGCCAGTTTGTAGAAACCGCGCTCGACCGGGCCGAGCACGATGTGGAGCGGCGTCCTCCGTCCCTCGTACAGCGTGAAAAGCCACACGCCGACCGGTTTGGTCAGCGCGAGCAGGATGGCGACGAAGCCGAGGATCAGGATCCAGCCCTGGAATGTCATGGTGTCCGCCTCCTTCAGAAGCGTTCGGGGCGGATCAGGACCGCCACCAGGTAGACGAGGAGGCC
>Ga0265780_10003496_pt1 | contig 20645 bp, 18 predicted proteins | sample P1T30metagenome_FD_192432 | JGI IMG/M metagenome (GOLD analysis project Ga0265780, IMG submission 192432) | Plant litter microbial communities from East Loma Ridge, Irvine, California - P1 T30 | ecosystem: Environmental > Terrestrial > Plant litter > Unclassified | place: USA: California...
GATGACTAGTCGACTAAACGGTTAGGGCGGTGGGGATCTCTTGGTAACTATGGGGTTACCGTCGTGGCTATCACCGCGGCGTATGGTCTGGGGAAGCCATTCAAAAGCTGGGGATTCTCCGCGTTTTCGTTCGCTGTTCAGGACGTTGCTCGACTACTGACCAGGCATCATGGAGCTCTTCTCTCGCACCGTGGTCAGCGCCCTGTCGCTTTCCGTCACCTTTGCTGGCTCGGCTTCTGCTCTCGAGGCCTTCCGCAAGCCTACTGTTTCTTCTACAGAAAGCGATGGCTCGTCTCTTCTTGCCGCTCGTGGCTCTCCTGTCAGCATCCACGCTGATGCTGCGGATTGGCCTGGTGTTCTGCGCGCTGCTCACGATCTTGCTATCGACTTCGGACGCGTTACCGGTACCAATGGTACCATTGTGACTTCGGGAACGCCAACGGCTAACGCCTCCATGATCTTCAATGTCACTGGAATCAGCGAAGACTGGAGCGTTAGTGGCAGTGCTGCATCCAACTCATCAGCTGGCACCATCATCGTGGGAACCATTGGCAACTCAAGCCTAATCGACGACATGATCGCCAGCGGACAGCTCGACGTCAGCGAGGTTGAGGGTCAATGGGAGTCCTACGTTAGTGCGGTGGTAAAGCAGGCTGGAAACATGACTGGCGACGCACTTGTCATTGCTGGTATGTATCCCGAAATTGGTCTTGATGCTCGACGCTAACTCTTTATAGGCAGCGATCGCCGCGGTGCCATCTACGGTATCTACGATATCTCTGAGCAAATCGGTGTCTCGCCATGGCACTGGTTCGCCGATGTGCCTGCGAAGAAACACGACTCCATTTACATGCTCCAAACCACCAAGGTCCAGAAGACACCATCTGTCAAGTACCGAGGTTTCTTCATAAACGACGAGGCCCCAGCTCTGACCGGATGGGCCAACGACCGCTACCCTCAGTCTCCCTATGGCGCACCTTTCGGAGCCCAATTCTACTCCAAGGTCTTTGAACTGCTGCTCCGCTCCAAGGCTAACTACCTCTGGCCCGCCATGTGGAACGGCATGTTCAACGTCGATGATGCACGCAACCAGCCTCTTGCCGACGAGTACGGTATCGTGATGGGAACTTCCCACACGGAGCCCATGGTCCGCGCTACCCAGGAATGGAGCAAAGTCGCCAAGGGTGCTGAATCTGGCTGGTCTTGGGCTACCAACAACGCCACTCTCTACGACTACTTCATGGAGGGCGCCGTGCGCGCTGCTCCCTACGAGAACGTCGTCACTGTTGGTATGCGCGGATACCACGACACCGCCATGTCTTCCGATGTCCAAACCTCGGTCCTTGAGGCTGTGGTCGACGCCCAGCAAGATATTCTCACCAAGGTCCACGGCGACGCGTCAGAGGTTCCTCAGATGTGGTGCTTGTACAAGGAAGTTCAGGACTACTTTGAGGCTGGCATGAAGGTTCCCGACTGGGTCACTCTCCTTTGGACTGAAGACAACTGGCAAAACATTCGTCGTCTCCCAGTTGGCGACGAGAAGAACCGATCCGGAGGTGCCGGTGTCTACTACCACTTCGACTACGTCGGTGACTCCCGCAACTACAAGTGGCAAGATACAATCCAGCTCCAGAAGACTTACGAGCAGATGAAGTTGGCCAAGGACCGTGAGGCTGACCGAATCTGGATCGTCAATGTCGGTGACATCAAGCCCGCCGAGATCGCCATCAGTCATTGGTTCGATATTGCCTACGACATGGACTCTTACAACCATGACTCAGTGCCCGAGTGGCTCGCTGGATTCGCCGCCCGTAACTTCGGTGAAGAGCATGCTGAGGAGATAGCCGAGATCATGGACGAGTATGGTTTCCTCGCCAACATGCGCAAGTTCGAATGGGTCGAGCCCTCTTCTTTCAGCGTTCTCAACTACGAGGAGGCTGACCGCATCCTCGCTCACTGGGAGTCACTTGCCGAACGCGCCAACAAGGTCAACGCCGCGCTTTCTCCTGAACAACAGCCCGCATTCTACGAGATCATTCTGCACCGTGTTCTTGCTGGAGGCAACCACGTCGATGTACAGGTTTCAGGCGCCAGGAACATCATCTACGCGCAAATGGGCCGCAACAGCGCCAACAGGTGGATGCAGCGTGTGATTGATGGCATGAACAAGGACCACAACCTCACACGCCTCTACCACACTCAGCTCAACGGCAAGTGGGACCACATGATGGACCAGACCCATCTGGGATACCAAGGATACTGGCAAGTTCTAAATGATCTAGCGATGGAAGTCATGATGCTAACCCAATCCCAGGCAACAACCTATGCGCCAGTCCACCCCCGACCTCCGCTGGGTACAGACTCAAGAGCGCTCCCTAGCAGGTGATATGGGCATCTCCGTCGAAGGCTCGAACGCCACCATTCCCGGTGATGACATGTGGCACAGCAACGGCGGTGGTTCCCTCACCCTGCCGGCCATGACACCCTTCACCCCCAAGCGCTGGATCGAGATCTCACACCGCGGTACCGGCGCCTTCAACTGGAACATCAGCGCCGACCCCTTCGTCACGCTCTCCGAAGCCAAAGGAACCATGCAACCCAACGACGAAGACATCCGCATCTACGTCGACGTAGACTGGACCAAGGTCGAAGACGGCTTCGGCGCCCAGAGCAAGCTCAACTTCTCCAGCTCCACCGACTTCGGCACCCAAGGCGGAAACCCACAAGTCATGCTCATGGTAAACAAGACGTCCATCCCCTCCGACTTCAACGCCGGCTTCGTCGAATCCGCGGGTCAACTCGCCTTCGAAGCAGAGCACTACACGCGCTCCACCCCTGGTTCCTCCGACAACGAATACATGGTCCTCCCCAAATATGGCCGTACCATGTCTGGCGTAAAGCTCGCCAACAACCTAGCCGAGGGTCTCGATTCCTCCAGCGCACCAAGCCTAGAATACGACTTCGTCACCTTCACGCCCACCACCAAGGCCAAGGGCCTCAACCTCACCCTCATCCTCACACCCACCCACAACATCAACCCCAAAGTACCCCTCGCGTACATCGCTCAGATCGACAACAAGACCGAGGCCCGCCGCCAGTTCGTCATCGACCAGCCGCAGCCCAACTTCCCTGTTGGATGGGGTGTTGCAGTTGCAGACAGCGCATGGAAGAACACTACTAACCACGGTGAACTTGCACCTGGTAAGCATACGCTCAAGCTGTGGCTTGTAGAGGCGAATGTGATTCTGCAGAAGGTTGTCCTGGATTTGGGTGGTGTTGTTTACAGTCATAATGGGCCGCCGGAGAGTTATCGCGTTGGCGGGAATGCGACTATGCACTAGATGGATTGGTGCTAGAGGGAATGAGAAGGATAGTATGTGAGATGAATTCAGTAATGTAATGTGTTCGCTCGCAATGAGTTGTCGAAACGTGTGTATGTATGTGTTTGTACATAGTCGAGATTGTACGACGTGCGATGACAACGGACCGATGCGGTGAGATTAGCTGACTTGTCGCCATGGCATGGCGGACCGATTCCTGTGCAAATGGGGAAATGCTGCTGGAAGAAGACACAGTATACCTCATGTATTGATGGAGAAGTGAATATCCTCATTCCCATGCATCGCTATGCTACAATCTTTGAAATCACGCCTTGAACGCCAACACAATATGCCACCACCTGTCTTGTATCCAAATTCTCAATCTGCCCCATACACCCTTCCTATAAATCCTCTGTACATCTTCCCCTAAGCAACACCACCAGCCCCTCCCCCCGCACCCCCAGCACTCCCTCCCACATCACTTGTAGCGCCCCCTTTCCCCGCTTTCCTCCGCATGCTTTTGCTACGGTGTGAATAGTAATTGCTCGGTTCCTTCATCTGCTCCTTGTCGAGGCGCTCTTGGCTGGGTTGCAGTTTGCCGTCTGTGGCGCGTTCTTTGACTTTGCTGACTTTGGAGCCCATTGTAGAGGTTGTGTTGGGAGCGTTGGGGTTGGTGAAGGGTTGAGGTGGAGGGACGGGTAGGTAGGGGAGGAAGGGGTAGGTTGGTGTTGATGGTGAGGTGGTGGTGGGTGTGGTTTGCGCGTGTGGTGGTGAGGTGGTAGAAGTGGACGGAGAAGAGTGGGTTTGGTCGGATAGGATGATTACGCTGGTGTCTCGTCAGCTCAATTCCATCCACATGTCGCGTGTGCACATTCGCGCAAGGCCGTCTCCCCAGTCTACTTACGGTGGCGCAGGATGAGGTTCCGGTTCCGGTTTACTTGGTGGTCTCGATGTCGCGTCGGTGAGATGAGATTCTTGTCGTGAGAGTTCAGGTCTAGAAATAAGGAGAGAGTTAGGAATTGGACCGACAAAAGATACGAGATGGTTGCACAAACTACCTAGGTAAGATTGGGCATACGTACGACAGGGATGACGTAGGTGGGTGCGGCTGGAATGGCGGATCGGCAGGGTCTGGTACCTGGAAGTGGGGCGCAGGTGCTTTACCGGATTGGGCGAGGATGATGATTCTGGGTTGGAAATGGTCAATGGGGGTGATGTTGGTTTGGTGGTTGTCGTCTGAAGATGCTTGAGGTGAGATAGAAGGAGTGAGGACTTACGGTGGTGCAGCTGGCGGCTCTGGGTCGTTTCCACCATCCTTCATCTCTCCAGAAACTGAATATGGCCCTCGGTGTGACATTTGACTTGAGTACTGAGACTGTTGAATGAAGTGCCAGGCAACTCTGTATACTTCGAGAAAAATCTTGTGTGCCTCTATAACAGAGACTGTGTGTATAACGGCGATGGAAGACTGCTCGATGTTGTTGATAGTACCAGATTGGGCTTGAAGGGAAGTCATAGCAAGAGCCGGCGAGAAGGAGATATCCATCATGTTGATTAAGTTGATGGCCCTAACCGTGCCCCATCTCGACTCTTATATATGATATGAGGCCTCTCATCTCAGCACGAGCATGAGCGCATTTCCAACGATCTCCCACCGACTCACAGCCGGAGTCATGGCTGTCGCAGCACTCTACTCTTTCGATCTCGCCCCATCACTCCATCTAGTGCTCATCTAACGAGTAGGAATGGTCGTTTCCATGTTAAAGAACGCGCTAGAGCAACGTTGAAAGCTCGGCCAGAACGTGTAGGGTCGGATATAGGGCTAAGTTTGGTAGCCGTGACCCGCTTGACGGTCTGTATAGGAAGTATCATTGGATCGACCCGTTTTTAGTCAGAGGGAAGCCTGAGAGGAGGCTCAAGTTAAGCTTTCTGGCATATGTCTCAGAGGTGACCCGTTTCGGTGTCTAAGTGCGAGGCAGTTCGGTCAACCGAGTCGGCGACTCGGAAGACTGAATTAGGTGCATCAGGCGAGCCATTGCCTTTAGTCGGGTATAGATGCATTCTTCACCTTCAACCAAGCGGATCGCGTCGCGGGCGATGCTGTAGTGATGTGGCTGTGCGTGGGATATGGGCATCGTGTAATTTAGCTAGGGCGGTTAGAACTTCCGTTCGTGGGAGGCCTGGTAGGCCGAGCAGGAGGCTTACTCTGGATCGCCACCATGGCGGTGTTGTGCATGATAAGGCCCTCAATCATCTGTGTTATCGAGAGAGAGAGAAAGAGGAAATTGCGACATTAGTGACGGGATTGGGGACGTGGAGATGTTTGGCCGTTCGCGCATGGCGCATGGTGCCCCGCTTCAGCCCTGGAGGTCCACAACACCGGGCTGGTTCCTGGCCGTGGCCGCCACGGCCGCCCACCCAATTCCCGCCGCTACTCTGCAAACCCACCAACAACTGCATCATCATCCTCATTCTCAGCACACTCGTGACTCTAGCTCTCTCATCATCTCTCCTGACTAATCGACCTTTTGCCGCGACGTTCAATGCCGCGCCCTTCCTATTGCTCACACGTCTCTGCCACGGCGGGTTCCGACATCCATCTCTCTGGGAACACCAACGCCCAGATCGACCACAGTGCCAGGGATCATGGGCTTATCTCAGCCATAAATAGAGAGCTTCGCGAAACTCCAGGATTGGTCTCAGGACCAGACTTGTGACTCGTATCACAATCATGTCTGCCTCGCCCTAAGGTGAACGGTCGTTGGGGGCCAATGGCAGTGCACGCGGAGCCGAGTTCCAGGACCACCACCAAGCCTCGAGCAGCCTCGTCTGTGTTACTGCTTATATAATGCACGGCGAACCGACTGTGACGTCTTGACTGGTTAGGAACCCAGCAGGTAAATTATTCCCAAAAAGTCCAGGCCATTGACATGAGGGCCGACCGAGCCCTGCTCCGACCGGTCAAGTCTCACACACCGTTTCTATCGCGCATGCATTTCCTGTCACGGGAGCGTCACGCCCTTCGCGCTTATATATCAGCTCTGACAGCTTGAGCGCAATATGTAAGTATGGCGGGAGTAGAAAAACTTCCGGGCAAGCACGCGCAACAGTATGCGATAACATTACCAATACCAAGGCAAATATGACTCCAAACTCCAGGGAAATGTCGAACCTCCAGACACTAGTCCAATTCCAGTAGTCCATCAGGCCAAGAAGCTGACAGAAGCACTATCAAGGTGATGTAGACGCGCTACGTCCAATGACCCAGTCCTGTTTCTCGAAACCACCCCGAGAGAAACGCCCTCACATCTCAACGCCGAAAGCTAATCAGCCCGCGACTTCTCAACCACCACACCTATCCCCCGCAAACCAGTACCCTAGAAACAAAGCGGAACCCCAGAATTACAAGTACACCCGGTCGGACAATTAAACCCGGGCACCGTAGTTTCCGGCTGCGGCGGTCGCATCGGCTTCGGCGGCGTCGTCGGCGGCTCAGGAGCCGACTCATCAGGTCTATAATTCTTCTTGAGCGCCGCGACAATCACATCGCCAATCTCCTTGTGTCCATCCTGTTTCGGATGCAACGTCCGTGCTATTTTCCCATTTGCATCCCCGCTTCCACTCCCACCGTTTAGAGGCTGCGGCGCAACCTTCACCTCCATGCTCAGGTTTGGTTCCTCGGGGTTGCGGAAGGTAGTTATCGTGTATTCGTCTTGTTGCACGGATTCGCCCTCGGGGTGTCCGCGTAGCTTCTCAATGATATCATCAGGTGGGCCGGGGACGTCTGGGTCGTCGCTGGGCTCGTATGTGGTAACGCTGTCGCCGTCGTGGATGGTGAGCCAGAACCGGAGGGGGTTGTTAAAAATATGCACCTCGGAGCTGTCAGGGTCAATCTGCGACTTGAAGCTGTGGCCTTTTTCGCAGAAGCGGTGGCCTTCCAGGGCGGGGTTGATGTCGACGTATCGAAGTTTCGGGTCGTTGTAGTGCTCGACGGCGGAGCGGATCGCGAGGTTCACGGCGTCGACCTAAGCGGACAAGAGGTGTTAGTGTGTGAGATGGGAGTGCCATGGGAGTAGAATTTACCAGATCATTGAACTCCTGTCGCATTTCTTTCTTGAGCTTCTGTGCATATTCTGAGGATTGGAACTGTCTGCCAAAATCCCATTCGTTGCACGCGTCGTCAAGGGCGAAGAAGCGCGCATATCCTAGCATGAAGAGTGTTGCGTAGTTGCCGCTGACAGCAGGGTGGGCCCTCCAGATATCGATAGTTTCTATAACGGCCTGCTTGAGATCTTCTCCGACTCTTCCTCGTACTAGCTTGATCTCCTTCCTGCACAGTCCCGTCGGGTTGTCAGCATCGTCTTTTTCGTAAAGAGTCTCATAGTCTTTGAACGGGTCGGTATGGAAGAGGCAGCTGTCGGCCATGGGGTAGAAATCGGCATTATTCCCGCCGGCTTCGAGCATGGTCATCTTCGGTCGTGTCAACTTGTCCATTTGGTCGTGGATGTTCTTTCCCAAATGGGCGCCGGAACAAGCTCTGAACTCGAATTGGGGATCTTGATCGGGGTTTGGTGTCCAGTCCTGGTATCTATCGTTGACTATAGTTGACCAGGCGTACTTGAAGCGCATGCATCCGTCTTCGTTTCCGTCGTATGCGGTTTTGTTGTCCCATTGAACTCCACTCTGTTGTGCATTAGCCAATGTGTAGCGATTGAGTGAGTATACGTACCCCCCAGGAATCCCCAATGGCGGAAAAGATGAACTCATTGTCTCTGGTGATCGATATGGGATCGAGGGCCGCGCCCTGGGGGTAACCCAACACCGTCTGTGCCAGAAGTACTGATCCAAGGGCGAGGGAATTCTGATACGTAAACATGTTGACGAGGAACCTGTGTATAAGAGGAGATGAGGGGACGAGCTGGTTCGGTGTCTTCATCATCCTCTCTCTACGATCTTCTTATACCTTTTCACCTTGAGCATGTCTTCAAGGGTCTACTGTCAGCAGTGAGCATATTCGAGACCGTCTGAGCAGACGTTCGATCTCAAACCCATCTTCACGAAGCGGCACGGAGCTGACATCAGGGACTCTCAGGGCGTACTTTGTGGGGTCTAAAGATGTCGTCCACGAATGTTTCAATGCTCGGTTAGGATATTTCCATCATTGCACAAGCCGTGATGGCCCTAGCCCCTACGAATTGTCAAACAAACCAATTCCCAGGAGGACCAACTGCTGATCCGATTCGAAATCATGACAGAAGCCAAGATGTATATTCGTCCGAACGTCACCACCAACAGCCTGCATGCGCGCAGTTTCCCTACATGGGGCCAATCACGCCCGGCGCTTCGATTTGAACCATCTTGAAACCTGGGGGGTCGACAAAGCCTCGCTTTACAGTCAGAAACGTAAGCAGCAAGGCGGAGAAGCGACAAGGCGGTAGCAGTATTGATTAGAACTACCTTGGTCATGAGGCAGACAGTCGATCCTGCGTGAGGCTGTGGAGACGCGCCAAAATATCTATTGAGTAGGCCTGACCCCAATGCGAGACCTTCATGTCAGTTCTGCCGATTGTTATGGACGCTCAGAGCTCAGTGAGGTTTATGGCGCGGTGTTGTTTGGCCTTGCGAAACATCTATAGCAGTCTGTTGGAATTACCCATGACTGTTGATCGACAGCCATAATACGTGATTGATGTATCGATGGAAGCTCATGCGCACTCGCAATGATAACAGTATAACGACCAAGTACACTACTCATTCATCCGTATCCCAGATACCCAGTGTGACATCCATCATCCCCCTCATTACAACAACCGCTTCCATGCGACTACCTGCGCCTCTCCCTCTGACAGCCTTAACGAATCTATCACCTTCCTCCACCTCATCTAGGGCACTTCCCCCAAGCTTGATCGAGCCCTTTTTCCCATACGCTTTCATTTTCCCGAACCAACTAAACGGGTACCGCAGGTACAAATCGCCAGTGCCGACGTAGTGATCACTCTTCGTACTGAGAAGGGGATCGTAAAGGTCATCCAAGAGCTCTCGGCCTGCATTATCCAAATGCAAAGCTGTGTTGCCATACAATGTAGTCGTTCGGATTCTGCTTTCATCGTCCGGGCTTGCGGCAGCAAAAGGGCGTAGATACGCGTTTACGTTGCCCTTGATACTCGCGAGACTGGTATATGAGCCATGCGGTATCTCCGCGACTATATTGCCGTAAGCCGAGTGGATGTTCGTGCAATGGGTAAAAGGCTGCTGTGGCCAATATTCCCAGAGCGCGGCGACGTTAATATCTCCGCGGACTGTATACACCGAGATTTCTTCAGGTCGCATCGGTTTTCCAATGAACGTATACCGCGGTACCAGCATCAGATCGATCTGCCCGCTTTTGCTGTGGATCTCCATTGTACCTTCACAGCCGTACCAGCCCCAAATGACTCCGCTTATTGAGCTGGAATCGATGTTGTGTGGATGCAACGGGTCCTCGCCTTTGCCGCCTTCGTATGTGTACTCGCCGTGCGAAGTCTGTGTGATGAGGTTGTTGATCTGCCAGGCCCAATCATGGATCCATAGATCGAATGTCTCGGACCTGATCTCGAGCACATCCAATAGACGCACGGGTGATTCCGGACGGAAGTATATCATAACTTTGATCTCTGTACAAACGTCTCCGTCGTGGTCGGAGGGAAGGTAGTCTAAACTGAGGCTCGTTGCAGATTGATTGTAGATGACGCTCTGGTAGTCTGTCGATGAGCTGGAGTTTATTTCGAGTCTGACTTCAAGGTCTGAGGTCTGGTCGACGTCGCCTCTCTGGACGTGAATTATACCAGAGAGACGACCGGTGGAATTGGATGAGTCGGATAGACGCCAATGGGTTTCCGCTCCGTCGCTGTCTGAGATGTTGAAGTCGAACGTGCGCGCTTCAGAAGAGACGATCGATTCACATCTGGCGTAGTTGATGGTGGCCGGTGTGGTGTCGTATAAAGATCGGTCAGAAGTCGTCGTGTGACCGGGAGGGCACGCATTCCAATACAGCAATACTATCGCGATTACGAGCAGCCCTAGTTGCGGTACTCTCCAGAGTGGACGCTGTCGAATTAGGGGACCTGATTCCTCTTCGGGAGCCTATATGTTCATTAGAATTGATAAAGCGAACACATACGGCAACAATACTAACCACCCGTACTTCACGCCCGCTCGAACCCGTCTTCATTGCCATCTCTTCCATGATTGCGTGCTGTTGTGAATTGTTTAGAGAGAGGCAGTAAAGGAAGAGATGGGATCAAAGTAAAAGACCCGCAGACGGCAGGCACAACCAGGAAGGCAGCAGCCGCGATGCCATGCTGACTGTGAAGACGCCCGGTGCCGCGCCGCACTCGGTTTCAGATGTCTGCGACGCGCCACAACGCAGACCCCGGCACGAGGCGGACTGCACTGCACGCCTCTGATCAGCACTCTGAATAGCTCGTCGTTATATTTGAAGGAGAATTCTCAGCCCGAGATGCGCATGGTGATCATGTACGAGCGGCATCCTTCGCGCTTGCCTTCCGCCCCGACGTGCTAGCATTAGCAAGGCGAGCAAATGACGTCACAACAGCACGATGTACAACCTGGTCATCACGGTCAAATTCGAATAGAAGTTCATGAATGCTTCATCTTGAAGACTTTTTCCTTATTGAGGCTCTACCTAATCGTGCTATTCGGTCAGAAAACTGCCAGCACTTGGCTGCCCATAGGATTGCTCAAACACACAGATGCCAACTCCGACGCCGACGCCAGAGAAATATGCACCAAAGCTCATGAGAGTCCGCTAATCGTTTCCTAGCTCACCGTGTTGAGCTTTTCACCATTCAGGACGAGGTCGCGGCAACATGAGGTAACCCTGGCCGTCGTGGGTGAGAGGGCAGGGGACCAGAGGGCAGTTGCCGTTCTTGTACTTCAATGAGCACATGAAGCGCAGGCACTCAGTGTTGTTCTCCATACAGGGGCGACACTTAGTACCGCTGTCGCATCGCCGGTCCATGGCGTAACACTCCGTGCATGATACGACGGTCTCAGGGAGCTTGACATTGCGCGGCGGGACGACGTGAATGGCACCACGGAGACGCTCGCCGTTGTTGCTGAGGTCCATGATGCGGGCATCCTTGAACTTGAGTTCGTCCTTGGCGTCCTTGAGCTGGGCTCGCTGGCGATCGGAAAGAGTGGTCATTTCACGAAGCTTGCCCTTGATGTCCTCGATGACGCCGCGGTTTCCACGTTGCTCTTGGGCGTCCGTCAGCTCGAACTTCCGGACGACAAGCTCTTGTCGCAGATCAGCTATGGTCTGCTCGCGTGCAGTCGCAGCGTCAGCAAAGGCCTGGTTTTGTGTGCGGTGATGGTCGATGATCCGCTGATGGTCGACAGCCTCCTGCTGCTCCTTGATGAGGAGAGCCTTTTGCTCCTTGGCGATCTGCTTGAGCGCTGCCAACTCGGCATTCCTAGCGGCCAACTTGGTGTTCATAGTGGCTAACTCAGCATCCTTAGCAGCCATCCTAGCGCCATGCACACCGACCTTGTCATCTGGCATGAGTTAGCTTAGGCCCCTTTGGTACAGTATGATGTTCGAACTTACTTCCGGGGTTTGCCTTGTTGATCAACGCATTGCGGGCACCTAGCTGTTGACGTTGCTCTTTGATCTCAGCAACATGTCTCGCAGTCTCAACTCCTTTCCCTACCAGCTGAGCGTCCTTTGCCTTGATATCAGCGCCCTGCTTCTTCATTCCGAGATCCTGCTTCTTGATCATGGCGTCCTTCTCAGACATAGCGCGAGACATTGCGGCATTCTGGTTCTCGGTGGACTCGAGCTGGTATCCGAGAAGTCCTAGCTTCCTATCGGCCTCAGCGTTCTCGCGCTCCAGCCTGGCGAGAGTTTCCTGAGCGGCTGCCAACCTGTCCTCTAGCACGGTCACCTGCTCCTGCTCAGTCATCCACACCATCGTTGGTTGGTCGGATCCGAAATCATGAACGGCATCCACAACGGAGTCTGCTGGAGTCGGGGGTGTATCAGATGCAGCAGGCACGGATAACTCGATGTGAGGGACAGGGACGGGTGGCGACCAGGAGCTGTGATCAGAACGATGATCGGACTCGCTATCGGTGGCCTTGTTGTAGTCATTGATAGTATCAATCATGCTCCTGAACTCCATCCTGTTTTCAGGGATGTACTCGGGGATCGGCTGATCAGACCTAAGGGCGGAGGTCAAGGGCTCTTGCTGCTCTTGTAGGAAAGACGCCACAGACTCTGGGGCCCTGTACGGCTGCGCCAGCGGGGAGAACATCTCCGAACTTGAAGAAAGACGTGTAGCAAAGCGAGGGACTAGATGTGGTCAGTCAGTCATGCAGTAATGTGGATATGGATCTGGTCACTCACCACTGGCCACAGTTGGCAGCGACACTGGTCGCGGAGCTGGCGAAGGGACTGGTGTAGAAGACTGCCTCTGTCTCATGAGGATATCGAGACCGGCGAAGTGGTTGCGGGGAGGCGACTTTGCCCGGTTCTCCGAGAGGGACATCCTGCCGACGAGACCGTTGGTACGGTGAATGCCGTTGATGCCAGTGGTGTTCTGAGAGGAGGTGCCCTCGTCACTGAGGTCGATGAGGTTGCCCGACATGTTGCCAGTGGTCGGTGGTGGTGATTGGGAATGGGAAAGGATGGGAAAAGACAGAAGAGCTGTCCGTTGTTGTGGGGGATTCTGTTTTGATTGTGGGGAGGTGAGGTGAGAGACAGCAGTCACAACAACGCCAAGCCAGAGACGAGCGCAACAGGCAGTCACCGTGACTTACACAACAACAGCACGTTGCCGGGCCCGTGCGCAAGATAGCAAACTGGACTCGAAAATCGGGAACGACGGAAGAAGATGGGAAGAGACAGAAGATCCTGACATGAAGTGACTAAGGATTTAAAGACTACTATTCGAAGTGAATAGCCTTTGATACCCAAACTTACCCCCAAGTTAGACGTGTTTGCTATGCTATACATGTCGCAGGCGGATAGCGAAGCATATACCTTTGTGCCAGGGCTTCGTGTATGGAGTCCCTTTTTATCAAGTAGAAGACATTGCGTGCCTGATAAGCTCTTTCTAGTTTGAAAATGCGCAGGAGGCGATGACATCATCCTGATTCTGCATCGAAATGGTCGGTAAATTTCCACCGGACACCGACAAGTAACGGTGCGTGAAGATATGTCACATTCATGTAGTCCCGAGGTGCATACGCAATAAGCAAAGGAGCTCTTTGCCAAGGCGCACGCCTGCAATGCTACAAGACCATCTCTTGTCAAATCAACTCTTGCATCGTTCTTGACCTTATCTCAACGCACGTTCAATGATGAAAGAAAGAGGAGAAACGGGTGAAAAAGACTTGCTATACTTGACATGTGCGATAGGAAGACTCAGAGCGCCATTGACTTCTTGCTTCAGTCGCTACGCTGACGACTCCAAGCAGATTGCGCTCCGAGCCTTGAGAAGGTCCTGATCATCGGCCGAAACGCTTCAGCTCCCAGGCCCTCAGAGGCGGGTAGACAACTGCAGCCCATGCGAATCCAACAAAGTTGCCCATCTGTTCACATTAGCTTTGCACATCTCTGCCTCTCCACATGCACATACATCAGCTCCATAAGTCCCAACCTGCTTAGCGATTGGTCCAATGTACCAAACTTGGGCCATACACATGATGGCTCCGATCCAACCGATCACAAACGCCGTGAAAGCAGCGATTCCGATCGGTAGCTTCTTCTTCTGGTTCCAGACTTGCCAATTGAAGCCAGTCTTACGACGGAAGATCAAATGTTCCTCGAGGGTGATGGCGATCCACACTGAGACCCAGTAGCCCATGAGAGCAAGGAAATTGGTGAAGATCTCGGCGAGATGGGCACGCCCTGCTAGTGCGCAGACTGTGTAGATGACTACGCCAACAGTGTTCCAGATGACTCTCGGTACGACACTTGCGTAGCGCCCTAGAATCTGGGCATCGATACCGGAAGAGTAGGTAGGGACGATGAGGTTGGCGACGAGACCCAAGGCAACTACTACGCCGCAAAATGAGCCGAAAGCGCCCAGCGGTTTGTATGCCTCGACTATGAGAGCGCCTTGTGACACCCCATATGCCGCTTCCCAGTCCGTATTGATCGACATACCGCACGCCAGACCGATGCCCAAGACGAAGGCGAAGGTGAAGCTGCACATCAAACCGAGCATGGTCATGCCGAATATCTTAAACGAAGATGCGTGCTCGGGGTAGTAGACGAAGTAGTCTGCTGCTCCTCCGCCGTATGTGATGGCCGCAGCGAGTGTCAAACCGAAGAAGCTGATGCGATTCCCGATTATAGTATCTGGGTCTTCGTCGCCGTGAGACTCGGAGGAGATATTGAATTGCGGACCGGCAACTCCAGCTAGTATGCAGAGAACAATAAGCTGCGGTAGCCAGGCCCAGCGCTCGTAGTAATGGAAGATCTGGTAACCAAAGGTGGTGATGGCCCACGCAATGATGGCTACAATGATGATGCCGACCACGACGGACATGGAGTTGCCCGAAACAGCTGAGAGTATCTGTCCAGCGACTACACAGTCGATCATGCCGTAGCCGAGTAAGACGATGATGTTGAGCAGGACGACGACCTTGGACGGCCACCAGCCCGTGATGTATCGTGAGAAGATCATAGTCCGATTGCCGCTCTTCGGGCCAAAGGTTGCGATGTATGCGACGACGAGGCAGCCAACGAATGCGCCGAAGACGGCCAGCATGCAGGAATCGAGAAAACCGAGTGCGAAGACGGCCGGACCGAGCATGCCCAGGGTAATGTTATTCGCCGCGAGGTTGACGCTGAACCACATGATGGCCACCTGAGAGTATCCAAGCAAGCGCAGGTCCTGACGCTCCTCCGGCTCGACACGCTCAATGCCGCGGGCCTCGAGGTTGTATGCGACAAGCTGCACCTCAAACGCCTTCCACATGTCCTGCCATCTGCTCTGGTGTCCCGCTTCTTCATTCTCGGTATCGTGTGCGCTAACAGGTAGCCCGGTTTCGTTTCTCGCGTTCGGGGCAAATATCGACTTCTTTTCATCGGGCGGGTTCGTGATGGGGTCCATGACGGCGACCTAAAGCCATTAGTAGCAGCCTCGTGGCGAGGGAGCAAAGCATGAGTCCTTTCGCAGGCGTTAACCTGATCAAGTTCAGACCGTATATCTCAGATCGCTGCCAGCAAAGATGCTGGCGAGCGAACACCGGTCTCATGCGTTCTGCTATATGACGTTACCTTGATCGGGCTTTCTGCTACTCGGCTGCATCCTGGCTGTGTTGCCGTACGTTTGAAGAGACAATGACGCGATAGTAGAGATGCGAAGCAAAGATCAGGAGAGCAATTGAGTGTCAATGGAAGCTGCGAGAAATGGTAGTGACATTGGAAGCGAAAGGCGACGAGCGAAAGATGACATGACCAAAAACCCCGCTATCGTGCCGTCCCGAAAACCTTGCGCCTTTCCCGTGTCTTGGACTGCTCGCGTAATGGGACGCGTTCAGACTCTTCAACATCTTTCGGTTAAAGTCGACTTGTCGCGCGCATACCCGTGGACGCGTCGAAATCACGCGATGATTGTGGAGGTGTGGAAGCAGACGTCTGTGGTCATAGCTTCCTTGAGTTCACGCGGTGTTGCTGCGGGTCAGCCTCGCCCAGCTAACATCAACGCTGCAGTTCAATGACAGCATCATCTCACATCCAACGACAACCCCAAACAAAAATAATGGCAGAAGTGCTACGGTGACGCCGACGAGCACATGCCATCTATCGCGACGTCACCTCACGTATGCAGCAGGTACACGCGGCGCTCTTATCATCTTCGGCGCCCGCCAGTAACCCCCGGTCTACATCGGCCCTGTGCCATCTTCCACACCATGCTCCTTCCTCTAAGCTGCATATCCGTTCTGTCCGTCTTTGCGCTTAGCAGTCGTTCTACTACTATCCTACTTCCAGGTTTTTATGAGGTTATGCCCATATTAGGCAGGTCTAAGATCTGCGTTGCGACACATGAACACCGGGTCACGAACCCATGAACCCATGCTTATCTGTGATAGGTAAGATGCGACTAACCGCTATTACTGTACCTCGATTACTACCGCCATCCCCGGCCATTGCCGTGGGACTAATGCGGGGGAAGGAACGTAGGCGGAACTAAAGTGGATGATACTTTAGATATGCATTCAAGCATGCACTCCTAAGTCAAGCTTTAAGTATCTGTCGATGTGCAGCAGACTGCAGCAAGCCTTACATTCTTCACAACTATCTCTCAAAGTGTATTCATCATGAGGTTGGCGAATACATTGTTGTTGACCACTGGTCTTGTACCACTGACCTTCGCTGCGCCGGCAATCCATGGACGGGCCAACAACAGCACATGTAGGAAGATTACTGTTGCCATCATGTAAGTTTTATCTTCAAGAACACAGATCAAGGTTGACTGAAAACTTGTAGCGGTGGCGGAGTTGCGGGTATCACAGCAGCTGTAAGTCTACTTTCAGACTCTTTTCAAGATCAACAGAACTAGGCAAAATTCGTCTGCTGCAAAACACTTCGGGGGCTCAACGACTACATCTGATCCAGCTACTAATCGATTGTAGCAAGCGCTTGCCAATCAATCAATTACCGACTTCCTGATTCTCGAGTACCAGGATCATATCGGTGGCCGCATGCGAAACACAAAGTTCGGTTCCGACTCCAACGGCGATCCTTACACAGTCGAGCTAGGCGCAAACTGGATCTCTGGTCTTGGTGAAGACACCGTAGACGGTCCGGAAAACCCTGTCTGGACTTTCTCAAAACAAGTCAACCTCTCCAGCCCAAATTCTGATTCATTCTCCGTCGCGACCTACAATGAGACGGGAGCTGTCGACTTCACGAACTTACTGGATGAGTTTGAAGAGTACTGGAGTGTTTTTGAGCAAAGTGCTGGATCGCTACTCTCTGAAAACTTGCAGGACAGGAGCTTCCGTGCAGGTCTTTGGCAAAGCGGGTGGAGACCAAAGGGTGATCCTGCGCGCAAGGCTGTGGAGTATTATCTCTGGGATTGGGAGACCGCTCAGGTAAGCTAATTGGAGCGATTTGATGTAAGTCATGCTAATTACCCCCGCCTTAGACACCGGAAGAGTCAAGCTTCGTCTATGGCATCACAGGGTACAACTTGACCTACTATGGCTTCTCCGAGGTCAGCAACTGTACGTACCTCCTTATAAGAGTATAAGTAAAGTACTAATACACATCCTTATAGTCTGCACCGACCAACGCGGCTTCAACACCTGGCTCAAGCACCAAGCCTCCAAATTCCTCAAACCCGGCGACCCCCGCCTCCTCCTCAACACCATCGTAACAAACATAACCTACTCTGACAGCGGCGTCCACATTCTCACTTCAGACGGCTCCTGCATCGAAGCCGACTACGCAATCTCCACCGTCTCCCTCGGCGTCCTCCAAAACGACGCCATAACCTTCTCGCCCACCCTCCCCGACTGGAAGCAATCCGCCATCGCCACCTTCTCCTTCGGCACCTATACAAAACTCTTCTTCCAATTCAACGAAACTTTCTGGCCAACCGACAAGCAATTCTTCCTCTACGCTGACCCCACTACACGCGGATACTACACCGTCTGGCAGAGTCTATCAACAGAAGGGTTCCTGCCCGGTTCCAACATCCTCTTCGCCACGCTTGTAGACGAACAGTCGTACCGTGTGGAAGCACAGGACGATGAAACTACAAAAGCGGAGGGTATGGCTGTTCTCCGTAAAATGTTTCCCAACATCACGGTTCCTGAACCCATCGCATTTACCTACCCGCGCTGGTCCCAAACACCCTGGTCCTACGGTTCTTACTCCAACTGGCCTGCTGGAACGACGCTCGAAATGCACCAGAACCTTCGTGCGAATGTGGGGAGGCTGTACTTTGCGGGCGAGGCGATGAGCGCGGAGTACTTTGGTTTCTTGCACGGTGCTTGGTTCGAGGGGCAGGAGGTTGGTGAGCGCATTGCGGGTCGGATTACGACGGAGTGTGTTAATACGGGGAGTGGGTGTGGGGATTATAATCGGTATGAGGTGCTGCGTGGGACGACGGAGTTGTCGGAGGTCAATGCGTTTAATGGGATGGGGACGAGTCCGTTTTTTGTGGCGGATACTGGGGAGGCGGAGTGAGAGGATGTGGGTCGTGGGTACGTTTGGGTGTCGATGTGGAGATTGGAGAAAGCCTGTAATTCAGGAAGATGATATTTTTACGGCATCCTTCTTTTGCTCTTTCGGCATTACTTGCTGTCCACTCCCCTCCTTCATCTCAACATCCACCCAAATAGGCACATGATCACTTGTCCCCATCTCCTCCTCACTATCCATAATCCCAGCTGCCCGAACCCACCCCTTCTCCCACATCTTCCTCCCCGCGATAAAATAGTCCACCCTATCACAGCTACTCCCCCACTTCCTCCCTCTAGAATGATACGTATACCGCCTCTCATCCGGATACATCTCCCTCCACACATCAACGCCATCAAACGGCTCCTTCGCCTTCCCACCCCCTCCCAGCAGCTTATCGTGGAAATCCGCGCGGTTGATCACATGTGCTTGCGGGAAGATGCGTAGTTTGGGATATCCATCACGCTCGTCAGGCGCGACGTTCATGTCGCCTGCGAGTAATACATCCCACCCTTGCTCCTCCAACTCCCTGCACTCCCTCGCCAACAGCTTATGAAACGCGCGTTTCCGGTCATGTCTCGTGCCTCTAAACGCACCGGTCTGCGGATCGCGATACGCGTTTTCCGTTCCGTTGACGGCGTAGACGTTGAAGACGGCGAGTTTGGCGGTGCTGGTTTTCGAGCGGAGTTCTACGACGGAAATGCGGCCTTCGGCGTCCCAGTCTACGGTGCGGAGGGCGATTTTGTAGGGGATGTAGAGGTCGCGCCGGATGAGGCTGCATACGCCGTAGATTTTGCCGCTGCGTTTGGGGCCGCGGGCGTTGTGGAGGTCGGTGGGGAGGGTGAAGTGGACGTGGTACAGCGGGCGCTTATTATGGGGAGTTCCTTCTTCTTCTGGTAGAGGTGATTTTACTGCTTTTTTGACTGCGTCTTGGGTCTTTTCATCTGTGTGGGCGATCTTGACTTCTTGGAGGAACAGGATGGACGGCCATTGGTGTCTGTGTAAGAAACCTCTTAGGGAGGCTGCTGGTCGGGCGTTCTTTGCATCGTCCCTAAGTGCCGTTCTGGACTTGGAAATTTGGAAGAAATCTGTGATTGGCTTTTGTAGGAATGGAGCAATGCCATCGATGTTCCAAGAGAAGATGCGAAATGTGTTTGAGTCGAGAGGTGGAAGGGGCGTTGGAGATGCGGGCGTGCTTGGAGGCGCCGTTTGCCCGGGAGACGCCGCTGTGTTTGTCGCGAGCTTGCGTCGTTTCGAGGGAGGTGGACTGATATCTCGATTCATCGTACTGTAGTGGCGGCATGCCGTCACTCTTTGTGATATATATGATAGATGAAGTTGTAAGATGCGCGCACGACCAAGTGACGTCATCATCACTTTCCGCACCGAAGCAATGCCCTAGACTGGTCGCAAACCCAGCCACCAAGATCCTCGTTACTTTGGTATATGTCGTATTGCTGTTTGCAGCACACAATCGCGCATGCACGTGGGCGGGGCGCGACGCGTCTTCCCACTAGAATTGATTGGGCAGTGATCAGCCACATCATTCACTACCCCACCACTACCAACATCTTGACAACCACGCTACAGACCTCAGCCACAACCACCTAGAATCCTTCTTCCAACACCACAATTGCATACCTACTCCGCTCTTCTATCTAACTTCAACATGTCCTACCGCCGCAAGAAGTCCCTCCTCATCGGCATCAACTATGTCGGCAGCAGCCACGAACTCAAGGGCTGCCACTCAGACGTAGACAACATGGCGGAATTCCTCTCCTACCGCGGCTACACCAACTCACACAAAGACCGCGTCATCCTCACCGACCGACCAGAAGTACCCTACGACTCCCCCTACTACCCCACCGGCCACAACCTCCTCGCAGCCATGGACTGGCTCGTCTCAGAACCCGGTTGCACCTTGTTCCTCCATTACTCGGGCCATGGCGGTCAGATTGCAGATGTAGACGGCAACAGGACGACAGGAATGGATGCATCGATCGTTCCTGTGGATTTCGAACAGCGCGGCCAGATTTCCAGTACCATTTTACATGAACATCTTGTTACGTATATGGCGCGGGATTGCACCTTGTTTGTCATAATGGACTGTTGTCATTCTGGTA